>Ga0302228_10000408_pt1 | contig 36585 bp, 39 predicted proteins | sample II_Palsa_N1_2_FD_193519 | JGI IMG/M metagenome (GOLD analysis project Ga0302228, IMG submission 193519) | Peat permafrost microbial communities from Stordalen Mire near Abisko, Sweden - II_Palsa_N1_2 | ecosystem: Environmental > Terrestrial > Soil > Palsa > Peat permafrost | place: Sweden... | reverse complement strand
GCCTGATCAGATCGACGGTAGCGATATGCCGTCTAATCGGATCCCGCAAGGGACGGTCGTTGCTTATCGGACCAAAGCAGGACGCCTCGGCAAATTCGTCGTCGAACAATATGGCTATAACCTTTCGATCGAATGGGTAACCTTCGCGAACCAATGAATAGGTAAGTTGCGCGGAGCGCCTCCGGTCACATTCCTCTGTCATGCTCTGGGAGTTCGCACCGGACCGTCCTCCGGATACACACGATTTAACTTCGTCATCGAGGTCGGAGTCAGCCAGAACAATGACGGGCGCGTTGCCTCCCAGGTCCATCGTCAGTTTTTTCAGCCCTGCGGACCTGGCTATCTTTTCACCGGTTGCGAACCCTCCGGTTGTCTAATCCGAGGAGCCCGGCGGCGCCGCATCGACCCCCGGAACCAACGACGCACTCCCCTGCGCCGCACCGCATTGATGGCAATGCGGGAAAAAGAAGAAATTGCGCCCACCGCATCCACACAGATTGAACAGCCTCAATCCGCAATGCACGCAGAACGTGGAGTCGTCGCCACCGAGGTTCCATTGTTTGTCGCACGACGGGCAGCGTTTCTTTTCGAGTGAACGAACGGCCTTCTCGTAGCCGATCGTGCGTGCGCGCTCTCCCTGGTCCTGCTGCAATTCCAGTTGCTTGCGCTCGGCATAGCGCTGAAACGCTTTCAGCATATAGAGGCCGGCAAACACCGTGAGCGCGATGCCGACCAGCACCCTCACATAGCCGCCGAAATTCGGCAGATACGGGACCAGTTCGATAAAAAACGCGCTCAACGCAAACAGACCGAAACCATACACGAAAGGCCAGTAACGAACCTTGCGGTAGCGAATGAACAGCCAGATCGCGATCAGCAGAATGGGCAAGGTCAGCGCGAGGCGCAGGCCGAACACCTGCAACTCATAGTGCCGGGTCGCCTCGTCGAAGCGCTGTTCGGCTGCTGCATCCTCGCTGGCGATTTGCACGTCCAGCTGACTCTGCTGCGCGACGAGTGCCCGTTGCTGGTCGCCGATCGCGTCGATCTGATGCTGCCAGTCGATCGTCACGGCCTGCAGCGAGTCCAGCTTGCGGGTTCTCGCGAGCAGGTCAGGGTCCCGTGTGCTGTCGCCCGTCACTGAGCGCGTGGCCAGCCAGTTGCGGAAACTCTCCTTCTCGTCCGCGTACTGCTTCGCGGCGCGTCCGCGCGCCACCTCCAGGGTTTCAGCCTTTTCATCGAGCGTGTCGCGCTGCGCCTGCAGGTCGCGTCGTGCTGCATCCAGCCGAGCCTTCGCCGGTGCATCCGCGAATTGCTCCATGACGGGCGGCCCGCCATGGGGTGCAAACTCCATGTCGCGGATCACGAGGCTGCCGAGCATGTTCAGAAACACGGCGAAGACGATGGCGATCGCCCATGATGCAAGTCGTAAGAGCCGCGCGGGACCGGTCAAACCGTCGCTGGAGGTCATCATTGTTTTTAGCCTCGGTGGAATGGTAGAGCTCAACGACGAGTTGCTTCGCTGACGCTACGTCTTATGTTTTGACCGCCGCAGCGCGCTCTATCGTAGCGATATCGATCTTCTTCATGGTCATCATCGCGTCCATCGCACGCCCTCCGGCATCGCGATCGGACCCGCTGACGAGCTCAAGCAGCCGCCTGGGCGTGATTTGCCAGGAAAAGCCCCAGCGGTCCTTGCACCAGCCGCAAGGCGCCTCCTCCCCGCCGTTGCCGACAATGGCGTTCCAATATCGGTCAGTCTCTTCCTGGCTATCCGTCAGGACGATGAAACTGACCGCCTCATTCGCCTTGAAGGCGGGGCCACCGTTGAGCCCCAGGTAGCGCCGGCCCAGCACAGTGAACTCGATCGTCAGCTCCGCGCCCTGCCCCACGCCCGGCTTCGGCGACACATGGCCGGCACTAACATGGCTATCGGGGAAGGTAGCGGCGTAAAACTCCGCAGCCTCACGCGCTTTGCCTCCATCGAACCACAGGCATGTTACAAGCTCAGTCATTGCAACCTCCTTGTCGGAAACTCGAACCGTCGAGTGGCTTCAATAATACTCGCCGCTACAGATGCAGTTTGATCCCTTCCGCAAAGGCGTGAATGACTGCTTCGCATCGCGCCAGAAGCATCCACTGACCCACGCGGGTCGACACCAGCAATCGCGCCTCGATCAATGCCGCGACGTGCGCCGATACGGTGGACTGAGAGAGCCCGCTGCGCGCGTGAATTGCATTCAACGGCACCCCGCAACCCACGTCGAACGATCCCTGTACGAAGTAGGCGTTCGGCGTCTTCAACCACTTCAGGATCTCGCGCCGGAACGGGTTGGCGAGCGCCTTATGAATCAGATCCTCGTCAAGCGCCGCTTGCGACACACACATCGCAGGAGTTGGACTGCCCTGCGAAGGACTGGTGGGGTTTTGAGTCATGGTTGGCTCGACAGTGACTTGCCGATGCTTCTGGCGAACGCTTCGCCAAGGTCTTCCCTGACGAAAGCCAAGGCCATCTGGATAGCGTCACCGACACCGCGCGACGAGTACACGTTGCCATCCTTCAGGCAGCGGCGGTCGGCAAGGCCGGCACGCGCGAGTAGAAACGCCCCGTTCGACACCGATGCGAGCCTTCGCACTCTGCACCCGGCATCGCCAAGCCAGCGCACCAGTTCGCGATGCTCGCGCCCCGAGCCGATGAGCGGCGAGCCGGGCACCACGACGATGTCGAATGCAGTACGAACATCCGACAGACACTCCGTCGTGCCCACCGCTAAGCCACTCGAGCACAGCACGGGCCCCGGCGACGTTCCCACGAGATGTTGCTCATACAACGTTGCGCCGCACAAACGGTTCGCTTCGTGGAAGACATCCATGGGGCCCGTCACTTCGAGCAGCCGAAATCCTGCGTACAACATCATCGCAACCTGCATGCGCCGTCACTCCTTGTGCTGGGTTACTGTTCCACATCAACGCAGACCGCGACTTTTGAAGCGGCGGCGGCTGTAGCCGAATCCACCAGGTCAAGTCTAATCAGCAGGCATGGGAGAAGAAACACGTGGATGACGCGACGCCCGGCCAATTCACGTGAGATTTCGGCCAACCCGAGGCCAACCTGGAGCCAAACGCAGGACCACGCGCGACCCGAATCCCACCGTCTTGTTACACGGACGCAAAAGTCAATTACCGGTTAGCACATCCCTCTTTCCGGACCATTGCGGTAAGCTGCGATACCGCTCGTCGATACAGATTAGTCAGCCTGGCCCAGTCCTCCGGGCGAAGCCAATCGAAGCATTGCCGGTATCGGAAACGGGTCTACTCACTCCACCAAGGTCACGGCATGAAAGTCGCCATTGTGATATTCGATGGTGTCCAATCGCTCGATGTTGCGGGCCCCCTCGACGTATTCGCGGAAGCCAACACGGTCCTGTCCGGCCAGCAAAAATACGAGGTCTCCCTGGTGGGACCGCGGGCCGGCGCCGTGACCTGCTCGAACGGCATGCAACTCTCCGTGCCGTTCGGCTACGCGGATCTCGACACGCAATGGGACCTGCTGCTGGTCGCGGGCGGCCCGCAATTGCCCGATGCTCAACTGTCCGGCGACTTCCTGACCTGGCTGCAAAATCAGGCGCGCGACGCGAAACGGTTCGGCTCCGTGTGCAATGGGGCGTTCGTGCTTGCGCATGCGGGACTGCTCGACAGCAAGGAAGTGACGACGCACTGGGCAGACGCAGGACGCCTCGCTCACGAATTTCCGCAGGCGCGCGTACAGCCCGACAAGATCTTCGTTCGTGACGGACGCCTCTTTACCTCGGCAGGCGTGACGGCCGGCATCGATCTGTGCCTGTCGCTGGTCGCCGAAGACTGGGGACACGAACTGGCAGTGCGTGTCGCCAAGCGGCTGGTGGTGTATATCCAGCGCGAAGGCGGCCAGTCGCAGTACAGCCCGTATATCGGCGCAGGAAGAGACGAGGATCCGATCATCGGCAAAGTGCACCGTTATGTGACCGAGCACATAACCGATGCGCTTTCTATCGAACAGCTCGCAGAGGCGGTGGCAGTGAGCCGGCGGACCTTCTCAAGAGTGTTTTCGAAGTATGCGAAGGTGACACCGTCCGTGTTTGTCGAGCAGGTTCGCGTCGACACCGCGCGCAAGCTGCTCGAAGACACGGACGCACCGCTAAAAACCGTGGCATTCAAATGCGGCTTCCGCAACGCCACGCATATGCGCACGACTTTCTCCCGACGGCTGGATGTCACCCCGAAACAATATCGGCAACGCTTCCGCGGTGAGGCAGGCCAACAGCCGTGGACGAATAACGGTGCCGGCAAGCAGGTCTCTTTGCAAGGACTGTCTCATCTGTGACTGACGCAGCTTCCCTTCCGTCGCTTCCCGATGTTCTCGAACCGGGCTTGCCGTTGATATTTTGCGGCATCAATCCGGGGCTCAGCTCGGCATCGACAGGTCATCACTTTGCAGGTCGAAGCAATCGCTTCTGGCGAGTACTACATCTGGCAGGTTTTACGCCCGAACAGATTCGTCCTGAGGACAGCCACACGATTCTTCAATACGGTTGCGGTCTCACCACGGTAGTCCCGCGGCCCACCGCACAGGCCGCCGAACTCTCGCGAACGGAAATTGAACTCGCCGGCGAGGCCTTCCGGCAGAAGATCGAGCACTACGCCCCGCGCTACGTCGTCTTTCTTGGCAAGATGGCGCTCGCGGCAATCTCCGGCACACGCGATCTTCAATGGGGGCTGCAAGCAGAGCCCTTCGGTGGTGCACACGCGTGGGTCGTGCCGAATCCAAGCGGACTCAATCGGGCCTTCGACCTCGCTGCACTGGTAGCCGCCTACCGGGAAGTTCGCGTTGCAGTCGCGTCCATGCCCTGAAGGTGGGCGTTTTCGCGTAGTGCCTCGGTGACGAACTCCACGAAAGCGCGAATCTTGCCGCTGGTGCTACGCCGCTCTACATGAAGCAGGCTCACCGGAATCGACTCGGGCTCGAACGACGTCAGGATGGGCTGGAGGCTGCCATCGAGCACCTCGGGCGCCGCCTGATACGACAGCAACTGGATAATCCCCACGCCGTCGACGGCTGCAAGCACGGCAGCGGGACCAAGGTCGACAATCATTCGCGGCTGAAGTCTCACAGGCAACCTTGCGCCGTTCTCGTTGAACACCCATTCAAGCGGCGACGAAACGCCTGTGAAAGACACGCAGTGGTGGTGGGTCAGATCTTTAGGGTGAAGCGGCTCTCCATGCGCGGCGAGATAAGCGGGCGCCGCATACGTGCGACGCCGCACATGGCCCAACGGAATCGCGAATGTCGATGAGTCGCCAAGGTGCCCGACACGGATGGCAATATCCACGCCCTCCTCTAACAGCCGTGTCGTGCGATCGGCGTACACCGCATTGATGCTGACGTCCGGATAACGCAGCGCGAAAGCGTTGACCAGAGGCGCCACATAGCGCTGACCAAACAGGACCGGTGCGGAGACGGTCAACGTGCCCACGGGATTGAGCGGGTCGGCGGCAATGGTGGCTTCCGCATCCGTGATGGTGTCCAACACCTTCCTGCAGGCTTCGAGGTAGGCCAAGCCTGCATCCGTCGGACGCACCGAGCGTGTCGTCCGCGCCAGCAGATGCGTGCCGAGACGCGATTCCAGCGAATTGACCGCCCGCGACACCGCGGCCGCCGACATCGCTACTTTTTCGGCCGCGCCCGTAAAACTGCCCCGGTCGACGATGGCGACAAAAACCTCCATCTCACGCAATTTGTCCATTCGCTTTCCACCCTGATCAAGACGTCCTCGTGCCGTCATTCTATGCGTTGTGATCCGCAGCGTGACGATCGGACCGTTCGCATGGCCGTTACGCAAAGGACTCTTTCAGCTGGTGAGGGTTATCGGAACCTTCGCAAACCGGTTGGCAAAATTCGCAAACTCATTGGCCCAATACTCACTAGCGTGGACTCCAAAGAATTGGGCCGATCCACCACAATGACTTCACGCCGTACAGCCCAACCAACGAACGAGGTCCCCATGTTTACCGCGATGCTTGAAGTTCACCCCATCCCCGAACAGTTCGATGCGTATCTCGGCATGGCCAAGATGCTGCGCCCTGAACTGGAGAAGATCGACGGGTTTATCGACAACAACCGCTATGCCAGTCTCACACGCGAGGGTTGGCTGCTTTCGCTGTCGAGCTGGCGCGACGAGAAGTCGCTCATCCGCTGGCGTAGCCACGAGACGCACCACAAGATCATGCAGGCTGCGCGCGACCGGGTGTTTTCCGACTATCGCTTGCGCATTGGCCAGACCGTCAGCGATACCCAGGTGCCCGCGGGACAGGTGTTGCGTGAGCAGCGCCTGGACGTCACCGAGGTGGGCCAAGGCACGGCGGTGACGCTGCATGACGGCAAATTCTCGCCGGAGTGGCTCAAGCAGGCTGGCGCAGATGCGGTGGCGAAATCGCTTGGCGTGGATACAAGCGCGCCCGGCCTCGTTTCGTGGGACGTATTCGACGCACTGATGGCGCCAGGGGATGCGATCGCGGTGGTGACGTGGCGTGACCATGCGGCAGTCGAAGCATTCGAACGCAACGCGGCGAAAGCGGATGTGTTGCGCTTGCGGAATATCCGCATCATCCGGCAGTACGGCATGTTCGATCGCCGGGAAGCTCCGCAGTATTTCAAAGAGGCACAAGCGAAGGCGTAAACCAGCCGCGTTCCGTTATCGAGGTTGGAGGACTTTCATTTTTCATGCGGCTTCCAACCACGATATTTAGATATCCGATCTAATTTTTCCAGAAACGGGATTCCTATGAGCACAGACAATGCCTTGGCAACTGGAGCACAAGCGCCGAACGTCGCGGCGTCGCCCGCGTCAGTGCCCGCAGTAGTGCCGGCGACCGCGGCCCCTGCACAACTTGCGCCGACGCAAGCCACGCTTTCGCTGCGTCTCGCCATCGGCCTCGTCGGAATGTTGCTGGCGTCTCTCCTCGCCATTCTCAACGAGCAGGTCACCGCATTGTCCATGGCGGACATTCAGGGTGCGCTCTCGATCGGGCATGACGACGGCACCTGGCTGACTGCGCTGTTCGAGGCGGCCAATGTCGCCACGATGGTGTTTGCACCGTGGTTCGGCATCACCTTCACGCTCAAGCGCTTCACCATCGGCGCCGTAATCGCGACGATGCTGCTGGGGTTCCTCTGCCCCTTCGCGCCGAACCTGCCGACGCTCTATGTATTGCGCGTCATGCAGGGGGTGGCCGGCGGATGCCTTCCGCCGATGCTGATCATCGTGGCGCTGCGCTATCTGCCGCCCAAAGTAAAGATGTACGGACTCGCCGGGTACGCGCTCACTGCCACTTTCGGGCCGGCGCTCGGCACACCGCTCGCAGCGTTGTGGACCGAGTATGTCGGCTGGCAAATGGCCTTCTGGCAAATCGTGCCGCTTGGCCTCGTCTGCTGCGTGGCGATCCAGCAAGGACTGCCGCCCGATCCGCTCAAACTCGAACGGCTCAAGGACTTCAACTGGAGCGGATTTCTGCTGGGGTTTCCAGCCGTCGCGATGCTCGTGATCGGTCTTCTGCTAGGCGATCGTCTCGACTGGCTCGACTCCGGGTTCATTCGCGTGATGTTTATCGGCGGCGGACTGCTGCTGGTGACGTTCCTCGTCAACGAATGGTTTCACCCGCTTCCTTTTTTCAAGCTGCAGATGCTTTCTCGCAGAAACTTTACGCACGGACTGACGACCCTTATGGGCGCCGTCATTCTGCTGGTTGGTGTGGCTGCCATACCCAGCCAATATCTCGCCAAGGTTCACGCCTACCGGCCGCTGCAAACAGCGCCCTTGTCGTTGCTGGTTGCGCTCCCGCTATTGATTACGCTGCCTCTGACGGCCGCTGTGCTGAGTCTGCGCCGGGTCGACCACCGTTGGGTGATGGCTATAGGACTGTGCCTGATGATCAGCACCTGCCTGATGGGAAGCTTCATCACCTCCGAATGGATCCGCAACGATTTCTACTGGCTCCAGTCCTTGCAGATCGTCGCGCAACCCATGGTGATCCTGGCGATTCTGATGGGGGTCACGACGGGCTTGCCGCCGACCGAAGGTCCGTTTGCGTCGGCGATGTTCAACTCGCTCAAGACATTTTCCGCGGCGGTGGCGACGGGTCTCATCGAAGGGTTGGGTACCGATCGCGAACGCCTTCATTCGAACGTGCTCGTGGACCACCTGGGCAATCACGCGCTTGTGACGAGTCAAAGCATCGACGCGACGCCGGGACTCGGCGAACTTGCACACCGGATCCACGAGCAGGCAGTGGTACTCGCCTCGGCGGATCTCTACCGGGTCATGGCGGGAGTTGCCATCGCCCTTCTTCTCCTGGTGCTCGTGTTACCCGTGCGGATTTATCCGCCGTGGTGCACGACGCCCCCTCTTCTCGTTAAGGGACGGTCATCATGTCATCCGTTGCTCGCTCTCCCCTCAGGATTATTCGTGTCGCCGCTGTGGCTGTCGTACTCGGCGTTGGTGCATGGGCTTGCTCGAGCCTGTCAGGCAGCTCGAATACCGAATCCACCAACGATGCTTATGTCGACGCCGATTTCACGCTCGTGGCACCGCGTGTGGCCGGCCAGATATCCGACGTGTTCGTCAAGGACAACCAATCAGTCAGGGCCGGCCAATTGCTGGTGCGCATTGACGACCGCGATTTCAAGGCCGCGTTGATGAGTGCAGAAGCGGACGTGACGGCGGCCAGGGCGTCCGTCGCAAACTACGACGCCGAGATCGCGCGGCAGCCCTCGCTCGTCGAGCAGGCGCGCGCGACACTCAAGGCCGATGATGCATCGATCGGGTTTGCGCGTGCCAATGCTGCGCGCTACCAGAACCTGTCGGATGCCGGCGCAGGCACGGCAGAGGAGCAACAGCATGCTTCGAGCACGCTCGCCGAGCAACTCGCGCAGGAGGCCCACGATGGGGCCGTGCTGGCATCGACCGAGCAGAACCTGAGCATCCTGCAGACGCAGCGCGACAAGGCGGCCGGCGCACTCGCGCGCGCCGAGGCAGCGCTCGATCAGGCGCAGCTCAATCTCTCCTATACGGAGATTCACGCACCGGTCGACGGCAAGGTCGGACGGCGCTCTGTGCGAGTGGGCGCGTTCGTGACGCCAGGTGCGCCGCTTCTGGCGATCGTGCCGCTTTCCGATGCGTACGTCGTCGCCAACTTCCAGGAAAACCAGATCACCCACATGCGGCCTGGCGAGCGCGTGCGGATCAAGGTCGACAGCTTTCCGGGCGTGGTGATTCACGGGCGTGTCGATAGCCTTGCTCCTGCAACCGGTGTGAGCTTTGCGCCGATCGCCCCCGACAACGCGACGGGCAACTTCACCAAGGTCGTCCAACGCGTGCCGGTCAAGATCACCCTTGACCAGGGTCAGGAGGCAGCGTCCGTGTTGAGCGTGGGGCTGTCTGTCGAAACGGAAGTCGCCGTCGGTCAGCATGGCGATGCGTCGGCCGAAACGGGAGAGACAAAATGAAAGCGAGCGACTTTTCCTACCGCGCGTTAATGCTGGAAATATTGGCGTGCCTGGTGATGGCGGGCTGCACCGTCGGACCGGATTTTCAACGCCCCGCGACGTCCACGCCGGCGCAAGTCTTCGATCGCACCCAATCTGAGCAGGCGCCGAGCAAGGCCGTCGAATCCGGTTTCAATTCGGACTGGTGGACGCTGTTTAACGATCCGACGTTGAACGCCCTCGAACAGCAACTGGCCGACGCGAACCTCGATGTGGCCGCGGCGTCGGCGCGTCTTCGCCAAAGCCGGGCCGAACAGCGTGTGGCGGGTGCAGCGGAATATCCCACACTGGACGGCGCTGCTTCGTACGACCGCGAGCGCGGCAGCCCGAACGGCATTCTCGGGCTGCTCGGGGTAAGCCCGACCGACACCCCATCGCAATCCGCTTCGGGCGATACACCGCTGGGCGTGGCGCCATTGCCTGGGTCCAAGGGTTCGCCGGCTTACAACCTCTATCAGGCCGGCTTCGATACATCCTGGGAACTCGACATCTGGGGCCGCAATCGACGCGGCGTCGAAGCCGCCTCCGCCCTGGCGGACGCTTCGTACGAAGACCGGAACGCCGTATTATTGTCTGCCCGCGCCGAACTCGCGCGGGACTATATCGAGTTGCGCGACACGCAATCATTGCTTCGGATCGCGAAGCAAAACCTGGAGATCGCTCGCGACACCACGAAACTCACGCAGGTGCGAGCGCATGAAGGCGTGACGACGGATCTGGACGTGGCCAACGCTTCCGCGCAGGCGGCGTCGATCGAAAGCCTCATTCCGACGCTCGAATCGCGCTGCACGACCACGATCAACGCGATTGGCGTCTTACTTGCCGAGGAACCGGGCGCACTTGCGCAAACGCTCGGCGAGCCGCACGACGTGCCCGCGCTGCCGGCTCAGGTGCCGATCGGCTTTCCGTCTGAACTGGTGCAACGCCGGCCCGATATCCGGAAGGCGGAAGCGCAGTTGCATGCGGCCACGGCGTCGATCGGAATGGCAAAGGCCGACTTCTATCCGCGCATATCGCTGAACGGCAGTGCCGGTTTCCAGAGCCTTCAGCTCTCGAGCCTCGCCAACTGGGCGTCGGGACAGTTTGTTGTCGGCCCCTCCATCACGATGCCGATCTTCGAAGGCGGACGCCTCAAGGGGACGCTGCACTTACGCGAGGCGCAACAACAGGAAGCTGCGATCGACTACAAACGCACCGTACTCGAGGCCTGGCGCGAAGTGGACGATGCCCTTGTCGTCTATGACGCCGAGCAGTTGCGCCGCGACCGGCTCACGGCGGTGGTTGCCCTGAACCAGCGTGCGCTCTCGGTCGCGCAGCAGCGCTACAAGGCTGGGGCGCTCGATTATCTCGACGTGCTGAACGTGCAGAAGCAACTACTCGATGCCCAGAGCAATCTGGAACAAAGCCAGGCGACGGCCGCCACGAATCTCATCACGCTCTGCAAGGCACTGGGCGGCGGCTGGCAATCGACTTACGCCGATCCGTATGCGTCGCGTTGATGGTGGACGGCAATGCTTGGGTGGGAGCTGGCCGTCCGGCGATGGGGTAGCGGCTCCTGCTTGTCTCGTTCGGTCCGCTGCACTATGCTTCGGTACATGAACCGATTCCACATCAACTCGATTATTCACGCCGCGAGAGTCCCGGCGGGATAGCGATTGAGTTGACAATACGCCATCACAACCCGCCCAGAAGGCGGGTTTTCGCTTTCTGGGCCCTAATCGGAGTGCCAGGAAATGACGAGTGAGAGCACGTTGGCCGATGAAGTTGAATTGGGTAACCCAGCCGTTCTGCATATGGTCTGCGGCAAGATTGCCGCGGGCAAATCCACACTGACCGCCCGCCTCGGAAACGCTCAGCGGACGGTGTTGATCAGCGAGGACGTGTGGATCGCACGTCTCTATCCGGACGAAATCCATACGCTCGCCGACTATGTGCGCTGTGCAAGTCGCATCAAGACGGTCCTCACCGGGCACATTCAGGCGCTCCTCTCGGCAGGGGTTTCCGTGGTACTGGACTTCCCGTTTAACACAACCGACACCCGTGCGTGGGGACACGCATTGTTTCGGGCCGCCGGCTGCGAACATCGGCTGCACTATCTGGATGTGAGCGACGAGATTTGCAAAGCTCGTCTAAGGGCGCGGAACGCGTCGGGCGAGCATCCGTTCCAGACATCCGATGCGCAGTATGAGCTGATCACCCGCTATTTCGTCCCGCCCGCGCCCAATGAAGGCTTCGACATCGTGGTGTACGACGAGACAGGGAATGTCCGTTGTCCAGGCGCGCACGATCTTCAGCCCAAATAAAAGTCCATTTCGTCCGATATCACGAAGGCGATTGGACCTTTATCGGTGTTGAGACTCCCGCGACCATCAGGCCATCATGCAGGACCGGGTAGTCGGCACGCAGATTTGCCGGACCGAACAAGGCATCAGCCGGCCGATTCTGGGTTCCGCACTGGGGCAGTGGCGTCTTGTGATGCGCGTCAGGCGCTGCTGCAAGACGCTAGGCCCCGGGCCTCGTGAAGAATCCATTTCGCAAATGCCTGGAGCGGCGCTTCACTGAACTCGATAGGCTCAGGAAGAACAAGGCAGAAGTTTTTAGCGATCGTTTTGCTGTCCGGCCAAGGCGCGACGAGACGGCCTTGTTCAAGCTCTGCCCCGATGTAAAGACGCGGCACCAATGCAACACCCAGGCCGGCTAGCGCCGCCTCGATGAGCATGGAGTGGAGATCGTAACGCGCGCCAACCGCCGAATTGGTCAGCACGATACCGGCCTCTTGTGCATAACGCTGCCATGCGTCCGGATTTTGTCGTCGGTGAAGGCGCGGCAGTTCATCCAGCGATAGGTTCGCATCGGCGCCTGCGAGAAGCGCCGGACTACAGACGGGCACCAGCACCTCCTCCAGCACGCGATGCACACGCATACCCGCCCATGCTGGATGCTCAAAATGGATTGCCGCGTCGAAACCGCTACCAGCAAGAATGAAGGGTTCCATGCGTTCGGCGATGTGCACGGTAATGTTCGGATGCTGATGTTGAAAGCGTTTCAGTCGAGGGATAAGCCAACGGGTGGCGAAGGTCGGAATCGCGGCGATATCAATGCTTGCGCCCTCGATAGGCTGCCCCATCAGATACAGGCTGTCGCGTTCCAGCCGGTCCAGAATCTCGCGAACCTGCACCGCGTATCGCGTGCCGTTGGGCGCAAGCCGAACCCGATTTCCAATGCGTTCAAACAGCGCGACACTCAAAAACGCCTCCAGGCGACCAATCTGACGACTGATGGCGCCCTCGGTCAGCGCTAATTCCTCGGCCGCGCGGGCGAAGCTGCCGTGTCGTGCCGCGGCTTCAAAAGCCAGCAGCGCGGAATTGCTTGGGATCTTACGTCGCATTGGGTTCTCGCCGATTGATATGCGCTCGACGCCAGCTTGAGCAAACATCACTGAAGGCTGACTTTATATCGTTATATGCGCCGAAAACCTCAGATTAGCATTACGTTACCGCAATGAACATGGATCGTTTGCAGCAATCTGCTTACGCGCCACCAAGGATAGCCTGATGATCTACACCGTGGAATGCAGCTTCGCCGATCTCAGCAGCGAAGCCGAATGGAACGACTTCTACAGCCTTGAGAAACTGCCCGCTCTCATCTCCGTTACCGGCTTTCACACGTCGCAGCGCTTCAGGTCGTTAAGCGATGGTTGCCCGGTCTACCTTGCCGTCCACACGATCGACGGTCTCGATGTTCTGACGGGAGAAGAATATCGCCAGAAAGGCGGCGGCAATTTTGCAAGTTGGCAGCAACACATCACCCACTGGCACCGAAATCTCTACAGCGATATCGGCCTTGCACCAGCAGTAAGTGCAGACGAACTCCTCGTGCTTTGTGCAAACGGCCCCGGACCGCTGATCCAGATGGGCCTCACACCGTTGGCCATGCGAGCCGTTGCGCTGGAGAAGTTTCCAGAACGCCGTTGGCTCGCAAAACTGCCTCGGCGAAACGCTCAGCTTGTCGGGAGCTTGTCCGAAGGTGTTCACCTCTACTCCCCGATGACTGAACAACTGACACGCTCATGCACCGTTTCGACCGGACAGGGAACATAGGTCCGCGATGCCCAATGTCACTCTCTATATTCCTGCGGGGCACATGCCGTCTCATGAGCGGCTTGCCGAGCTTTCCTGCGACTGCATCAAACTCTGTACGAGTGTCCTTGAAGCGGCACTCGAAAACGTTCATGTCATCTATGTCGAAGTTCGACACGGGCACGGACATCCCGTCTTCGCGGAAGTCCAATATCGCCTTGAGACGTTTCGCGCACCCCCGGTAATGAACCAGTTCATGGAAGCCCTGGACGACGCCATCGCGCGCCGCACGGGTCTCACGTCGCGCGTCCGTTGTTTTGGTTATGCCGCGTCGAGCATTCACGCCCGAAATTAAGAAGTCCTCTGGAGAAGAATTGTGTCCACCGTTACCTTTCCAAGTCAGCGAACCGGCGATTTCACGATCACCGCAATCAGCGACGGCTACCTCACCGCTAGTCTCGACCTGCTCGCGAATATCGACCCGTCCGAGGCCTCCAGAATGCAAAGTGATGCAGGGCAGCATGCCCCTTCCGCCGTGCATATCAACTGCTACGTGGTACGCGGAGCGGGCCGCACCATTCTCATCGACGGTGGGGCGGGAGGCATCAAGCAATGGGGCGGCCGCCTGAGGGCCAATTTATCGCTGGCTGGTGTCGAACCCTCCGAGATCGACACGATCCTGCTCACACACGCTCATCCCGACCATGTTGGAGGGCTAGTCGACCCAGCCGGACACATTGCCTTTCCGAATGCGGAGCTTGTTGCGCATCAGCGAGAGGTCGAATTTTGGCAGGATGACGGAAATCTAAGTCGTGCCAGCGAGCGTGCTCGCGGCAACTTCCTGATAGCGCGTCAAGTGTTCGACGGCTACCGCGACAAGCTCCGTACTTTCGATGAGGGCGAAGTGCTGCCCGGTATCAGAGCGATGCCGCTACCGGGACACACAGATGGGCACTCCGGATATCTTCTCGAATCCCATGATCAAGGCTTGCTTGTCTGGGGAGATATTGTTCATTTTCCTCACATCCAGATTGAACGGCCAGACGTGTCGATTGCATTCGATCAGGACCCTTCCCTCGCGGCCACGACACGATCGCGGCTTCTGGACCTGGTCAGTTCAGAGGGACTTTTGGTCGCCGGTATGCATTTGGGGGAACTCGGCTTCGCGCGAATAAAGCGGACGAGCGGGAGCTATGGTCTGCTTTACGAGGTTGGGGCATGAGGCCACAAACCATAACGCATGGCAGTCGCACATAACGGAGACACCGGGCGATGGCTAGCCTTGAACCGAATAGCCGCCGTCCACCGGGATGATTTTGGAATGTTGATTCTCGCGCTTCGGCTGACTCGGTTTACCTGCGCTTTTCGAATGCCGCGACCTTGGAGCTTGGTTTGCCGGCGCGGGGCCGTTGTCTTCGCGCGAAGTCCAGCGGCGGTTCGTATGGGTTCTTACTCCGTGCGGCTTAAAGTTCGGATGAGTTGCTCAAACATCGCTCCTGCCGCAGCCGATTGTTTGGCCTGCTTTGAACGGATGACGACCACCTCCATTTCAGGCAAATCCGGGAGTCCGTGACGGCTGTCGAGCACTTTCAGGCCGGCAGGGAGACTGCATTGCGTTAGCACCGCCACCGCCATGCCGCTCTCTGCGGCGGCCAGTTGTCCAGCGACGTTTGGGCTGTGATAGACGATCCGATACTGACGCCGCTGGGATGAAATAGCTTTGAGCACGGCATCGCGCGGTCGACTTCCTGATTCGTGGACGGCGATGGGCAATGGATTACGACGCCAGGCCTCATATCGTTCTTTTCCGACCCAGACAAGCTTTTCTCGAAACAGCAACGTCCCTCTGTCAGCGCGATCCCGCGTGACGACCGCCAGGTCCAGTTCGCCCCGTTCTACTTTGGGAATGAGTGCGGTTGACTGCTCGCAGACCAAAGTGATTTCCACCGCTGGGTAGCGGCTTGAGAAGGTGCGAAGGACTGGTGTGAGATAAGCCATCGCATAGTCCTCCGGCACGCCCAAACTAATGCGGCCTGTGACCTCTGGCCCCCGAAGCGCAGCGATGGCCTCGGCGTGTATATCCAGCATTCTCCGCGCATAGCTCAAAAGCTCACTGCCGGCTGCTGTTAAAAGCATATGACGTGGCCCGCGCAACATCAGCGATTGCCCCACGGCATCCTCGAGCTTCTTCAACTGCATGCTCACAGCGGACTGCGAGCGATAGACCTGCTTCGCCGCTGCCGTGAGCGACCCCGTGTCGGCGACGGCGACAAACGCGCGCAGCCAGTCAAGCTGTAGATCGGGAGATTGGGACATGGTGGTCAATCATTTGAAAATCGAATAATAACGAAACGATAAATTCGCTTTTCGTGACGGTCAACCCATTCCACAATTCAGGACATGAAAAGCGCAACGCCTTGCCCGCCCGAATCTGCCCTGCTGGCCCCATCAAGCACCTCGGAACGGCAAGGCACTGCGTTGATGGTCGCGGGCGGGCTAATTCTCGGGACCATCGGCATATTCGTCGAAGAAGCCCGCCAGGATCCGATGACCACGGTGTTCTTTCGCTGCTTCTTTGGGGTGCTGGCCCTTTCGCTGTGGGGCGCGGCAACGGGACGGTTGCATGAACTCAAACTGCGATGGCAGGAGCTGACGGTGGCGCTGGGCGCAGGCGTGCTAATCGTGCTCAATTGGGTTTTGTTCTTCGCCGCCATTCCACGGGTGTCTATTGCAATAGCGACAGTTCTGTTTCACATCCAACCATTTTTGGTCATCGGTCTGGGCGCCTGGTGGCTGGGTGAGCGTGTATCCAAAGCGCAGGTCATTGCTTGCGTTGTAGCGCTGGCCGGACTTGTACTCGCCACCGGACTCATTGGAAGCAAGACGAGCTTGATCGCGACATCGTCTTATCAGACCGGCGTCACCCTATGCCTCGTGGGTGCAGTCGCCTATGCTGGCTTACCGTTAATCGCGCGCAAGGCAAAGCGAGTTAGTTCGTTTGCGTTGTCCTGGTGGCAGAGTGCTGTCGGCGTGCTGCTTACAGCTTGGTGGCCGCTCTGGCATGGACTGCCGCAAACGACGACTGCATGGCTTTGGTTAGCCGGGCTAGGGAGCATCCATAGTGGCGTCGCGTACGTCGTTCTCTATGCCGGGATGAGCCGGCTGCGCACCAGTCGTGTGGCGCTGTTGCAATTCGTCTATCCGCTGACAGCCATTGTCGTGGACCGGGTTGTATACGGACACCAACTAACCGCACTACAGACCGTTGGGGTCCTAATCATGGCGGGCGCATTGTGGACCGTTCGCCGCGACAGCTAACGCGGCTGCAAAATGCCGTCTGGCGCAGAGGCAACCCCATCGGCTTCGCGCCAGGCAACGGACACTCGGATCGGGTACCGTTCTACCGCAGCATCGCTCTTCACTTTAAGGAGTCAACACATGGCAGCATTTGTTGTCGTACAGGAATCGATCGAAAACGAAGCTGTTTTCAATCAATATCGCGCAAAGGCGCCGGCGACGATCGAGGCATATGGCGGCAAGTTCCTCGCGCGTGGCGGCAACCTCGAAGTGATGGAGGGCGAATTGCCGTACAAGCGGCTCGTCATCATCGAGTTCCCTACGCGCCAGGACGCAATTGCATGGTACAACTCGTCCGAATACCAAGAAATCCTGCCCATGCGACTCTCAAGCAGTAAAGGCATTTTCGCAGTGGTGGATGGCGTGTGATTGGAGCGCCGAACTGGTTGGGAAAAGCCGCTTCCCGCTCGCCTCGAACGGCTGTTGATGGCCGCCCTGAGACGGCTGGCGGCCATCTCAGGTCGCCCCCAAGCGGTAATTCGCAACGCTCTAGGGCCGGCGTGACTCATCCCCACGGATCAGGGTTGGCGTTTGCCGCGGCCACCAGCAGGTTTGCCAACCGGCTTATGTGAACCGACAGCTGGCTTGCCGGCGGGTTTGCTGCGTGGCTTTTGCACGCTGAATGGACTACCGCTGGAAAAGGGTGTGCCTTCGCCCGCGGCCGCAGCGCGTTGCGCCACAGGCTTGCGTTTGCTTTCGCCGCTTTGCGGACGTGGCTTTTTGCCAAGCACCTGCACGGCGCCCGGCGCAGCTTGCGACACTTTGGGCTTCTTAGGCTTTTTGGGTTTCTTGATGATCTGGCCCGTCGCGCTCGTTTGCGGCACGCGGTGTTCGGCCTCAAAACCCGGCTCTTCTTCACGGCGCAGCGTTTGCCGGATCAGCGCTTCAATCGCGGCCAGTTGCGGCGCTTCATCGGCACACACAAGGGACACCGCCACGCCGCTGGCGCCCGCGCGGCCGGTACGGCCAATACGGTGCACATAGTCTTGCGCCACGATCGGCAGATCAACGTTGATCACGAGCGGCAGGTCGTCGATATCCAGTCCCCGCGCAGCCACATCGGTGGCTACCAGCATATGTACTTCGCCCGTCTTGAAGCGCTCCAGCGCACGCAGGCGCGCGGGCTGGGGTTTGTCGCCGTGGATGGTGTCGACCGCGTAGCCCGCTTCGTCCAGCATGGCCGCCAGGTAGTCCACGCCATTGCGGGTTTTGACGAACACCAGCGCGTGCTGCCAGTTGTTCTCAGCCACAAGATGCATGAAGAGGTCAGGCTTGTTCTTTTTATCCACCGTCACCACCCACTGCTTGATCCTGCTGGCCGTGGCATTGGGCGGGCTGACGCTGATATTGACCGGGCCCCTCAGAATGGCCGCCGCGATGGCGCGGATATCATCGGTAAACGTGGCAGAGAACAGCAGGGTCTGGCGCTCGGCGGGCAAGGCAGCAAAGACAGCGTTGAGTTCGCGTGCAAAGCCCAGATCCAGCATGCGGTCGGCTTCATCCAGCACCAGCGTTTGTATTTGATCAAACTGCACTGCGTTCTGGCGATGGAGATCCAGCAAACGGCCCGGCGTGGCAACGAGCACATCCACGCCCTTGCGCAACTTCATCATCTGCGGGTTGATACTCACACCGCCGTAGGCGGCCAGAAATCGTAACTCGAGGCCTTTACCGTAATCGACAAAGCTTTGCAACACTTGTTCGGCCAGTTCACGCGTGGGCACCAGCACCAGAACACGCGCGCGGTTGCTGGACACCGCCGGGCCGTATTGCACTAGCCGTTGCAACAGCGGCAGCGCAAAACCCGCCGTTTTGCCGGTACCGGTCTGTGCCGCAGCCATGACGTCCTTGCCACTGAGCACAGCAGGAATCGCCTTGGCCTGCACCGGCGTAGGTGTCTGGTAATGGAGGTCCTGCAGATTGCGCAGCAAGGGATCGATCAGGCCAAGCGAGGCAAAAGACATTGGCGTATTCCGGGCTAAAGCCGCAATTCTAGCGGTTACCGCCTGATTGCGCCGCGCATCATCCTGTCCGGCATCGAAATCGCGGACACGATCCGCACAGAGCCGATGCAGAGCGACGGCGGCGCGAACACCGCAGCGGAGCAATTCTATTCGCTGATCATGTAAGCATTCCTACTCATTCGTGAATTCTGCCCCTTCGTTTGTGTAATCGCGGCCCAACCATTAGGCTTCTGCCGATCGACCTGCGAATTCACCGCAGGGGCGAATTGATAGTCGGTATCCAGATAGTGGACGTCGCCTCATAGAAATTCTCAGGCCCGCCTTTGGGCGGCCAGATTCCATCAGCGTAAGACTTTGCACGTATCGCGATCCGTTCATCCAGGCTTTCCCAGGGCCATATGTGCGTGATGCGCGGCACGCCATCAAGCGCGTACATATTGACTGTCAGAGGGGACCGTTTTGACCGCTCGGGCATCGCGGCCTCCCACGCCTCAATCGTAGGCGCCAGTCCACCGGGTCTTAGCCAGTAGGTGCGAAACTCGTAGTACCTGCCGAACGAGCCCGGCTCGACGGGAGGCAAGAAAGGAAAACCAGCGTAGCTCTCCATCTCGATCGTAGACGTGCTGTCGGCCACCCCGAATGGATTGGCGTGATGTAAAGCACGCGCTCTTTCCTGAGACAGTGTCCCGGGATCGACGAACCCTCGCAGAATACGCACGCTTCCTAGCCGCCCATTTTCCGAGGTCCATGCGCCGAGCCAGCGCCCCGCGGTTTCGGGATGATTGAGGTAGGCCTCCGCGCTCGCGATTACCTCCGGCAGCTTCAGAATATGCGACGACAAGGTAACCAGTTCGTAGAACATGTCAAATTCTCCTGAGTCCGTGTACGGCGATCAGACGACCGCTACAAAGGAGGCTAGACTTGCTCTCGTCACTTGGGAATTCCTCATCGGTTCACACACTCTGTTAAAAATTCACTATGTTCGACTGGCAAGATTTGCAGTACTTTCTGGTACTCGCGCGCACGGGAACGCTCTCAGGCGCCGCCAGCGAACTGTCGGTCGAACACGCCACGGTTGGGCGGCGTGTCATGTCCCTGGAGTCCGCGCTCGGATTGAAGCTGATTTATCGGCTGCCCCGCAGCATCCGTTTGACCGAGGATGGAAAAGCCATCGCCATGCTGGCCCGATCGATGGCGCAAGGCGCCCAGGCAGTTGAAACATATGCGTTGCGGGCGTCGTCCGCGCTGTCCGGAACGGTCCGTATCAGCGTGCCGCCTACGATCGGCAGTTACTGCATCGCGCCACACATACGCGTGCTACGGGAATCGCATCCGGCCTTGAAGATCGTGATGGAGGGATCTCCCGACATCGCACCGCTGGACCGGGGCGTCGCCGATATTGCCGTTCGCATGGTCAAGCCGGAGGACGGCAGCCTCGTTACGCGCCGCATAGGCACAGTCCGATTCGGTCTCTATGCCAACCATACCTATGCGGCTCGCCCTTCTGCGCAATGGGAGTTCATTGCTTATGACTCGTCGTTGGACCATGTGAAACATCAAAAGTGGCTACGCAAAAATATCGACGGACGGCCCATCGTATTCGAAGCGAGCGATGCGATTGGGCAGCAGATGGCCGTGCGCAACGGCGTCGGGGTTGCGGTTCTGCCTACGTTGATCGGCGATAACGACGCTGAGCTGGTCAGACTCGACATAGGATCCGAGCCGCCCGAAACCGGGCTTTGGCTGGTGACCTACCCCGACCTGCGTCGAACGCCGGCGATCAAGGCTGTGATGGAATTTTTGGTCCATTGCATCGGTCGTGAAACCCATTACACGGATAAGGATGTGCGCGGATAAGTCGCCGTCGCCGAACGGTTCGCTTTACTCTCCGAGCATGCGATCCTCTGGAAGCAGCCATTCGCTGAATGGCTCGCGGACAGCCAAAGTTGAGCGGTCGCTGCCTGACGATGGTTCGTAGAGCGAAGATACCGATGTCGATTTCGACCTCTTCGTATAGCTACGACGAACGACAGAGGCACGACTCGACATGGCCCGAGGAACGGTTTGAATTTGCCCTCAAGTATCGCCGGCATGGGCATCGGGCCGTGTCTCAAGAGCTAGCTAAGGGTAGCTGAGTGACCGCTTGAGGCCGAACAGGGCATGGTGGCGATCAGCCCACACCGACCCGTTGCAGCCGTTCACTGCTGGCACTAGGGACGCCGGGTATCGTCAATGATCTCGCGCGCGAGCGCAGCCTGCGCGCTTCGAATCTCGCTACTCGAGAGTCCGGTGGCGAGCAGATCCTCGATAAGGTTAATGTGCAGTGCGCTAAGCAGGACGTGCGCCGAATATCCCGCGTCGTCCGCTGCCGCTCCGCTCGCGGCTTCCTTGATCAGGCTCCGTAGCAAGCCATGCATCCACCTGTAATGCTCCGACTGCCGCAGTCCGGTGGAGGCTATCCGCAGCTGCTGACATTTGCCGGTTGGGTAAAGAAATACACTGACGAACACTGACCGGCGATCGTGTTTTAGGCCTGCCGCGCGGCAGCGTATTCAGGAGAGTGCGCAAGAGATGAGGACAGTTCGCGGTGGGCATGCGCTGCAAAAGACAAGACCAGTAATGCCAGCCGTCGATGAGATCGTGACTACCAGGCCAGAGCGCTGCCTGCGCATCACGGGCAATACGGCCCTGGTAACATTCATCGGACCGAACAAAAGCGTTTCGAACTGGCTGCGCACCTGGGCGGCGCCAAGCTCCTCGAAGAAGCCCCCATAGAAGTTGCCTGCGTTGTTGACCAGTACGTCAATGCGGCCGAACTTTTGGACCGCAGCCTTGACGGCGGCGTCGGCATCGACCGGGTTCGTCACGTCAAGCGACGCAATCAACAGACTATCGTGATCGCCGATGGCGTTCCTGATCTTTGCGAGATCGCGGCCGGTCGCCACAACGTCGTGGCCGGCTGCCAGTGCCGCCTTCACAATGTCCACGCCCATGCCACGGCCGGCGCCGGTCACGAGCCAAACTTTCTTGCTGTTCATACGTGGGTCCTTTGTGTCGTGATGCCTCGCCGAAACTTAGGCATCGGGATATGAATCGGGTGGTTTCAGTGTCGCGCGATTGGCACCCAGGCGGTTGCCGAAACCGCTGTACCTTTTGCCTAAAATGACGAAAGCAGCATGAAACTGCACCGATGTCCCGCGGCAGGGGTAAAGTGTGCCTACCGTTTTCTCGTTAGAAATACGCATGAATCGCAGGGCTTTCAAGCCAATGAATACCAGTACCGCCCCTACGGACGGCCTCGCGCGAGCCATTGCACGCTTTGCCCAGTCTGACGGCGACCACATCACAGCTATACCGGCGCTCTCACTTCATCGCCGGAAGGGGCCAACCGAGCCGTTGCATTGCATCTTTAGCCTCGGACTGGGTATCGTTGCTCAGGGCCATAAGCAGGTATTGGTAGGGAAAGAGGTGGTGAACTACGGCCCCGGCCAGTCACTGCTGACCAGCATCGACCTGCCTGTGATCTCGCATGTCACGCGGGCTAGTATTGAGGAGCCGATGCTTGGCCTGATGCTGACACTAGACCGGCGTGACATCGTGAAGATAGCTGAGGAGATGCAGTTACCGGCTCCCCCCCGAACGCCAGCTTTCACGCCTATCACGATCGAAACCCTTGACGATGCGCTGATAGGCGTCCTGATTCGGCTGATCGAATTGCTGGACCAACCGGTACTGGCTCCGCAATTGGCGCCGCTCTATCAGCAGGAAATAATCGTCCGGCTTCTCGCTGGTCCCCATAGTCCGCAATTGCAGCGTCTTGCAGCCAACGGATCACCGAGCCAACAAATCGCCAGGGCAGTGACCTGGCTCAAACAGAATTTCTCAAAGGAACTATTGGTGGATGATCTGGCCGCGCAAGCGCACATGAGTCCTTCGACGTTCCGTCAGCATTTCCGCAACATCACGGGAACAAGTCCTCTGCAATACCAGAAGCAACTGCGCTTGCAGGAGGCGCGGCAACTGATGCTCAGCCTTGGCATCGACGCGGGAAGTGCCGCAATCCGGGTCGGTTACGAAAGCGCCTCGCAGTTCAGTCGCGAGTACAGCCGCCTGTTCGGTGCGCCTCCGCAGCAAGATGTGAGGCGACTGCGGCTACTGTGATGTATCAAACTGGAGTTGTTCCAAGGCCGCTTTCCGTGTGCGCATTTCAAATACCTGCAGCGCGGATTGCCCGCGCGGCCTGTTAGCGTTCCGGGCTCACTCGTCCGGTGGCGAGCAAGCCTCAACCGCGGAGCGCCACAGTAGCCACAACGAGAGCCGAGAAGATCAGCGCCGGGGCAAGATGCCCGAACGGCTCCCGATTTCGTAGCAACGTGAAAAGAGCGCCGATCATGATTGCACCGGCCAGCGTCAAGCCCAAGATTCTGGTTTGCTGTCCAGGAAGAAGTGCCGCGCTAAGCAGCTCGAGAGCGCCACAGAGCCAACGAAACCATGCCGGGTAACCCCAGCGTGCGAAGTCGCGCTTCACTGCGCCTAGCCCCGAGAGATTGACCACCCCAGCAACCGCGAACAGAACCGCCACGATCATCGCGAGAACCGATCCTGAAGATGCACTGTTCCACGCCATCGTCATGCTCCCTTGATCTGCTGAAAGTGCTCTCGTACAGAGAGATCCGCAATCAGACCGGGGCCGTGGGGTTCCCACGCAAGCACTCGCCGGGCATGCTGGCCGCTGACTGTCTGATCGAGCGCCAGTGCGTCAGCGAACGGTCCAAGCGATTGGCGAGCATCGTCGAGCGGCCAGAGTTCGACGCGATCGGCGCCGACCGAGGCCCGAATCGCTTCACCCATTTCGGCAACGGCAACGGCATCTTCCGTGACCACGTTGAAGATCTGTCCCGTGACTCGACCGTCTCCGCTTGCCGCCCGCTCCACCGCGCTCAGGTAAGCCGTGGCGAGATCGTCGACGTGAACGGCAGGCCAGTGGTTGCGACCATCGCCGACGATCCTCACACTGCCAGTCTGACGGACCATGCCGGCAAGCATGCCGAAAACGCCGCCGCCGTAGCCATGCACCATCGCCGGCCTGAGGATCACTGCGGCAATCGAGCGGCTTGCTGCTAGCGCCTGCACACGTTGCTCCACTGCGGGCCGCCAGGCGATGAGTGGCGTCGGGTTCAGCGCCGATGCTTCAGTCGCGGGCTCCCCCTCCGTATTGCCGTAGACCCAGGTGCCCGACGTATAGACAAATGCCGCGCCCGGATGCAAATGCGAAAGCATCGCTACAGCCGCGGCCTCATCAGCCGCACCGGCGGAAGCATCGTTGGTCGACGCGGTGTGCACCACGCCATCGGCGGTACCGGCAATCGCAGCGAACGACTGTGGCTCACGCAGGTCGCCGGAATGCAGTTTCACTCCGAGACGCGCCAGCGCGCTGGCGGCCGGCGAGTTGGCCTGGCGCACCAACGCCGTCACCTGATGACCGAGGCTAATCGCCTTGCGCGCGACCGCTTGCCCGATGAAGCCCGTACCACCTGTAATGAACAGTTCCAAAGCGTTCCCCTCGATGATTGCCTGCAAAGTTGATAAATCACACAAACGAGACTTATCGGTCTCGTTTTGAGGAATCTAAACGAGACTGGTCAGTCTTGTCAACTACTCGATGATCTGCTATTAATCGGGCATGAACACGTCCTCTCCCCCCGACCTGAGCCCGCTGCAGCACCGTAAGCGGTCCGCTATCCTCGACGGCGCGAAAGCCGTTTTTTTAAGCCAGGGTTTCGGCCTGGCAACGATGGATGATGTCGCCGCGGCCGCGGGCGTCGGCAAACAGACGGTCTACCGCCACTTCAAGTCGAAGGAGGCGCTCTTCGTTGGTCTGGTGGGCTCGATGTGCGCTCAGGTGGGTGGCGTTCTCGCCAGCGCTCAGGACGAGCAATCCGATGGATCACCCGAAGACGAGTTGCGCAAGTTGGGATGGGTGTTGGCACAAATCCTTATCGCGCCGGATTATCTGCGGCTCTACCGGGCCATCGTTGCTGAGGCCGAGCGTCTTCCGGAACTCGGCCAGGTGTTTTACGAAAATGGTGCAAAGGGCGTGCGTGCCTTCGCCGCAAAAATTCTGCGAAGGCGATTTGACGAATCAACTGCTGCATTGCGGGCAGCGACGTTTGTTCAGTTGGTGCTAGGCGACGCGTATCTGGAACTGTCAGTTGGCTACACGGTGCCCGATGTTGAAGCGCGCTTTGCAGTGCAGATTGACGAGGCGGTGGCAGCCGCACTTCGCTAAGGAGTGCCGCATATCCTGAGCGGTACGAGAGTACATCGGTGTCGCCATGCCGAATGGCCGGTTGTGCTCGATCACTGCCTGACGGCGGCCGTTGGAGCGTCGAACGGGTTCGAGCACGGTCCGCGCCACCTCTTATGCGCTGGCCGCCGGCCCTCCAGGCTCCGCGTTCGCGTCGCCCATCGAGAAAAGTTCTTTTATGAAGGTCGCGAAGAGGACATCGGAATCATCGACGAAGCCGCCCAGCAGCGTGGCGGCGCGTGCCTCAAGGTCCGCCCGCAGCCTTTCAGCGTCCTCTGGCGCCTGGAGCAACGCCTGTAGCGCTGCCTGCGTCTCTGGATACGCAAGATTGCGTACATCGCGCCCGAGCAGCCCAGCGGCTGCCAGCACCGGATCGGAACCCAGCGCGTCCAGAAGGTCCAGGGTCTGCTCAAAGGTCCGTTCGATATTGCCGGCCTGGAAGTAGTTGCGCAGGACGAAAAGGATGTCCCCGGCGTCGGTGTTTTTCTGCAGTCGTCGGTCTTTCCACGCGAAGAGCTTGAGCAAAACGAAGGCGGAAAGCGTCACCACGGGCACCACGAGGCCCTCGCCGATGTCCACGGGCTCTGCGGTATCGACCGCCTCCTGGAATCCGAGAACCGTCATCACGATACCGCCGCCCGGTGGCCAGTGGATCTCACCGGGTGGCCCTTCGATTTCCCCGAAGGGAACCACGTCGAGCTCGATCTCGTAGTCGTCCGGGCTGCGCTTGAACAAGAATTTCTGCTGCTGCTTCGGGTGACGTCTGAAGCGCTGCGTTTGCAATAGCAGGTCGATCAGCATGTCGTGGAACTCCCAACTCACCGCGCAGACCGCCACGTCGACATCACGCGTGGCGACAGGGGCCTTAATGTCGTGAAGATGCCACATGAGGATGTCGCGCGCGGTCGCGCCCGCGAGCACGAACCGCGTGCCGAGTTGCGCGCACGCGCCTTTGACGTCGCGAAGCAAGGCGATCGTGAGCGGCTCGACCGGACGTTCGACGGAGACTTTAAGCATTCTTTTTCGCCATGTAGCTTGCGTAGATCGCTTGGGCCACTTCGCGATTCCGGTCGTCGCCCGACATGATCAGATCCGCGTAGACGAGGAGAGGGTGAACGACTCCGCGATCGGACAAGCCCCATCGGTCTTCCGCCGCCACGGGCCAGAACGCATCGAGCACTTCGACGTCACCGCGCTCGTCTGGCCTCAGCATGGCTTTCGACATCATTGTCGGCGCGAGCCCGCCTCGCGCGTAGACAGTCACGGTCGCGGGCTTGAGATTTCGGGTGAGGATGTCTGCCGCCACTTCGCCGCCAAGACGGGCTTGGGGATCGAGCGCCTCCGGGTTAAGCCACCAACTCTTGTCTTTCGCCCAACTGGTAAAGCGTTGCGGGCCGAGCTTGGGGCGCAGCCGGGTCGGATAGAGGCTCACCCAGTCGTCGACCAGTCGGCGGCGGTCGACGATCACCCTGTTCTTGCCTTTGACCACCACCAGACCACGATCCATAAGGTCGTCCATCGCCAGATTCACCGTGTTCAGGGCAACACCCGAGAAGTCTGCGATCGTGCGATAGGGTTCATCCACGAGACCGGGCAAAGTCAGGAGCGCAAAGGTCACGCGCATGCCTTTTGGTGTGGTCGAGCGCGACGTCCGGTCCAGACGCTGCAGTGTGGGTTTGCCGCGGCCGACGATCATGATCGTCGCCTCCGGCGCCTGGAGGAAGACGTTGCCCGCGGTGTCGAGGAACGGAATACGTTTGGCGATCAGCTCATCCGCCAGCCGCGGCGTGACATGCTGCGTGACGAGCATCAACGGACGATTGTCTTCAGGCGTGGAGCGAGAGCGCATGCGGTTGACGATGACCCCCGCGCCGAGCGAGCTGGCGCTCGCCTTGATGACTACGGGGATTACAAGGTGCTTTCCCGCAACGTCGAAGCGGATCCACGCGTCCGGACCATCGTTTGTCGACATCCGCGCGTCGACTTGCCCTTTCCTGCCTGACGCGCTGAGGGGTGTTGCCTGATAGAGGCGCGTCGCATCTGAAAACGCTTCGCAAGCCAGCGTCAGCGCGCGCTGCTCACTACTGGCGAGGCGATCCGAGAAGGTCACGTGCAACTCCCATGTACGTTTATTTACCAGTGTATGATAAAAACATACACAATACAAATAACGTACATATGCCCGGAACGGCGCCTACGGTAGGGAATGTTTAGCTGGTGAGCGATCTATATACGTTATAGAGCGATGTCAGCACATAGAGTCTCGCGGACAACATCACTAGCCGTCGCGAAAGATTGACCGGTGCCCGCAGCAGAAGCGCAAAAGCGCGGACACCGCCGGCGCTAAGCTTGCCGCCCCACCGCCACTCGAACCGCCTCCAGTTTTCCGGTCCGGCGCGTGGCCGCGATATTCGGATTCGATGTTTCAGCCGTGCAGCATATCAAGGTCCTTCCGTCCGGACCGCTCAGCCCTACCGCGAAGCACGGTTGCGAGGTCCTTATGCGATCGGTCACTCGGCCATGGCGGTCCAGGCGGATAGCCCGGCTGTGCGCCGGGTCGGACACCCAGATCCCATCTTCGGCATCCGCACAGATGCCATCAGGCAACACCCTGTCGCCGTCAGGCCCGAGTTCTGAAAGATCGGCCCAGATCCGCCGGTCGGTCAGCTTGCCTGCCGGGTCAATCGAAAAGGCCGTCAGGCAGGTACCCACGGTTTCGGCGATCATCAGGGTTCCGTCGGATAGCTGCACCGTGCCGTTCGGGAATTGCAGCCCCTGCGCGGCACAACTCACCGTGCCGTCCAGGCGTACGCAAGCGATATCGGCCGTCGGAGGATTCGCGCCGGGTCCGAACAGCGGGTCGGCGTTCGGATCCGCTTCCAGAAGCCCGTAAAAATCGAATCCAAACGAGCCGACCCATGCGCGTCCTTGCGCGTCGACCTTCATGTCGTTTGCCGCACCACGAGCGACCGGCGACAGATCGGCATGGACCGAAAGGCTTCCGTTTTCTTCGAGTCGCAACAGCTTGAGGTCTCGCATGGATACCACGAGCATCCGGCCATCGGGCAACCAACCAAGGCCCGATGGTTGCGCAGGCACCGTCGCAGCGACGCTGGCACTCCATGTTCGCGGGTCGATCCGCAACACCTCGTGCGCATAAAAGTCCGACACGTAAAGCAATCCGTCGGGCCCCTCGGACGGCGATTCGGCAAAATGAAGACCGTCCCTGACTACAGTTGTATCGACCATCAATTTCATCGCGCGGTTACCCGCGTGTCTCCTGGTGTGTTTGCCAATATCCTAGCGGTGGATCTTCTCAAGCACGGTCTGCGGCGCAATACGCTTCATGCTCATGGCGGACACCGCCGCAATCAACGGCGCAGCGACGCACCATACGATAAGGGTCGTGGTATAGCCGGCATGGTTCAGAAGCCACGGTCCAGTCAGCGCCGCAACCATGAAGCCGATCCATTCCGATCCCGCGACGAGGTTTGAACCCGTACCGCGCACACGCGTCGGAAATGCTTCGGCGGCAAATCCCACTGCCGAGGTGACATGGCCCAGCGTGAAGAAATAAAACAATGCGTAGAACGCAGTCAGCAGCGCCCACGTGCCCGCATAAAATGCGAGCAAGGCACCCGCTGCAGCGCCGAGTACGAGAAAGACAGCGCACACTTCGCGCCGGCCATATTTTTCGCCGAGAAAGGCCGACAGGACATAGCCGAAAGCGGCAACACCCGTCGCAATCGCCGATGACTCGAACATGTTGGTCAACGAAATATTGAAGTGCGTATACACGGTCGGCAGATAGCTGATAATTCCCGCCGCGCCGAATGCATAGACGAAGTGCCATATCGCCAGGCACACCGACGAGCGGCGCAGGTCCGCTTCGAACAACTGCCCAAAGCGGTTTTGCCGTAGCTGACCATGGGCCTGTTCGATCGCTTTCTCCTCCTGGAAGCGTTCGGTGTCGTGGATACCACGACGTGCCACGATCATCAGCACCACGGGCAGCAGGCCACACACGAACAGCACTCGCCAACCGAAGCGATCGACGATCAGCATGGCTAACAACGCGCCAACAAAAAAGCCCAGCGGATAGCCGATCTGCGCGAGTCCGATCAATCTGCCGCGGACCTTCGCCGGCGCCTCCTCCGCGACCATCACCTGCCCCGACATCCATTCGGTCGCGGCGCCAATCTGGGTGATCGACCGCCCAACGACAAGGATCAGGAAACCGGGCGCCGCAGCGGTGACGAGACTCCCTAGCGCAGCTGCAAACAGACACGCCTGATAAATCGGCTTGCGGCCGATGCGGTCCATCAACGGCCCCGCGACGAACGTCGATATTGCGCCCACCGCGTACAACAACGTGTAGATCACGCCGATCTGATTGTCGGAAATGCCGAGGTCCTTCTGGATCAGCGGATAGGTGAAATTGAAGAGGCTGCCGTCCGCGTTGACGAGTAGCCAGCCGCCCATCGAGAGGATCGTTACCATCCATGCGCGCTTCGGGATGCCTTGCAACCCAAGCACGCCGAGCAAACCACCGCGCCTGTCCGGCATGATGCGCGCCTCTGCCGCGCCCACGGGTTCGAATGCGGCTCGCGCATCTGCGATTTCTTTGTCGATCACGATGTTGTCTCCTGAGTCAAACATTTAACGACAATGGAACGGCTATGCGGATCTGAGCCCGCTAAGGCCGGTAAATCCTCAAAACAGTTTGACGATGGCCGGCACGCTCAACACGGCGACGTAATAGCCCATGAACTGAACGCCTGTGTTGAACGCAAACGCCCTGGATAACAGCCCGCAGAACAGGCCGACAGTCAGGATGACGGCGAGGCCGAGCAGTTGCCCCTCCCATACGCTGATCACCACGATGAGTCCCGCAAACGTCGCGATGATCGCTTCGTGGCTGAGGCGCCGTGCGACGAACGACGCGGCACGATGCGCATAATTCATGGTCAGCGGGTAAGCGATCAGCGCGGCAAGCAGCACCGACAACAGCCCAAAACCGAGGAATTCCCACCCTGACATCAATGTGTGCAGGTTGTTGATATGGCCCGTCGCCGTGTCGACGGAAAAGCGCGGTGGCGCGTTGAACAGCGGCGCCGCCGGTCCCGCCGCCACTGGACTGAGCGGCAAACCAAAGGCGATCAACGGAATGAGCGCTTCAGCGATATAGGTCGCCTCGGTCACGCCGTTTCGCGCCGCGATGACCGTGGTCAGTCGCTGATACGCATGCTTCACGCGAGCGCCGACGAGTTCACCCATCACGACCGTCATCGCAACCGGGCTGAAAACGAATGTGGCGCTCGACACCGCTGCGGTTGCCACGGTCCACGCCGTTTGTTGCCGGTCGAGTACCCTGAACGGATTGGGAAAATAGCCGCTCCACCCTTTCACATCCGGCGCGAGGGAAAACGTCGCCTTGCCTGAGCGGCGCATGCGTTGTCTTTCCACCGGCGAAAGAATCGAAAACAGATCGGCGATGAGTGGTCCGATCGCGATCCCCAGGAAGTAACTGACGCTCAACTTGACGCCATACCTTCCGGTCAGGGCCTGAAGCCCGACGATCAGCAGAACGAACGGGATCAGCAACAGCATCGACGCCCATCGGCCGGCGGAAAAGTAAGCGATGCCTAATGCGGCGGCGAGGAAAACCCACGGCGCGGCTTTACTGATCGACCCGCCGAACGGCGCAAGGAGGACCGCGAAGAGCACCGCGAGCGGTACCGCCACAAAGGCCGCGATGATCGCGCCCGACGTCATCTTGCGCAGCGCGATATGGGGCACGCCCAGCGCCCGAAGCATCGTCGCCTGTTGCAGAAGCGGTGCCGCCATCGTGTCGCCGGGGATGCCGAGTAGCGCGGTCGGAATCGAGTGCGTCATGTGTTTCGACACCGTGCCCGACATGAAAAACGTGAAGACGCCGGCAGGCGGCACGCCAAGCAGCGCGACCAGCAAGGTGAGCGGCGCAATCGTCGTGGTTTCGTCGGTGCCGGAAATCAGCCCGATACCGGCAAAGACGATGGCGCCGACCAGTCCCATCGATAACGCAACGAGTATTTGATGGAGCAGCGGAGTCATGCCTGCTCTCCCTGGCGAGGGGACGGCGCTGCATGCCCATGCGTCGCTTCGTACGACGCGAACAACTCGAGAATGCCCAGTTCCTTCATCTCGGCGCGCGTTGCCGGCGAGAGATCGCTGATCGAGCCAAGACCGCCGGATTCTGCCGCGAGCTGTTCGAGCACGTGAAAACGCTCGCTCTCATCGCTCGCATGCTCGACGACTTCTCGTTTCGGTTTGAACAGGATGGCGCAGACGACGCCCGCTACGAGGCAACCCGCCAGACCCACGAGCATGGCGTAGGCACGGGCGATCGCACCATCCGCGACAAAGCTCGACAGCACGCTCGTGCCGGCAAGGAACGCGCCGACACTGATGCCGATCCCCAGCACAACCGACCATGCAAGATGGCCGAGGTCGACGGTGTCGCCCCATACTTCCGCATAGCGTGTTGCGGCTGTATCGGTCGACGCGCGATCCGGCATGACGGCCGCCGTCTGACCGGCGCGATACTGTTCCATGTGTCTCCTCCGTATTCGGGGGTTTTGATTGATATGAATGTCAGCCATGACATTCCATGCGTACTCGAACTATCGTTGCATTGACGCTGCACGAGCGCGTCGCGCCGCCATCGCCCTGGCCACGCGCGACGACGTACTTCTCTCGAGTGACGACGAAATGAATTCACCGGCGTCAACCAGGGCTGCAAGGTCGATGCCTGTCTGAATGCCGAGTTCGTTGCATAAATAGACGACGTCTTCGGTCGCGACGTTACCCGTCGCGCCCGGCGAATAGGGGCACCCGCCGATGCCGGATACCGAACTGTCGAACGTCGCGACGCCCGACTGAAGCGCCGCGTAAATATTGGCGACGGCCATGCCCCAGGTATCGTGGAAATGCCCGGCGAGCGCCGACGTGGGCACGCCCTTCGCGCATGCCTCGATCATGCGGCGGGTCTTGAGAGGCGTGCCCGTGCCGATGGTGTCGCCCAGACTGATCTCGTAGCAGCCCATCTGATAAAGCCGCGCGCTCACGCGAGCGACTTGCAGCGGATCGATCTCGCCCTCGAACGGGCAACCGAGTACGCAGGAAACGTAGCCGCGCACCCGCACGCCTTCTCGCAGTGCTCGCTCCACGACGGGCGCAAACCGGTCGATACTCTCGGCGATCGAGCAATTGATGTTCTTCTGCGAGAAGGTCTCCGAGGCGGCGGCAAAGACGGCGACCTCGTCGCATCTCGCTTCCAGTGCAGCCTCCAGACCTTTGAGGTTGGGCACCAACGCTGAAAAAACCACGCCGTCCCGGCGCTCGATTTCGCGAAGTACATGAGACCCGTCAGCCATCTGCGGCACCCATTTCGGCGAGACGAAAGCCGCTGCCTCGATATAGGTCACGCCGGCATCCACGAGCCTGCGGATCAGTTCGACTTTCGTCGCGGTCGGGACAAACGACGGTTCGTTCTGCAAACCATCGCGAGGACCGACCTCGACGATCTTCACCTGGGCAGGAAATTGTTCGTCAGGCATCGCGCGGCCCCGCCAGCAAGGCGACAGCGAGGTCTGTGCGGACGTCCTTCGCCGCGATCATCTTTTTGACCACCCAGTCGATATCGGCACCGGTGGCGCCTGCAGCCATCGCGATGTTGCGCGCATGAAGCGCCATGTGACCGCGCTGGATACCTTCCGTGGAAAGCGCCCGCAGCGCGCCCATGTTCTGAGCCAGGCCGACCGCCACGGCGATCTCGCCGAGCTCTTGGGCGGACTTGACGTCCATGATCTTCAGCGCGAGGCGCGCAAGCGGATGGGTCTTGGTTGCGCCTCCAACCAGGCCGACGGGCATCGGCATTTCGATCGTACCGACGAGGTCCCCGTTATTGGCCTTCTCCCAGGTCGTGAGCGAGGTGTACCGGCCGCCGCGGCAGGCATAAGCGTGTGCGCCTGCTTCGACTGCGCGCCAGTCATTGCCCGTTGCGACGATGACCGGATCGATGCCGTTCATGATGCCCTTGTTATGGGTCGCGGCACGGTACGGATCGATCGCCGCAAAAAGATAGGCGTCGATCACGCCGTCGATGATCTCTTCTCCCGAGTATTCCTTGGTCTCGAGCGTCTCGGCCGAGTACCGGACCTGCGCACGTGCGAGCCGGAGATCCGCGAGGTTGGAGAGAATCCGCAAGCGCACCTTGCCGCCCGTGACTTCCTCGATCCGCCCGGCGACCGACTCTGCCATTGTGTTGACCGTGTTCGCGCCCATGGCGTCGCGTACGTCGACGATCAGGTGGGCGACGACCATCGCGCCACGAGGCGTGTCCGGGAACACGTGCACCTCGATGTCCTTGCAGCCGCCGCCCAGGCCGATCAGCACCTTGTCGCGGCTATTGGCGAGTTCGATCAGTTCATCCTTGTGTTTGAGGATGGAAAGACGCGCGCCATAAGGATCGGAAACGCCGAGGACCTGAACCTGCGCGCGCATCAGCGGACCTGTGCTGGAGGTCAGGAAGCCGCCCGCATCACGGGCGAGTTTGGCCATGAACGAGGCAGCCGCGACGATGGACGGCTCTTCGACGGCCATGGGCACAATCACGTCCCGCCCGTTGATCTGAAAGTAACCGGCGACCGCCAGGGGCAATTCGAAGGTGCCGATGACGTTCTCGATCATGCCGTTTGCGGTCTCGATCGACAGCGCGCCGGGTTTCGCGAGTTGAGCGTACTGCGCGTCGTCCAGTCCAACGACCTTGCCGAGATGGCCCAGACGCTCAGCCGGGGACAGCGTACGAAAATTCGGAAGGGTGGAATCGATGGTCATGCGTTGTCTCCAGGTGTCGTGAGTGCCGCACTGCGCTGATTGGGCTTGCGACGGTGGGTAGATGGCCGAATAATAGGCCTTGCGTACCCTTTATAAAGGTACAGTAAGCCCAGACAGCCAACTCACTGTACCCAGAACAGTGGATGTATTTTGCGGAGCAACAATCATGATTCGGCGTGAGAAGACCACCCTGTCGGATTCGATGGCGGACAATCTGGCCAGACAGATCGAAGAAGGTGTGTTGCCCGCGGGATCGAAGCTGCCTTCCATTAGGGAATATGCTGAGGCGTCCGGATGCTCGAAGAACACAGTCATCAGCGCGTTCGACATCCTCACCGCGAACGGTCTGATCGAGCCACGGCGTGGCTCCGGGTTTTTCGTGTCGCGCCTCGTGAAAGCGACGGACGAAACCGAGGAGACGTCCACGCTCGATCGGGCGATGGATATCGTCTGGTTGATGCGCGAACAGTTGCAGGTCAAACCCGACGTGCTGAACCTCGGAGAGGGATTTCCTCCGGTCGAATGGCTGGAGGAGACACGTCTCGATCAGTACCATCAGCGTGTCGTTCGCACGGGCGTTGCCTCGCTGTTTCGCTATGGGAGCCGGTATGGCTACGCCCCGCTACGGCAATCGCTTCAGCAGAAACTGGCAGGTTATGAGATCGAAGCCACCCCATCCCAGATCGTTCTCACGCACGGTGCAAATCAGGCAATGGACATGGTCATCCGGTATTTCGTCAAACCCGGCGATACCGTTCTCGTCGACGACCCAGGCTACTACCCGTTGTTCGGCAAGCTGAAATTGAGTGGCGCCAACATCGTGGGCGTGCCGCGCGATGTGGACGGACCGAACATCCAGAAACTCGAAGAATTCCTGATTACGTATCGGCCACGGCTTTTCTTCACGCAGTCTGTCGGCCAGAATCCAACCGCGACCGATACGAGCGCGGCCAAAGCGCATCGAATCCTGCAGCTTGCCGAAGTGCATGATCTGACTGTTGTGGAGAACGATGCGCTCGCCGATTTGCGGCCCCGCTCCCTGACCCGCATCGCGACGCTCGATCAATTGCGGCGCACGATCTACATCGGCAGTTTTGCGAAGTCCGTGTCGGCGGCGCTGCGAGTGGGCTTTCTCGCATGCGATGCGTCGCTTGCCAGCGATCTGGCCGACGTGAAAATGCTGACGCATGTGAGCAGTTCCGAATATTGCGAGCGCACGCTCGATGCGATCATTAGCGACGGCCATTTCCTGCGTCACACCAATCATCTTCAGGACAAGCTTCACCGGGCCACGGACGTTGCCGTCAACGCACTGACAAAACTCGGCGCGGAGATTTTCAAGGTGAGCGACCAGAGTCTGTATTTGTGGGCATCGCTACCCGGATACCCCGACTCCATGAAGCTGGCTGAGGCCCTGATCAAACACGGTGTGATTCTCGCCCCGGGCGCGATCTTTTCGCCGAGAAGCGATCAGGCCTCCGCGTACTGCCGATTCAATGTCGCGTATCTGGCGGACAAGCGTTTTGCGGCTGCGCTGCGCGATGTCGCATGAGGTTGACCCAGGAACGCGCTGTTTGTGCGGAGTGCGATGCCGGCAGCGGTGGATCGAAACGGTGGGTTCCGCTAATTGGCATCGGAACCGGGCATCAGCGGTCCGGTGAACGGGTGTGGCCGATGTCGGGTAGCAAGGCTTCGAGGTCGACGGTTTCGGCCATGACGCGGTTGCCTTCGTCTCCCGGATGCAGGTGATCCCCGGAATCGAACGGCGCACTGATGCGGGCCGGGTGAGCGGGATCGCGTAGTGCCGCATCAAAATCGATGACAGCATCGAATGCGCCGCTGTGACGAATCCACTCGTTCACCCGCTGACGCAGAGCGTCCTTGTCGGGCTGGTAGTAGTTATCGAGCGGCGTGTCGGGCAACGCGCCTTCAAACGGCGTAAGCGTCGCGCCGATCACGCGCACGCCACGGTTATGGGCTTGCTCGATCAGTTGGCGATAGCCCGCCGTCAAAGCATCCAGTGTCGGCCGTGAACCGGTTGGCGCAAAGGCCGTCCCTGGCCAGGAAATGTCGTTGATTCCCAGCATCACAATGACGCTCCGCACACCAGGTTGCGCGAGGACATCACGGTCGAGCCGCGCCAAGGCATTCACGCCCATGCCATCCGACAACAGGCGAGCACCGGAGATACCGGCATTGATGACCGCTACCCCATGCGGCGCCAGGCGAGCGGCAAGAAAATCAGGCCACCGGCTATCTTGGTCCAGGCTGGCTGTCGCGCCATCTGTGATGGAGTCGCCGATTACCGCAATCGCGCGTGTGTCTGGTGCGGCTTCGACGAAAACCCCGGTCAGCAACGGGCGCGCTGTGGTGCGTTCGATGTGAGGACTGGACACGTCCGGTTTCGCAGCAGCAGTCTGGTCG
>Ga0302228_10000407_pt1 | contig 36660 bp, 30 predicted proteins | sample II_Palsa_N1_2_FD_193519 | JGI IMG/M metagenome (GOLD analysis project Ga0302228, IMG submission 193519) | Peat permafrost microbial communities from Stordalen Mire near Abisko, Sweden - II_Palsa_N1_2 | ecosystem: Environmental > Terrestrial > Soil > Palsa > Peat permafrost | place: Sweden... | reverse complement strand
CTTAAGGCATCGACGGCCGATTTCGGCGGAATGGGCGGGTACGTCTGCGGTGACCCCGGTGAGATCGCGTCGTACTGCAGCGGGCCGTCCGCCGGCGCGACGGTTGAACCGGTCTCGCCGGATGAGAGCGTGGTCATCGACGGTGACGGCGTGGATGGCAACGCCGGCGGCGCGGGCGGCTGCGGTGGTGGCGATGCGACGGCGGGTTGCGGCAGCAGCACGTCGGGCGGGGATCCGGTCCGGCTGTACACGGGCCAGTTCCACCTCGTTGCCCATGACCTGCATGTTGCGGATCCGGCAGGCGCGCTCGATCTCGCACGGGTCTACCGCAGCAGCGCCTATGACACCTCGGGCAGACCGATGGCCGGTGCCTTCGGCATCGGAGCGACGTTTAACTACGACAGCTACCTGACGGTGGCCGCTGCGGATGCCAATGGCGCGCGGCAGCGCATCGATATGTATCTGCCGGGCGGGATCCGCGTGCCGTTCACCTTGCGTGCGGGCACGAGTACTACATGGGACGACCTGACGAGCCCCGGCGACTACTACCGCGCCACCCTCACCAGTAGTGGTTCGACGCAATTGCTCACGCTGCGCGATGGTCGCGTGCGGCAGTTCACGATGATCGCCGGCCTGTACCGCCTGACCCGTGTGCAGGACCGCAACGGCAACACGGTGGTGATCGCCCGCGACAGCAGGACGGGCGCGGTCACGGGCATCACCAGCCCAGGCGGGCGCGCACTGGCATTTACGTCCATCACGGGTAGCCGCGGCACGCCGCTGGTGTCGCGCGTGACCGATCCACTGAACCGGCAGGTCGCCTATCAGTACGACAGTCAGGACCGTCTCACCCAGATGACCGACGCCGGTGGTGGCGTATGGAAGTACGGCTGGGACACGAAGAGCCGTCTCGTCAGCGTGACGGACCCGGAAGGCAACCCGCAGGTGGTCAACACCTACGACGACAGCGACCGGGTGGTGGCGCAGACGCTGGCTGACGGCAGCACGTTCGCGATGGCGTACACGGTCACGGGCGGCAAGGTCACCCTGACGGAAGTGACGGACCGGCGCGGCAGCGTGCGCCGTCTGGAGTTCGATGCGAACGGGCGGGTGGTGCGCAACACGTACCCGGCCGGCCAGCCGATCCAGCAGGTGCAGACCTTCACGTACGACGCGAATGGCCGTACGACGAACCTCACGTCGATGGACCGCCAGTACACCTACGGCTACGACGCGAACGGTAACCGGACCAGCGAGGCGGACCAGTCCGGCACGCTGGTTACGCGCAGCTTCGACAGCTACAGCCAGTTGCTCACCGAAGCGCAGGCGGGCGACGCCCAGCGTGGTGTGAGCACCGTCTATACGTACGACGCGAAGGGCAACCTGCTGACGGCGACTGACCGTGCCGGCAACCGCACGACGTTCACGAATGACAGCCAGGGCCGCCCGCTGACGGTGACCGATGCGCTCAGGGGCGTGACGAAGTACGCCTACGCCGGGCCGGATCTGGCGAGCGTCACCGACCCGCTGAACCGGACCACGCAGTTCACGACCGATGCGGCAGGCCGGGTGACGGCGGTACAGGACCCGCTGGGCAATACGACGCGCCGCACGCTCGACGCGCTGGACCGTACCACCGACGTCACCGACGCACTGGGCGGTGTGACCCGCTTCACGTGGGACCGCAATGGGCACCTGCTTGCCGGGGCCGATCCGAAGGGCGTCACGACGCGCTACACCTATAACGCGATCGGGCGCCCGGTGAGCAAAAGCGATCCACTGGGCCACAGCGAGACCTACACGTGGAACAGCGCCGGACAACTGGCGACGGTGACCGACCGCAAGGGGCAGGTGAGGACGTACATCTACGATGCGGCGGGCCAGCTGGCGGCGGTCTACTTCTCCAGCAGTGCGGGTGCGAAGCCGAACCGCTCGTGGAGCTACGGCAGGGATGCGTCCGGCCGGCTGCAACTGGGTACGGACGCGGGCGACGGCCAGGCCCCCACGGCGACGTACCGCTACTACGACAGCGTGACGGGCTACCTCAACGGCTGGTTCGACCACGCGAGCCAGCAGGGCACGGTGTGGCTGCGCTATGCGCCGGACAGCCGCGACCTGTCGCGCATGGAGATGAGCGATGCGACGGTGGACTACAGCCGCGATGCGGAACACCGGGTCACGCAGATCCAGTACCAGCTCAACCACGACGTGCGCACGTTCAGCTACGGCTACGACGCGCTCGGGCGGCGCAGTCACGCGACGCTGGCCAATGGCATCACGGCGGACTACGCGTGGGATGCGGCCAGCCAACTGACGGGCATCACGTACAGGCGCGCGGACGGCAGCGTGCTGGGCGAGCTGACGTATGGCTACGACGCGGCGGGGCGTCGCACGAGGGCAGGCGGGAGCCTGGCGAAGGTGGACCTGCCGCAGGCGGTGAGCGACGCGCAGTACAACGGCGCGAACCAGCTCACGCGCTGGGCGGGCATGGCCTACACCTACGACCTGAACGGCAGTCTCGCGAGCGACGGGGCGAACCAGTACAGCTGGAACGCGCAGGGCCTGCTGGGACAGATCAGCGGTGCGGTGACGGCGAGCTTCAGCTATGACATGTCCGGGCGTCGCCGGGACCAGACGGTCAATGGCCACCGGATACAGTCGTTCTGGATTGGCGACGAGCTGAGCTTCACGATTCCGGATAACGACTGGTCAAGGCGGATTCGCGTGTTCTCGCCGTACCCGGAGGGTGGACTGGATGAGCTGACGTACCGGCGGGTTGGGGATGATGCGGGTGGGGATCGGTATGTGCTGCGCGATGCGAATAACAATGTGATTGCGCTGACCGATGCGAACCAGCAGAGCCAGACGCAGTACAGGTACCAGTCGTACGGGGTGACGACGCTGGCGGGTGCCGCGGATGTGAATTCGCAGCAGTACACCGGGCGGGAGAATGATGGGACGGGGGTGTATTACTATCGGAACCGGTATTACAGTCCGCAAACCGGGAGATTCATCAGTGAAGACCCGACCGGCTGGGCGAGTGGGCAGACGAACGCGTATGCTTACGTCAACGGCAATCCGGTTCAGTTGTCTGATCCGTTCGGATTGCAGGGGGTGCCGTTCCCATACACGCCGGTTCCCGGAGCGGTGCCGGGCGGGGGCGGACAGGATGTGCCTCCCGGAGTCGCGAAGCCATGGGGGCCACGGGGCCTCAACGACTGGTGGAACAACACCTTTGGTCCGATATTTAGCCGGCCAGATGGTGCCATTGATGCTATTCGTGGTGCCAAGGATTGGGGGCGCAAGAACGGAGTTAATCCTAATGAAGCTGTCGACAGATTTCACGACATAAAGAAGGGTAACCGCAATCGTCCCGGCTCCAAAGCAAAAGACGATTGCTCGGTGAATCCGGATACCGGGGAGGTGTTTGACGGTACGGGTGAGCACATTGGAGATTTAGGCGATGGGCATTAATTCGTGAGAAATATTTGATGCGTATGTTTCTGACTTTGCGTATCCGAGGGGACCACCTAAATCCAGACGAAGTTACACGGATTCTCGGTGTGTCTCCCCATGCGTCGTGGCGCAAAGGTGACAGGCACGTCACTCGCTCAAATAAGGAGGTGGTCAGAAGGTACGGTGTTTGGGATTGGGCAAGCAAAGACGAGTCCGAAGCGCTAACTGTCGATGGTCACGTGGCGCGCCTGAGGAGTACCTTCCAGCATGCCATTGAACGCCTCCCGCAGTTGCCTGATGTAGAAAGTGCATGGATTGATTTGCATGTCGTAGTGGGGGATGAGGATGAGGCTGTTTCGAACCTTTCGTTCCTGATGGGTACCGAAGCGATATCCACTCTATCGGGCATTGGGCTGCCCATGGAGGTGACGGTCGACATTCTGCCTCCGCGGGAGGAGATGCTGGAGGCCAAGGCGGTCTAAGAATCGCTGGCGCGCGTCAATCCGGCATGACTGGGGGCGTAAGGAGAATGGCGATCCCTCGCGCGGAGATCCCGTCCCTATTCATGGTCCGTGGCAACCGAAATGATGGACGGAAAAATGGATATCGGTAATGTTTCCTACAACGACTTCTCCCTGCACGATGCAGAAATAGTCTCAATTGGCATGGATCGAGGTACCTCGGTATACAGGATCGGCTTGTTGCGTGTGACGGGACAACTTTGCACAGTCGAGTTATTCGGCGTTAAAGCATTTCGCGCCGAAGACTTCGTGTTGCAAAACGTGGTAAGCCGAGTGCTAAGGTCCACCGCACGACAATTTTCGACGGAGGAGATCGATTACTGGGTGACTTGGGCTACCAGCTTTTCCGACACCGACTCCTGGTTGAAACCTGACTCTAAACACCATTGGTTAGCGGACTTCAATGATGGGAGGCTGGAGCTAGTTCTTTTCGAGCCATCGATCGGGGCGCAGATTGCCGTGGTCTGCAATCGGCTGCTATTTCGACCGTCCGCGTCTGAACACGCTCGGGCAGATAGCGCCTAGTCCAGAAGGACTCCAAAGCGCTGCCCCTCGAATTGGTGGATTTGGAGTTTGGGCTACCTATGGTCAATCGAGGAGCGTGGGTACGTTCCGCCAAATGCAACTACGACGCGGTCGCCCAACTGTGGACAGTGACACGCTGTTGCAGTATCGATGTATTACTATCGGAACCGGTATTACAGTCCGCAAACCGGGCGGTTCATCAGTGAGGATCCGATCGGCTGGGCGAGTGGGCAGACGAATGCGTATGCTTACGTGGCTGGGAGTCCAGTCAGCCGGAAAGATCCGCTTGGGTTGGCGGGCATCATCCCGGACCCAAACGGTGTCGTTCCTGGAGGGCCTTGGACGCCAAACCCGCAGGCGCCACGGCCTGGCAACTCCCTTGGTCGGAAGCAATCGTCGGGACAGAGGGCACAGTGCCAGTTTGTTCCCAGCGAAGAAAATGGCGGACCACGAGGGTCAAGGGGATACTGGAAGACGCTAACACCCCGGCCCGGCGAGCAAAAGACCGGTTGGATCCGTTGCGATCTCAGCGGGAAGCCGATAACACCGGATGAGGCTTATCCTGGTCCAAGAACCGTTACGCCTTTAGAACCAACGATCGAAGGACCGATTGAGCCAATCGAACCGATAGTTGATATACCTTTCATACCGTGAATCAACTGATCGGCGTGCTTGCCATGGACTCACCTATAACCTACGAGCAACCAGATGACAGAGAGGCCTTCGAAACTCTGTTTTTGAGCTTTACCCAGGCGCTCCAAGTGTTGTCACATGATGCGGCAACACAATGCGAGGAGATGGGTAATTACAACGCACCTTGGGAAATTCAACACGATGTGCAAGATGGTTGTTTTTTACTACTGCGATCGCCAGAAACTCATTTGACAGGGGAGCAGAGCGAGGCACTCCGCGACCTGACGGAGGCATTGGAAAATCTTCCCCGGGAAGCCGTGGCACCGACTGGGATGACGACGACAAACCACGAGGGGTGCCTAACTGCAATGAGACACCCCGCTTGGATTTCGCTACGAGAGAGAGCGGTACCACTATTGCAGTTGCTTGTTCCGTTGATACAGAAAAATGCTGCCTACTTTAAAGGTCAGTGATTGATCTAGTTAAAGGGCAACCGCAATCGTCCCGGCTCCAAAGCGAAGGACGATTGCTCGGTGAACCCAGATGCAGGCGATGTGTTCGACAGTACGGGCGAGCACATTGGGGATGTAGGCGACGGGCATTAACTCGTGAAAAGTATTTAATGCGTATCCGAGGAGTCCACCTGAATCCAGACGAAGTCACTCGGATTCTAGGTGCGTCTCCCCATGCGTCGTGGCGCAAAGGTGACAGGTAGATGTGTATGGTTTACGACCGCACAACTTGTTTCGAGATGCGAAGCAATTCAAAATCTCCTCCACGAACAGGTTACCAATCGGAGGCAGCGAAACGTGGAAGCGGCTAGAACTATCAGAGTTGGATATCGTGCAGGATATTGGGTCGCGGAATGGGAGGGCGGAACAGATGCATGGATGGGTGAGCTAACTCAACGCTGTCCGCAGTTGGTAATAGGACGGTATATCGTCGTAGCGAGTTGCGATAGCGGGCCATACACGCCAACCAGCGATAAGGTTGGAGCCGGATGGCGCAGGTTCGGCGCGCTCGCGTATAGCCCGAAGGTGCAGTCTGTCATCGAGTTTCCGACTCCGGGATTTGATGAATGGTACGTCTACGACCGGAACCAGGAGTTTGTACCTCACGAAAATTTCGTCAACACATGGGGATTTAGCGTGCTTAGTTCGGAACGTGAGCGCACGAAGGCTTTCTGGGATCAGGTCATAAGGCTCGAACCTCTGCATGTACTCGGAGCCGGTTCCCCAACATTGTTTCTGGTTACTCGCGATGAGGTGTTATTCAGAGCCATGACAGACGCGACTCGACACGACGGGGGCGCACATTAATGTGTGCGAATGCATGTTACGCAGATGCTGGAGTTCCCAATCTCTGATGCCTCTGTACACATATATTGTAAATTTCAAGAGCGAATCGTACGTCGCTCAAGGACGGTTCAGCAACGTCACCGGCTTCTTCGGTACTTTGATGAAGGACGTGCCTGAAAGGTCGTTCCCAATGCTGGCCTCAGCGTTGAAATATGACATATGCAAGGAGATAGCGTATGGTCAATTCGTCGAAGTTCCGAACCGAAGAAACGTGTGGTGCAAAAAGGTCGACGTGAACGGAAGTGTGCTGACCGTGTACGCCGTCTATACATCCTCGTAGTTCGTGGCCATTTCGTTCCAAACGACCTTGCCTTGCAAAAATATTTATCAAGAGAAGAATTCTCCTCAGCCCTCAAACGAGGTCACGGCCGCGCCTTCTTGCACGTACAAAACTTCGGCCTGGCCGAAGTCGCGGATCTTGTTCTCGCAGCATGCCTGAAGAACCCCGCGTACGACCGGCAATGCGAGTCGGGCGCCGTGGCTCTTTAGCATGTTCAAGGGACGCGAGAAGTATCCCGTGTTCGCATCGGCAATCCTGTCCGCGTTTCGCCAGGAAACGGACAACGACGATATCGAACACCTTTGCGAATTGACCGCGCAACTGGCCATACATGGTGACGAGATCGCAGCCAATGCACTTCGACGTCGCGTACTCGATCAGTCGTTTGTGCTTGAGGGCGATCAGTTCGGTTGCAACGCACTTGTTTTGTTGGACGGTGTCGATGCCGTTGTGGAACTGGCGCGACGTTTTGGACGGTCGTTGCTTGAGAGCTCCGAGGAGAGGTTGCCGTTTCCATATCACCTCGCGGGTGAATCGGGTCTTCGAGAATCGGCAGATGCTGTGCTTGAGCAACTCGCGGTATCCGATGAAGCAATCGGCGCTTTCTGGAACAGTGAGCAGTCGTGGGAGCGTGAGTTTCAGACAGACAAGGTGCCTCTGCGCGACGAGGAGCGAAGGGAGAGTTCGCGTCGCGAGCTTCCACTCGAGAAAATACTCGCTGACGCGGCAGCGGGCGTCGGTGACACGTCATTCAAATACACGCGCTTCGGCAAATACGCGACTGTGGACGAGCTGAAAGTAGTCTGGCTTCGTTTGATCAACGAAAGCGATGAGAAGGTCTGCTTGCGACTGCTGTGGGTTTTCCGCGCAGCAATGCTACCGGAATTGCATCCTGCGATATGGAAGCTGGCGGAATCAGATCACGACAAGATTCGCGCCGCAGCAATTACTGCACTTGCACAGTGCCACGATCCGAGCGTGGGCAATTTCGCGCGCGCGGCCCTGCGTTCTGCGCGATCCGCGAAGGCCGTATCGGACGGTATGGAAACGCTCGTAAAACACTATCGCAATGAAGACGCCCTTCTCGTGAGATCTGCGTTGTCAGGCATTTCCGCGAGTGATGGCGAGGCTCATGCGATCGGCTTCAGCATTGCGAGAATGTGCCGTGAGAACGAGTCTTGCGATCTCCTGGAAGCGCTCATTGGGGATTATGAAAATAATCCTTGTACGCTGTGCCGATGTGGAACGGTAAGCATGATGAGCGAAAGAGGCGTGCTGGCGCCTGCAATCATTTCGGAGTGCTTGCACGACGCGGACCCGGACATTCGGAAACTGGCTCAGGAAGCGGCGTCGAGCTGAAAGGCGTATCAGGACGTGCTTCTCCCAGCCAGGAACGGGGCATACGAACTCACGCAGCCGCATCTGCTGTTTCCACCTGCAGGAACCGTGAGCACCCCACGTTACCCACGCCACTAACTCGCCAACTGTGGCGGCTCCGCGTGCCCTTTCAACAACGCCGCGCTCTCATCCGCCTCGATCAGCACAAAGCCCGACACGTCCTGCTTCGCCCGCCGCTTGGCCAGCGCCGCCACCGACGCAATTTCCTCGCTGCTATACAGCGTCGGACCGCCGTCGGATTCGACGTGCACACAGCCAATCGCCATCGTGACAAAGCCGAAGAAGGTCGGATTGCCGCGCCGGTCTTCACCGTGAATGCCGCCGGCCAGGCGGTCGTCGGGCGCATAGAAGCGTTGTGCGCCTTCGTTGAACACATGAATCGCACGCAGTACACGCTCCTGCCAGTCGTCGCTCTGGAACAGGATCAGGAAATCGTCGCCGCCCACGTGGCCAAGGAAGTCGCGCGTCGGATCGCACACGTCGGCGAGCACCGCCGCCGCGAATTTGAGGACTTCGTCGCCTTGCCAGTAGCCGTACTGGTCGTTGAAGGGCTTGAAGTGATTCAGATCGACGTAGCAGGCGTAGAACCCGGCATCGTTGCCGAGCAGACGCGAGATGTGCGAACTGATCGGAATGTTGCCGGGCAGGAAGGTCAGCGGATTCGCGTAGCGCGCCGCTTCGATGCGTACCTCGGTGACCGCGCGCACGAGTTTCTCGCCGGTGCCGAGGCCCGCATATTTGCCGTTGTCGGTGATCACGAAACCGTCCGCCAGGTAGCGCTGGTCGTCGCTGGCTAGCAGCTTGGCCATCTGCTCGACGGTCATCGATTTTTCGATGATCACCGGCGACGCATTCGCAAACAGCAGGCAGGGCCGCTTGCCGAACAGCTCGCGGTGATACGGCAGGGCATAGCGGTCCATGAAGCTGCGCCGGTTGATCAGCGCGACCGGCTCGTCGTGTTCGACCACCGCCACCGCGTGCAGGTCGGGCAAGCGGTTGAACAGTTCGAGCACGTCGTTGTTGGTGGCGTGGCGCTGCAAGGCCGGCGCATGCACCAGCATCTTCGCGGAGGCCATGCCGCCCGACGGCGAAGCGCCGCCCGAGCGGGTGGTTTCCGGGAACACCGCGATATGGCCGGCGCGGATCGCCTGGCGTGCGTCGTCGGCGACCATGCGCGCGGGCTGTGCGTTGGGGCGGCCGAAGAAATAGCCTTGCCCGCAGCCAATTCCCATGTCGCGCACGACGATCAGGTCCGCTTCGTTTTCGATCCCTTCCGCCACGAGTTTCGCGCCGCTCGCGTTGGCGAAGTGCTGCATCGCGCGCACGGCTTCGAACTTCAGCGGGTCGCTAGCGATGTCGTGAATAAAGAAGCGGTCGATCTTCACGACGTCCGGTTGCAGCCGCACCCACAGGTTCATGCTGGCGTTCGCGGTGCCGTAGTCGTCCAGGGCGAATTGCGCGCCGGCGGTGCGCAGCGTCGCGAGCACTGGCAGGAAGCTGCCGACGTCGGGAATCGCGCTTTGCTCGGTCAACTCGATCACGATCCGCCCGGGTTCGATGCCAGCGTGCCGCAGTACGGCGAGCGTGTCATCCGAGGCATCCGCGATTTGCCGCAGCGCGCCCGCGCTGAAGTTGAGGAACAGCTGGCCCTCGCACGCGAGGCGCGCGAAGGCCTCGATGCAGGTGCGCGCGGCAGCCCGCTCCAGCGCAATGACGCAACCCTCGGCGTTCGCCTGGGCGAACAGCGCGAAGGGAGTCTCGAGCGGAGAGCCCGCCGGCCCGCGAATCAGCCCCTCATAGCCGAGAATCGCTCCGTCGTCGAAATCGACAATGGGTTGGAATACGGCGGACAAATCACGCCGGGCGATCAAATCCTCGATGCTGGGCGCTCCGTATCGAGGGGGCGAGCGAAGTGGCATGGCAGTGGGCCAAAACGGTGGACCGTCAGCTTATCGGCAGCGCCGCGGATAAATTAAGTGAATCTTTGGTGACATCTCACCGGTAAGCCCGTCACCTTGGCCTATGCCATCAGGCCAGGGCGACGGCGCGCGCGTTTAGGCGTGAAATAACGAAAAAGCCGCTCGACGGCGGCTTTCTTCAAACAGGCTCAGGGAGGAGCTTATGAATCTCTTGTTCGACTCGTACAGCAGTGCGCTAGCGGCGCGCAACCGCGGCCGCGGGGCGTTCCTCTGCGGCGGCGTGGCTTTCGCCACTGGTATCGCGCGCGCCCCAGCGTTGCGCGAGCGCGGCGCACACCATCAGCTGGATCTGATGAAACAGCATCAGCGGCAGTACGACAGCCCCCACCGCGTGCGAGGCGAAGATGACCTTCGCCATGGGCACGCCGGCGGCGAGGCTCTTCTTCGAGCCGCAGAAGATGATGGTGATCTGGTCAGCGCGGTTGAAGCCGAGCCGCTTGCTGGTGAACATCGTGACGGTCAGCGCGAGCGCCAGCAACACGACATTGATCAACACCAGACCGCCCAGCGCGCCAAGCGACGTATGACGCCACAGGCCCTCGTTGACGGCTTCGCTGAACGCGCCGTACACCACGAGCAGGATCGAGCCCTGGTCCACGAACTTCAGCACGCCGCGGTTGCGTTCGATCCATTTGCCGATCACCGGCCGCAACAACTGTCCGGCCACGAACGGCACCAGCAACTGCAGCACGATGTTCCAGACGGTATGCCAGGCGGACGTGCCGCCGGCTGCCTGATTCGTGACCACCAGACTGACGAGCGCCGGCGTGATGAAGATGCCGAGCAGGCTCGACGCCGACGCGCTGCAGACGGCGGCAGGCACATTGCCTTTGGCAATCGAAGTGAACGCGATGGACGACTGGACCGTCGATGGCAGCGTACAGAGGAAGAGGACGCCGGCGTAGAGCGCAGGCGTGACAAGGGGCGAAAGCAGCGGTTTGAGCGCGAGCCCGAGCAGTGGAAACAGCGCAAACGTGCTCAGCAGGACGACGAGATGCAGGCGCCAGTGCGTCGCGCCCGCCACGATCGCTTCGCGCGAAAGCTTGGCGCCGTGCAGGAAAAACAGCAGGCCGACGGCGATATTCGTCAACCAGTTGAAGCCGACGGCCGCCTGCCCATGCACCGGCAGCAGGCTGGCGAGGACCACCGTGCAGACAAGGCACAACGTGAAGTTATCGGGAAGCAGTTTCGGGCGAGCCATTTCGGAATCTCAATACGGGTAAGGCGGAAATGCAAAAACGCGTGCGCACTGGCACGGGCCGTTTGCTGTAAGGGGAGGGTCCATTAGTAATGGAAAGTGATTAAAAATGCAAATTCATTTGCGGAATCGATTGATGCGGGTAGTGCATGTGACGGACTCGCAACCACCGCGCCGGATGGTCGCGGCAGGGCTGTCGGTATTGCGTAACGAAGGCCATGGAACCCTCTCCGTTTGAGTGCTGCGTGCGTCCTTTTCCGGGCGTTTTCTACCGACGGAATCCGGCCCTTTGGGACGGTCGTTTGGGCCGTCCGACGAGGCAATCTGGAAGCCCCAACAGGGCCCTCACGCAAGGCCTTTGTCGTGAAAAAACGTCGCAGTAACACGGTGTTACAAGGCAGTGTCGGGCCTAACACTTTTTGGCTCGACACCCCTCGGAGCGACCCATAAATTACTGATCAAAGGCCAATGGGATGCATCCGCCTCGGAAAGACCGACGCGGTTCGCAAATCCTGGAACAAGTCTCGCCGCAGCTCGAACGGCAGGCTTCAGGCGGGTCTTCGAGCAGGTGAATCATGGTGGACGCAGGTTTGGCGAAAACAAGGCGGTGGGTTCTGGGCGCAGTCCTGACTGCGCTCTGTTCGCTCGCCTACGCGAGAGCGCCCCAGATGCCGCATGGCGGCGGTCAGGGCGGTGGTTTCGCTCGCGCCGGCGTCCCACACGATGCACGCAATGCCAATGCCCGTGCAGAACGCGGCGCGCCTGTTGACCGCAATGTCCGGCTTGCGCATGGCGCGGGCAATGTCCGCGGCGGCTACAACGCGCCGCAACCGCAGCGGGTGGTCGGCGGCGGTTATCGCGGCGACAGCCGCGCCGATCCGCGCAACGGCTTCCAGTACGCCGGATCCATTACTACCGTGAGCGCCGAGACGCGCTCGGTGCCGCGTCCGCCGGAAGACGAGTCGATGGTGCGTGCGGGCTCGATCCGCGCCGACGTGGCCCGCTACAACGAGGAGCGCGGGGCGACGCGTCCCGTCCCCCGCCCGCCGGACGAGTACATGGGGCGGCCACCGGCGCCCACCCCCTACCGCAATTAACCTTATCCCGGCGTGTTCAACGTATCCTCGCCTGCGTCGCGGTGAGGCTTTCAGCCTTCGAACGTCGTACTGACCCAGCCTGAGTCAACCGGCGCACTGCCGCGTTCTGCGGTCGTCACCTACCCTTTCCCGTAGCTTTCAATCCGTCAGCCAGCCTTCGCGCCGGCCGCTGTCGCTGATCCCGTCCAAATAAGTGACGTATGCACGCCACACTTTCGTGACAACGCCCTACGTCGCCTCCCTCCTGATCGTCAAATTTCGTGTCTTTGCCCGTAATCGGTCATCGGCGCGGCGCCTGAGCCGTTATCCGTCTTTGCGCAGCAGTCCTGGCGGGCCTCACAGCCCGTTGTTAGGGACGTGATACGGGGGTGCCGGCGAAAGGCCACCGTGCTTTAGCAGTCCGATAAACGACAAAACTAATCAGACCGATATACCGGCAATAACAACCCATATTTTTGTCCACAAAAATGGTCCGCAAAGATGGTCTCGCCCAGATTAGCTCGGTGATCTAACGGACGACCAAGAAACCGTTGGCGCGAGCTCCCCGCCGCACAGCCATACCCCCTTTTGACAAAGACAGGAGAACCCATGAATACAAACTACCGCCGTGCGCTCAAAACAACTCTCAAGGCCAGCGTGGTCGCCGGCCTTCTGGCGGGTGCATCGACGGCGTTCGCACAATCGAGCGTGCAACTGTACGGTCAGGTCGACGAATGGGTCGGCGTGCAGAAATTCCCGGACGGCAAAAGCGCAGCGGAGGTGTCCGGCGGCGGTATGTCGACGTCCTACTGGGGTATGAAGGGAGCGGAGGATCTGGGCGGCGGCTACAAGGCGATCTTCACGCTCGAAGGCTTCTTCCTGGCGCAGAACGGCCAGTACGGCCGCTTCACGGGCGATACGATGTTCTCGCGTAACGCCTATGTGGGTATCGAATCGCCATACGGCACGGTGACGGCCGGACGCCTGACGACACCGCTGTTCGTGTCGACCATCCTGTTCAACCCGTTCGTCGACTCGTACGAATTCTCGCCGATGGTATGGCACACGTACCTCGGCCTCGGCACGTTCCCGACCTACACGACCGATCAGGGCGTGGTCGGCGATTCGGGCTGGAACAACGCGGTGGAGTATTCGTCGCCGAACTTCAATGGCTTGAGCGCCAACGTGATGTACGCGCTCGGCAATACGGCCGGGGATAACGGCGCGAAGAAGTGGAGCGCCCAGTTCCTGTACTTCCATGGCCCGTTCGCCTTGACCGGTGTGTACCAGTACGTGAACTTCAACAACAATCCGGGCGACCTCACCGGCCTCGCGCAGAGCGTCGGCCTGCCGGACATGAAGAGCCAGAGCGTGGCCCAGTTCGGCGCCACCTTCGACCTGAAGTTCATCAAGTTCTACGGTCAGTACATGTACACGTACAACGACCAGACCACGGGCAGCTGGCATGTGAACACCGCCCAGGGCGGCGTCACGGTGCCGGCCGGCCCCGGCACGATCATGGCTTCGTACGCGTACTCGCGCGACGGCAGCGGCCTGGACCAGACGCGTGAGACGGCGGCGCTCGGCTATGACTATCCGCTCTCCAAGCGCACGGACGTCTACGCGGCTTATATGTACGACCACTACACCAGCCAGACCTCGGGCAACACGTACGGCGTGGGTATCCGCACGAAGTTCTGAGCATCCTCGAACCTGAAGCGGCCCGGCCCGGTGTTCTCTTGAGCGCATCCCCGGCTGCGACGCGTTGTGCTTCGCAAACCCCGCCTTCGTGAGAAGGCGGGGTTTGTCGCTTCTGGAAACGGAAAGGGGCGATAAGACTGGTTTGCTCACACTGCTTTGATAAAGACGGCAAAATGGCGTCGATTGATTCCTCGCACGAGCGATTGCCATGGATACCTTGGTCAGCATGAAAGTGTTTCGCCACGTCGTCGAAGTGGGGAGCTTCGTCGGCGCGGCCGAGCGCATGGAGATGTCCGCGGCGATGGCGAGCAAGCACGTGATGCATCTGGAGCAGCAGCTCGGTGCGCGGCTCCTGAACCGCACCACCCGGCGCGTCGCGCCCACCGAGGCGGGTCGTGAGTATTATGAACGGCTGAGCCAGGTGCTGACCGAACTCGACGAAGCGGAACAGGCGGTCGGCGCCGCGAGCGTCGTGCCGCAGGGGAGGCTGCGGGTGTCGTCGCTGTCGGCGTTTGGCCTGAGTCGCGTGATGAGCGCGGTGGCCGACTACGCGGCGCAGTATCCGCAGGTCACGGTGGAAATCACGTTGTCCGATCGCGTTGTCGAACTGATCGACGAGGGGTTCGACGTCGCGATTCGCGCCTCGCCGTCGGGCTTGAAGTCGTCGTCGCTGATTGCGCGGCAGATTGCGACGGCGCACCTGGTGCTGTGCGCGTCGCCCGACTACTTGCGCCGCCATGGCACGCCCACCCGCATTGCCGATCTGTCGCGCCACAATTATCTGCAGTACGCGGGCGTCGCCGCGCCGGAACTCGGCCCTTCAGGCGCGGAAGGCGGGCCGCGTGTGCGGCTGTCCGGCAACCTGATCGTCAATCACCTGGAGGCGCAACGGGTCATCGTGCTGCAAGGCGCCGGGATTGCGATGCTCGGCACGGAAGTGATCGGCGACGATCTCGCCGCGGGCCGGCTGGTGCCGCTGCTCGTCGAGCAGGTGCCGCCGCGCGAGTTGCCGATTCATGTCGTGTATGCGAGCCGGCGTCACCTGTCGGCGAAGGTACGCTCGTTCGTCGATTTCCTGGCCGAGCGATTCGCAGACGAGACGTTGTGGCCGTCGCTCGAGCAGATCAAGGCGCTGGCAGTGAGCTAGGCGGACGGGCGTCCGCCGGTATAGAGGCTTGAATGCGCGCCGCTGCGTCGAGCAAGAGCCGGTGTCGGGCGCTTTGTAAATGAAACGACTCACGGCCCCCAAAGGAGCCGTGCGTTGTTCGCGAGGATCAGCGTGCGATCCCGAGCCGCGCCTTCGCTTCGTTGTATTCCTTCTTCAGACGCTCGACCAGTTCGGCGACGCTCGGCACGTCGTCCATCAGGCCCACGCCCTGGCCTGCGCCCCAGATGTCTTTCCACGCCTTGGCCTTGTCGCTGGCGAAGTTCATTGCGGTCTTGTCCGATTCCGGCAGCGCATCCGGGTCTAGCCCGGCGTTGAGGATGCTTTCGCGGATGTAGTTGCCGTGCACGCCCGTGAACAGGTTCGTGTAGATGATGTCCGAGGCGCTCGAGTTGACGATTGCGTGCTTGTAGCTTTCCACCGCGTGCGCTTCCTGGGTCGCGATAAAACGCGTGCCCATGTACGCGAGGTCCGCGCCCATCGCCTGCGCAGCGAGGATCGAGCCGCCGTTGGCAATCGCGCCGGACAGAATGATCGGGCCGTCGAAAATCTTCCGCACTTCGCCGACCAGCGCGAACGGCGAGGTCGTGCCGGCATGGCCGCCCGCGCCGGCCGCCACCAGGATCAGCCCGTCCACACCCGCTTCCAGCGCCTTCTGAGCATGACGGATGTTGATCACGTCGTGCAGCACGATGCCGCCGTAGCTGTGGACCGCGTCGACGATCTCCCTGGCCGGCGCGCGCAGGCTGGTGATGAAAATCGGCACCTTGTGTTCGACGCACACCCGCACGTCATGCTCGAGCCGCGCATTCGACTGATGAACGATCTGGTTGACGGCGATCGGGCCGATCACCGCATCCGGATGGGCGGCCTTGTGTTCGGCGAGCGATGCCTGGATCTGCGTGAGCCATTCGTCGAGCAGCTCCGCCGGCCGCGCATTGAGCGCGGGGAACGAGCCGACGATACCGGCCTTGCACTGGGCCAGTACGAGGTCCGGATAGCTGACGATGAACATCGGCGAGGCAACAACGGGCAGCGCGAGCTGCTGCAGGACGGCGGGCAATGCCATGGTGCGAGTCTCCTGTAAAGCGGACCGGTGCGCATCAAACGCCCGGCGTATGTGAAGTGTAGCGGGACAAACCGCGGCGCGACGCCAGGCTGGGCATCTCGTCCGGTTGGTCCGTCGGGGTGATTCGAATTTAAGAACGATCGTTCGATTATAGGCGAATGACTGTCCGTCTGCAGGGGCCGGACAGTTGGAAGGAGTGTTCAGGTTCTACGGTTACGTGACCTAACCCACCCCGTATGGACACACAGCGCTCCTACAATGCTTTGACGAACAACGACAAGAGACTCGCTATGCCCTTCGAGGATTTCACGCCCTTTCGCGTCGCCGCGGGCGACGTCGATATTTTCGGGGTCAAGGGCGGGGCAGGACCGCCTCTCTTACTGCTGCACGGCCATCCGCAAACGCATCTGATCTGGCATCGGTGCGCGGCGCAGCTCGCGAAGCATTTCACGGTCATCGCCACCGATCTGCGCGGCTATGGCGCCTCGGCGCGGCCGGAGAGCGACGCGACCCACACACCCTATTCGAAACGGGCGATGGCGGCCGATCAGGTCGCCGTGATGCGCCACTTCGGCTACGACCGCTTTCTGGTCTGCGCCCACGACCGCGGCGCACGGGTGGCGCACCGGATGGCGCTCGATCACCCGGACGCCGTCGAGCGTCTGATGCTGCTCGACATCGCGCCGACGCTCGCCATGTACGAAGCCACCGACCGCACCTTCGCCACGCTGTATTTCCACTGGTTCTTGCTGATCCAGCCGGAACCGTTGCCGGAGACGCTGATCGGCGCGAACCCGGATGTCTACGTGGACCGCGTGATGGGCAGCCGCCACGCCGGGTTGACGCCGTTTGCACCGGAGGCGCTCGATGCCTATCGCAGCGCCTTGCGGCAACCGGGGGCGGTCCATGCGATGTGCGAGGACTACCGCGCGTCGGCGACGATCGATCTCGAGCACGATCGCGCGGATATCGAACGTGGTCACAAGATCGGCTGTCCGCTGCGGATCCTGTGGGGCGAGGAAGGGGTGATCGAGAAGTGCTTCGAGCCGCTTGCCGAATGGCGCCATGTCGCGCGGGATGTCAGCGGCCGGGCGTTGCCGTGCGGGCACTACATTCCGGAGGAGCTGCCTGCGGAACTGGTCACCGAGATGCTGGCCTTCTTCGAGACCGTCGAGCAGTAAAGCCTGGGCTGCGCAGAGCGCAGCCCATTCCGCTGGGCCAACGCGGACTCGGCAGGGTCTCGCGAAGCAGCGCGCAGAAGATCAGCCCAGCGGCGGCAGCCGTCGCGCGACCGGCGTCGACTTGACGATGGCGGTACTGGTCTCCGCACGTTCCGTCACCTTCGAGAGGATCTCGTCGAGCTGCTCGATCGAATGCAGGTACAGCCGGCAGATGAAGCAATCGTCGCCCGTCACCTTGTCGCATTCCACAAACTCCGGGATGCGGCGGATCACGTCTTCCACCAGATGCAACTGCCCGGGCAACGGCTTCACGCGCACGATGGCCTGCAGCGTGTAGCCGAGCGCGCGCGGATCGATCTGCACGGTGAAGCGTTCGATCACGCCCTGCGTTTCGAGCCGGCGCAAACGCTCGGCCGTGCTCGGCGCCGACAGGCCGACGAGCCGCGCCAGTTCGCTGACCGGCTGGCGTGCATCTTCGGCGAGCGCGGCCAGCAGCGCCCGATCGGTGTCGTCGAGCGCAGCGGGTGGGCTGGCCGGCGCGAGGCGTTTTGCCATGATGGCCTTCGATTATTAGGTCGATGAACCTGAGGACCTAAGTTTAGCCATGTATTCGGCGTTCCGGATTAAATACACTGCCTTCAATGCGGTGATCAATCCTGGGAGGACCGAAAGATGGCTACCAACGAAGTGAGACGCGGCGCGGCCGAGATGAGCGTCGCCATGCTGATGTCGGGGACGATCGGCTGGCTGGTCGTCTCGTCGCAGCAGAGCGCGCTCAACGTGGTGTTTTTTCGCTGCGTGTTCGGCGGCGCTACCTTGATGCTGGTGTGCGCCGCGCTCGGGTTGTTCCGGCGCAGCCTGTTCTCCTGGCGCGTGCTGGGGCTGGCGGCGCTGGGCGGCGCGGCGATCGTCCTCAACTGGGTGCTGCTGTTCGCGGCGTATTCGCGCGCGTCCATTTCGATGGCCACGGCCGTCTACAACACGCAGCCGTTCATGCTGGTGGCGCTCGGTGCGCTGGTGTTCCGCGAACGCGTCACGGCGTCCACCGTCGCGTGGCTGCTGGTGGCGTTCGTCGGGCTGGTGTTTGTCGTGCGCGTCGAGCCGGCGGTGCTCGCGGTGCCGGGGCAGTACCTCGAAGGGATCGCCTATGCGGTCGGCGCGGCGGCCATGTACGCGGTGTCGTCGATCATCACCAAGCATCTCAAAGGCACGCCGCCGCATCTGATCGCGCTGATCCAGGTCGGCCTCGGCGTGCTGATGCTCGCGCCGTTCGTGCGCTTCGACGCATTGCCCACCACCGGCGCGCATTGGCTCGAGCTCGTCACGCTCGGGGTGGTCAATACCGGCATCATGTATGTGCTGCTCTACGGTGCGATCCAGAAGCTGCCTACCGCGATGACCGGCGCGTTGTCGTTCATCTATCCGATTGTCGCGATCATCGTCGACCGGGTGGCGTTTGGGCAGAAACTCGCCTGGGTGCAGGTGCTCGGCGCGGTGCTGATCCTGCTTGCCGCTGCGGGCGTCAATCTCGGTTGGCGGGTGGTGCCGCAGCGCCGATATTCGTCTACGTGACATGCATGTGAATTGGCGCCACGTCAGAGTGTCAAGCTTTTGTAGGGAAATCACCGATGCGATCAAAAATGCCGCCCGGGTATGATTTCCTCAGACGATGATCACGTCGACCGAATTCCGCCGCTCGCCATTCATGGCGAGCGGTTTTTTTTTGCGCCTGGATTTTAGTGGGCGCCGATTCACCGCGCGACAATACGCCGGGCGTCGATACGCTCGCCGTCCACCGTCAACGGTCCGCCGTTCGACGCCAGCTCTTCGATCAACCCCCGCAACAGCGCCGGCCAGGCATCGCGCGGCTTGAGCATCGCCGCGGCGGCGCGCATGACGGCGGCGGCGTCGAGCATGCGCAGCAGCGCGTCGAAGCTCATGGTGCGCACTTCGAGCAGCTTGAACACAATCAGCACTTTCAGCGCATTCTTCGCGTTGCGCGCCGGATCGGCGCGCAACCAGGCCACGCGCGAAAAGGCCCGCTCAAGCGCCAGCGAAACGTTCGTGAACGGCGCGCCATGACCGGGGATGACGGTACGCACGTCGAGCTTTGCAATCGCTTCCAGCACGGCCTGTTCTTCCGCGAAACCGCTTTCGCCTTCGAGTTCCGGAAAGATCACACCGAAGCCGTTTTCCCACAGCGCGTCCGCGCTGATCAGCACGCGCTCTTCCGCGCAATAGAGCATCAGCGAGTGCGGGTCGTGGCCTGGTGCGCCAAGCACTTGCCAGTCGAGCGCGCCGAGCGTGAGGTGGTCGCCTGGGGCAAGCGTCTCGGTAAACGTAAAACGCTCGCAGGTCTGGCCGGTGCCGCGATAGCTCAAGTGCGCCTCGTCCCAGTTACGTATCGCTGCGGCCTCTGATGCGGGAATCGCGGTACGGCAAGGCCATGCCGCCTGAAGCAGCGCATTGCCGCCGCAGTGGTCCGAGTGCAGATGGGTGTTGACGATCAGATCGAGCGGCCGCTCGCCGAGCGCCGCCTGCAACAGGGCGAGGGTTTGCGGTGCGTGGCTCGCGTAGCCGGTGTCGACTATCGCGGCGCACGCGTCGTCGACCAGCAGCACATTGTTCGACGACAACCAGCCGCGTTCGAAGACCTGGATGGACTCGGGCAGGCTCATGATGGCTTCGGCTCCGTCGCTGATGCGCGTGCGGAATCCTCACAGGACTCCTGAGCAGACTCCTGCGTGGGCTTCGGCATCACGAGGATCGTCGAAGCGCCGAGCAGCACCGTCTCACCGTGCTGGTTGACGACCGAACCGTCGAGCTGCGTCAGATCGCCGTTCAGGCTCGGCTTCCACCATGCATCGCGCACGCGCCACGTCATGGTCAGCGTGTCCTGCGCGTGGACCGCCTTCTTCAGCTTGATATCGAACTCGAGACCGAGCGGCTGGGCGTACTGCGAAAAGTGCGTCGCCAATAGCGCCATGAAATGCGCGGTAGGCTGCGTCCCCGAGGCGATCAAGCCGCCGAAGCGGCTTTGCGCGGCATAAGCGTCGTCGTGATGCAGCGGGTTGAGATCGTTGACCAGCGTCGCGAACGCTTTGACGGAGTCCACGGACAGCGTGAGCGTGCTGCCGAAGCTTTCCCCAATCGTCACGACGCGCGGCGCCACCTTCATCTCGCCGTCTGCCGGTTGTGCGCCATCCACTGCGCGTGGCGGGCGTCGAGCGTGTCCCAGACGGCGCGCTTCTGAGTATCGTCGTAGGACGACCAGCCGCGAATTTCGTCGATGGTGCGCAGACACCCCTCACACCAACCGCTCGCCTTGTCCATCCGGCACACGTTGATACACGGCGACGGCACCGGCGCGACCGCGTCTTGTGCTTCCACCGTCGTGGTCGCCGCGGTCATACGGTTTCTCGCAGCGCGACGTCGGCGACCGGTGCGCCGGTCAGCGCAACCAGTTCCTGCGGCGACAGATTGAAGACCGCATGCGGATGTCCGGCTGCAGCCCACAGGCTATCGAGCGCGAGCAGATCCGCGTCGATCAGCGTGACGGGCGGCGTGGCATGACCGATCGGGCACACACCGCCGATCGCGTAGCCGGTTTTCTCGCGCACGAATTTGGCGTCCGCACGCGCGATCTCGCCGACCTGCGCCGCGACCTTCTTTTCGTCGACGCGATTCGCACCGCTTGCGACCACCAGCACCGGCGCGTCGTCTTCGCGCCGGCGAAACAGGATCGATTTGGCGATTTGCGCGACCTCGCAGCCGAGGCCTGCCGCTGCCTCAGCGGAAGTCTTGCCGGTCTCCGGCAGCATCACGATCTGCCCGGCGTGGCCGCGCTCGCGCAGCAGTAACGCGACGCGTCGTGCCGAATCCGGCAGCGTGCTGAGATCGCCGGCAGGTTGGGAAGAAGCGTTGTCCGTCATAAAGCGCGTTCCAGTGGATGTGGGTTAGACGCACGAGCCTTGTTCGCTGCGTGCTTTCGCGAGGAGAGCCTTGCCGGCTCGCGAGACATTGGGCTTGCCGATCGAACTCGAAATGAAATCGCCGATCGCGACGACCTGCGCGAGATCGATGCCGGTCTCGATGCCGAGGCCGTTCAGCAGATACAGCACGTCTTCGGTCGCGACGTTGCCGGTGGCGCCCTTGGCATACGGGCAGCCGCCGAGTCCCGCGACCGACGCATGAAAAATCTCGATGCCTTCCTGCAGTGCGGCATAGATGTTGGCGAGGGCCTGGCCGTAGGTGTCGTGGAAGTGTCCCGAGAGTTGCTCGCGCGGAAACACCTGGGTGACGGCGGCGAACACTTCGCGGGTGCGCTTGGGCGTACCCACGCCGATCGTATCGGCGATATCGATCTCGTCGCAGCCTAGCGCCGCAAAACGCTCGACCACGTCGACCACCGACGCCACCGGCACCTCACCCTGATAAGGACAGCCAAGCGCACAGGAAACGCTGCCGCGAATCCGCAGGCCATGCTCCTTGGCGGCCTGCGTCACTGGTTCGAAGCGCGCAATGCTTTCAGCGATGCTGCAGTTGATGTTCTTCTGCGAGAAGGCTTCGCTGGCGGCGCCGAAGATCACAATCTCGTCGGCTCGCGCGGCGATTGCGCCTTCGAAGCCGCGCAGATTCGGCGTCAGTACCGAGTAGAGCGTGCCGGGTCGGCGCTCGATGCCGGCCATCACCTCGGCGCCGTCGGCCATCTGCGGCACCCACTTCGGCGAGACGAACGAGGCGGATTCGACATTGCGAAAGCCCGCCGCGGACAGGCGATTGATCAGTTCGATCTTGACGGCGGTCGGCACGAAGTCTTTTTCGTTCTGCAGACCGTCGCGTGGACCGACTTCGACGATCTTGACGGCTTGGGGCAAGGCCATGATGAGTCTCCTCTGTTGACCGGAGTTCGCGCTTTAGTGCGTTACTCCGGTCCCATGCAATGAGCCCGCGCGAGGCGGTGCTGTCTCAGGTGTTCAATATCCGCGAGCAATATCGACCACGCCGCTCACCGCTTCGCCACGCATCAGCGCGGCGATTTTCTGTGCGACCTGGGCGACGCTCTCTTCGCGCAAGGTCTGCGCCGAGCTATGCGGGGTAATCGTGATGCGAGGTTCCTGCCAGAACAGATGATCGACCGGCAACGGTTCTTCGCGAAACACGTCGAGCGTGGCAGCGGCAATCTGACCGTCGGCGAGCGCTTCGAGCAGATCCTGCTCGACCAGATGCGCGCCGCGCGCGACGTTGATCAGATACGCCCCGCGTGCGAGCTTCGAGAACGTGCGGCGGCTCAGCACGTCGTGCGTATCCGGTGTGTGCGGCAGCAGGTTGACCAGCACCTTGACGCCGCTGAGAAACGCTTCGAATTGCGCTTCGCCGGCGAAGGTGGTCACGCCCTCGATCTGCCGTGCGCTGCGGCTATAGCCGCGCACCGGCATGCCGAACGGCACAAGTGCGCGCGCCACATGCGTGCCGAGCACGCCGAGGCCCAGCACACCGACCGTGAAGGTGTCGCGCGGATGCGGGTCGAGCACTTTCCAGCGGCGTTGCGCTTGCAGGCTTTCGTATTCGTCGAAGCGGCGCAGATAGCGCAGCACGGCGTGCGTCACGTATTCGGCCATCTGCGGCGCCATGCCGGAGTCTTCGAGACGCACGAGTTGCGCGCTGCGCGGCAGGGTGCCGGGATGGGCGCGTTCGAGCGCAAGAATGGCATCGACGCCCGCGCCGAGATTGAAGATGGCGCGCAGCCCGGTGCGTTCCGCGAGCATCTCGCGCGGCGGCCGCCAGACGATGGCGAAGTCGGCCGGGGCGGTATCGCCCGCTTGCCACTCGCGCAGCTCGGCTTCCGGCAGCACGCGGGTGAAATCGTGCAGCCAGGTGGCGGCGTCGTTCTGGGGCGTGTAGAAGAGGATTTTCATGCGATCGGCTCGGGGCAGACGTTACTTGGCGAAGAGCCGGCTGATGTCCTTGAAGGCCTTGAACTCGAGCGCGTTGCCGCATGGGTCGAGGAAGAACATGGTGGCCTGCTCGCCCACTTCGCCTTTGAAGCGGATATGTGGTTCGATGATGAACGCGGTGCCGGCCGTCTTCAGCTTGGCGGCGAGGGCATTCCAGTCGTCCATGGTCAGCACGACGCCGAAATGGCGCACCGGTACGTCGTCGCCGTCCACCGCATTGACGCCGGCCCGGCCGGTTTCGTCGGGCGCGAGGTGCGCGACCAACTGGTGGCCGAAGAAGTCGAAATCGACCCATTCCGGCGAGCTGCGGCCCTCGGGGCAGCCCAGCAGGTCGCCATAGAAGGCGCGCGCGTTGTCCAGGCTGGCGACAGGAAATGCCAGATGAAACGGCTGCAACGCGCGTGGCTGGGCAGACGACGCTTGCGACATGGGGCCTCCTCCGTTTTACGAATAGGCTTCATTCTACTTTTTCGACGGCAATCGCGCGCAGTTTGGCACGGGCGTGCGGTTGGGCGGGATGCGGCGGGGTGCGGGGACGCGCGGCGAGGCGCTGCGACGCGCGGGGGAGGACTGGTCCGGCGGCGGGACGGCGGTCCAATAAGCAAATGAGAAAAAGTTGGTTCGCGCGCGCAGGCCCGCATTCCACAATAGGTTTCCGGATTCCGGCAGCGAGGACAATCATGCAATCATGCAGCAAATCCACATGGCCGCCGCGGCTCGTGACTGTCCCGGGCCTGCACGGTAGCGAAGGCGCGCATTGGCAGACGTGGCTCGAACGGCAGTTCGCCCGCTCGTTGCGCGTCGAGCAGGCCGATTGGGACGCACCGGATCTGGCGGGCTGGGCGCGCTCGGTGCGGGAACTGCTGGCGCGCGAGCGTGGGCCGTTCGTGCTGGCGGCGCACAGCTTCGGTTGCCTCGCGACGGCGCATGCGTTGCAGCAGGCTTCGTATGTGGGAGAGGTCGTGGGCGTGTTGTTCGTGGCGCCGGCCAGCCCCGCAAAATTTACCTTCGCGGGTCCGTTCGAGGCGCGGCGTCTGGGCGTGCCCTCGATCCTGATCGGCAGCGAGACCGATCCGTGGATGCCGCTAGCCGGCGCGCGCGAATTGGCGCAACGCTTCGGCAGCGCGTTCGTGAATCTCGGCGACGCAGGACATATCAATACCGCGGCAGGGTTTGGGCCCTGGCCGCGGGCCAAGTACTTCATCGATACGCTGGTGCATTGCGCCGCGCCGCTGCGCTTCCGCGAGGAGGAGGCGCTGGAGCTGGCGGGGCATGCGGTGGTGTGAGCAAATCCGGCGCGCCTAGTTCGCCGCCGCGTGTCCATCGCAACCACGCTCGCAACCGTTCTTGTCGAGCGGCATCTGCTGCGCGGCTTCTGCACGAATACCCAGACGCTCGAGCAACTTGCGGTCCGCTTCGGCCTGCGGATTGCTGGTGGTCAGCAACTGGTCGCCGTAGAAAATCGAATTCGCACCGGCGAGGAAGCACATGGCCTGCAGCGCCTCATTCATCTGCTCACGTCCGGCTGACAGACGCACCATGGCGCGCGGCATCGTGATGCGCGCAATCGCGATCGTACGCACGAATTCGAACGGATCGAGCGCTTCGGTGCCCGTGAGCGGTGTGCCTTCGACCTGCACCAGATTGTTGATCGGCACCGACTCCGGATACGGACCCATGTTCGCGAGCTGTGCGATCAGCCCCGCGCGTTCACGGCGCGATTCGCCGAGACCCACAATGCCGCCGCAGCACACATTGATGCCTGCGTCGCGCACGCGTTCCAGCGTATCGAGGCGGTCCTGGTAGGTACGCGTCGAGATGATCTGACCGTAGAACTCCGGCGACGTATCGAGGTTATGGTTGTAGTAATCGAGGCCGGCGTCGCGCAGCCCTTGCGCCTGATGCGTCTCCAACATGCCTAGCGTCACGCAGGTTTCGAGGCCCATCGCTTTCACGCCGCGGATCATGTCCTTGATCGGCTCAAGGTGACGATCCTTTGGATTGCGCCATGCCGCGCCCATGCAGAAACGCGTCGCCCCGTTGTCTTTGGCGACCTTGGCGGCGGCGAGCACTTCGTCGACCGGCATCAGCTTGTCGGCCTGCAGGCCCGTGTCGTGATGGACCGACTGCGGACAATACGCGCAGTCTTCCTCGCAGCCGCCGGTCTTGATGGACAGCAGCGTCGAGAGTTGCACGGTGTTGGCGTCGAAGTGTTCGCGATGCACTTGCTGCGCGCGGAACATCAGGTCGTTGAGCGGCAGTTCGTACAGCGCGACCACGTCGACGACGCGCCAGCGCGCGGTGCCTGGCGCCGCTGCGTTGGCCGCATTGGTTGCGTTGGCAACGGTCGAGTCCGTTTGGGGGCGATCAAGGTGAAGCTGGGTCATATCGTCAATCCTCGTGGATGGAGATGAAGTGAGTCAGCGCTGCGCAGTGCGCAGCGTCTGCAACAATGGGGTGATATCGAGGCAATCCGCCGCCGCGTCCGCAGACAAAGGGTTCAGATGCGGCACGATGCCGAGCAACGGCGCGTCGTACTGGCGCATGAGCCGACTGCGGATGGCGGCGATGTTTTCATCCGCGAAGCCCATGTCCGGATCGATGCGGTTCGCGACCCAGCCTGCCAGATGCAAGCCGCGCGCAGCGATGGCCTCGGCGCTCAGCAAGGCGTGGCTGATGCAACCGAGCCGCATGCCGACCACGAGTACGACCGGCAGGTTCAGGGCGAGGGCGAGATCCGCGGTGTCATGCGTATCGGTGAGCGGCACGCGAAAACCGCCGACGCCTTCGACGACGACTACGTCGGCGAGCTCGAGCGCCTGCGCATGGCAAGCGACGATGTGGCCGATATCGAGCGTGACGTTTTCCAGCGCCGCAACGATATGCGGCGCGGCGGGCGCCTTCAGCAGATACGGTGTGCGAAGCGTCGGCGGCAGCAGCACGCTGGACGCGGCGTCGAGCTGGTCCGCGTCTTCGTTGTGCCACACGCCGTTCACTTCGAACGCGCCGGCGGCGATCGGCTTCATGGCGGCGGCGCGCAACCCTTCGCGCACGAAGCCGCGCAGCAGGGCTGCCGAAACCAGGGTCTTGCCGATTTCGGTGTCGGTGCCGGTGACGAAGAGCGAGAGCGCCGTACTCATACCGTGCCTTCGCTGAGTTGCAGCAAGCCCGCTTCGAGGTAATCGATATCCGCGTGCGAGTGCGCCGCCGACAGCGAGATGCGCAGCCGCGAGGTGCCTGCCGGCACGGTCGGCGGACGGATGGCGGGCACCCATAGGCCGGAGCGATCGAGCGTGGCGGCAATCTGCAGTGTTGCGTCGTTCGCCCCGATGATGAGCGGCTGGACGGCAGTGTGCGAATCGACCGGCAACCACGGCGTGGCCTTGAGCATCGCGCGCGTGCGTTCGATCAGTTGCTGCAGATGGGCACGCCGCGCATCGCCTTCGTCGCCGGCAATGATGCGCAGGCTCGCCGATACCGCATGCGCTGCAGCGGGCACCGAAGCCGTCGTGAAGATGTACGGACGGGCGCGCTGCACGAGCCATTCGATCACGGTTTCATGGGCCACGACGAATGCGCCCGACACGCCGGCTGCTTTGCCGAGCGTGCCGATCGAAATCAGATGCGGCGAGCGCAACGCTTCATGAGCGATGGCGCCGCGGCCTTGCGGGCCGAGCACGCCAAAGCCGTGGGCATCGTCGAGGATGAGCCACGCGCCGTGCCGCTCGGCGAGTTCGAGCAGGCGGGGCAGGGGCGCGACATCGCCATCCATGCTGAACACGGTATCGGAGACGATCAGCTTCACGGCTGCATCCGATGCTTCGAGCATGGTGCTCAAGGCTTCGGTGTCGGCGTGCGGATAGACCTGCACGTCGGCACGCGAGAGCCGCGCACCGTCGATCAGCGACGCGTGATTGAGCGCATCCGAGAAGAGCGTGGCGCCGCGGCCGGCAAGTGCGGTGAGCGTCGCGAGGTTCGCCATGTAGCCGGTGCTGAAGTACAGGGCGCGCGGCGCATCGACGAAGCCGCCGACAAAGCCCGCGAGATCGTCTTCGAGTTGCGCATGCGCGCGCGAGTGGCCGCCCAAAAGATGCGAGCCACCGCTGCCCGCGCCGTAGCGCCGCGCGCCTTCGGCGAGCGCGGCGACCAGCAGCGGATGCGCGGCGAGACCGAGGTAATCGTTGCTGGCGAAGCCGATCATTTCACGACCGTCGACCATCATGTGCGCAGCGCACGGTGTGTCGGCGGTGCGGCGACGGCGGCGCAGACCTTGCGCGTCGATATCCGCGAGGCCTTGTTCGAGGGTGGCGAGCAACGGCATCATGCGGCCTCCGCGAGCGTGGCTTCGAAGGTCTCGTGCGTGCGGGCCGCCAGCAGGGCGAGCTCCGCGTCATCGAGGATGTACGGCGGCATCAGATACACCGTGGTCGAAATCGGCCGCAGCAGCAATTCGCGCTGCAAGGCGTGGGTGAAGAAGCGGCGCGAGAACGTCTTGGCCTGTTGCGGATCGGCGATGACGGCATCGAACGCGAAGATCGTGCCGCACTGACGCAGATTGCGCACTTGCGGGTGCCCGGCAAGCGGCGCGAGCGCCGCGCGCAGTGTGGCCGACTTTTGCGCGTTGGCGGCCAGCACGTTGTCGCTCGCGAACAGGTCGAGCGTGGCGAGCGCGGCACGGCAAGCGAGCGGATTGCCGGTGTACGAATGCGAGTGCAGGAAACCGCGTGTGGTGTCGTCGTCGTAGAACGCGGCGAAGATTTCATCGCGCGACAGCACGATGGACAGCGGCAGATACCCGCCGCTGATACCTTTCGACAGGCACAGGAAGTCGGGCCAGATACCTGCCTGCTCGCAGGCGAAGAACGTACCGGTGCGGCCGCAACCGACGGCGATTTCATCGGCGATCAGATGCACGCCGAACTGGTCGCACAGCACACGCAGACCCGCGATATACGACGGATCGTGCATGGCCATGCCGGCCGCGCATTGCACGAGCGGCTCGACGATGAGCGCGGCGATTCTGTGGCTGCGGGCTTCGAACAGGGCGCGTACGGCGTCGAGCGCGCGGCGCGCGACATCGGCCGCGCTTTCGCCCGGTTCCGCGCGTCGCGCGTCGGGCGATGCGACGACGTGCGCATGGCGGATCAGCGGATCGTAGGCGTCTTTGAAGAGGGCGACGTCGGTGACGCCGAGCGCGCCGATGGTCTCGCCGTGATAACTGTTCGCAATGCAGACGAATTCCTGCTTGTCGCCGTAGCCGCGATTGCGCCACGAATGGAAGCTCATCTTGAGCGCGATCTCGACGGCGGATGCGCCATCGGAGGCGAAGAACGCGTGACCGAGCGTGTGCTGCGTGAGGGCGGCGAGGCGTTCGGCGAGTTCGACGGCGGGTTCGTGCGTGCAGCCGGCGAGCATGGCGTGTTCGAGCGTGTCGAGCTGGTCTTTCAGTGCGGCGTTGATGCGCGGGTTGGCGTGGCCGAACAGGTTGACCCACCAGGAGCTGATGGCATCGAGGTAGCGATGACCGGCGCGGTCATAGAGCCAGGGGCCTGAGCCGCGGGCGATGGGGATGAGCGGCAGGCGCTCGTGGTGTTTCATCTGGGTGCACGGGTGCCATACGGCACGAAGGCTGCGGGCGACCCAGTCGTCGGTCTCGGCGGTGGTTCCTGCTGTTGCTAGTGTGTCCAAAACGACTCCGGTACGGTGCTGCGCGGGTTTTTGTTTCGCGCGGCGGTGTGCCATTTTTTGCTTGCGTGTGGGGTGGGTGTTTCTGTCCCCCATAGGGGTAATGCGTGGCAGGCTGGCTGCGGCGGGGTCGAGATTAGCGCGTTCTTTCGGTTGATGCACTACCCCCTGAATGGCGGTTTCTTCCCGCTCTGTATGGGGTTTGCGGGTGTTCTCTGCAGGTGGTATCCGTTCTGGTCAGAAGGGTTCAAATCGGCGGAGATGACGACGGCAAAGTCATGGGAGGTGTTGGGGAAAATCTTTGGGGTGGGGGTGGGTTTTGGCCTGCGGCGGCCTCTTTTTGGTTGTCGTTCCTGTGGTGTTGGCCTTTCCTTGTATTCTTATCGGTCTATTAGTGTCGCCCCTGTGCGGGGCGGCACTTACTTTCTTTGCCGCCGCAAAGAAAGTAAGCAAAGAAAGCGGGCTCACACCGCTAGCTCGCAGTGAGCCATCTAGGGCTGCTACGGGGAACGGCCCAAGACAAGACCCTCTCTCGCACCGCACTCGTCTGTGACACAGGGCTCATCCATCCCACTCCGCACTACGTGCGTCGCGGACCGGTCTGCTGGGGAAGGCGGGGCGTGCAGGAAGGTTTGAAGAATCTATCTTGGCGGGACACGCAAGGAAAGGGTGTGCAGCGCAAATAACATTCGGACTACTACGGAATTTGCGGGGAGAGATTTACCCGACGGCGGGGCGCGCAGCGCGACGCTGGAGCGGATGAGTGCTTTGCCACGAACGAGGGTAGTGCGAGGGATGCTCTCGTCTCGGACCGCTCCGGGGTCACACAAGAGATGGCTCACTACGGGCTAGCGGTTGCAGCCCGCTTTCTTTGCTTACTTTCTTTGCGGCGGCAAAGAAAGTAAGTGCTGCCCCGCACAGGGGCGAACCTAATAGACCACTAACAAAGCAAGGAAAGGCCAACACCGCAGGACCACAGCCACCGCCGTAGGCAAAAAAACCAATCACTCCCGACTAGCCAAAGCCCGCTTATCCTCCGCCCCCTTCCCACCGGCGGAGCCAACCGAATCACCAGAACTGGCACTAGCCGTCTGCGAAGAAGAATCCTTCCAGACAACAGCATCATTGACTGCATACAACCGGCAGGGATCGGAACTCTGCTTCTGGCAATTAGCCACAGCGACAGACATAGGATCATCCCCGCCCTCAGCCCACGACCACGCCCCCGAATCGGAAACAGCAAAAGCCCGACTAGGATACTGATGCAGGAAGTTGCGATACCCATTCCGCCCGGCCTCATCGACAAAAGGCACAGCGGTAACAGCATCCAAAGCCGCATAGCCACTAGCCTTAGGCGGCGCCGGATCCTCGACCCGGTACTGCACACCCGTCGGCATCCCGACCCGTGCAAGGAACGCCTCGACAGCCGGCCACCACACCCGCACGCCATCGCGATCGCCAACCAACCGGTGCGCATCGTTCTTGTAAGTGCCGAAGTCCACCATCTTCGCACTCGCCCCATGCGCCGAATACGCGGCATACATGCTCGCGACCAGAGGCTGCGACCAGATCGAATCGTTATCGCCATACAGCCACAGCGACGGCACACTCGTCTTCTCGCCATACGCGCCAAACGCATGCGTGAGATTGCCCTGCCAGTCGGTACAAGCGTCCTGCCGTAAGCCGCCGGAGAAATTGATGAGCGCCCGCACGCCCGGCGCTGCCTCGACACCGTAAGCCATCGTCGCCAGACCGCCATGCGACGTGCCCGCCACGACGATGTGCTGCGCGTCGACATAAGGCTGCTTCGACATGAACTCAACCGTCGCAGCCACATCGCCCGCCTGACCCAGGCCATTACGCTGGACATCGCAACCGTCCTGCTCGTAGGCGCCACCCGATTGCGCGAAACCCTGACGGTTCGGCGCCACCACCACGTAGCCGCGCCGCACGAACTCGCGCGCGAACGGCAGCGGATCGCTGCGTGCCTGCATGCGTGGGTCACCCGGCATCTTGCCGTGGTTGAAGACGATCATCGGGAACGGTCCCGGACCGTCGGGCTTGTAAACCGTGGTTTCAAGCGTGATCGTGCCGGCGGCGTCCACCGGTACGCGAATGACCTGCTCGTTGAGACCGGCGCGGGGAAGGTAAGTGTCGTCGTCCAGTGCGATGCGCGGCACTTCGGCGCGCGTCAGTGGGCCAGCTTGCGAATCGGCCAGCGGATCGGCGTGCGCAAACGATGCGGCACATCCCGCCCACGCGCACACCATCGCACCCACCGTCAGAAACTTTCTGCAACCCATTCGCAGCACCTACCTTGAAGTACGTCCTTAAAACCTGCATCGTCTGCTGTCTTTTGCGTTTCGCTGACAACTGCCTTTCGGCAAGATTTGCGGCACAAAAAGACACTCGCGTGCGTTGCGCGCTGAGCGCACACACGCCGATCGAGATCGCACGGGATAACCCACCAGCTGGCCGACGCGACCCCACGCGCCGATGATGAGCGGCACACGATGCACAGGAAGCAGCTGTCGAAACGCGAGGTATCAGGAGCCGGCGCTGCTTTTGCTCATCTTTGTGGGGACGGTTTGGACCGCACCCTCACAACGTGTCGCTACAAAACCTACAGGCCGATCCTGGCACGACAATTTGTGTTTGTGCAATTAAGGAGAACCCGCGACAAAAAATTCGCAGTGCTCGACACGTGACGGACGCGCCGAATCCCCCCGTGCATCGTGCAGCGCGGGGAGGGCGGGAGAAATGACCGATACGGCCAATGTGGTAGACAGCCAACACACGTCCCAGCGCCATTTTGAGGGGCATATGTGAACGCGCGATTAATCGTGTGACAACAGCGCGGAAGCCTTTCAAACCCTTACCGCGTGTCGTCGATGGCGATGCCTCTAGGTCTCGCTGACGTCGCCGTCGACGTAGCGCCAGCGGCCATCGTCGCCGCGAACGAAGCGGCTCAGTTCCTGCAACCGGTGAGCGCGGCCGCCGACTTTATATCGTGCGACGAATTCGACCTCGGCGTGGGTCTCGTCTTGCGCGGCGAAGCGTTTGATCTGCAGACCTAGCCAGCGTGGTGCATCGGGCGCGTCGGGGTTGGCGTCGAGATCGGCCGGGCATGTCTGCGGCGCCCACGTTGCGCGCAGATAGTCGCTCGCGCCGAGCACATACGCGCTATAGCGCGAGCGCATCAGTTCGAGCGCCGTGGGCGCGGCTTCGCCGCCGTCGATATAACGGCCACAGCAAAGCGCGAAGCGGGGCGGCTTCGCACCGCTGCGAAGGTTCGGCGCCGCGCCGCCACAGGGGCACTCGGACGGTCGTTGCGTCGTCAACGAAGAGGGGGACATTGATCCTTACCAGTCGAGCGCGGTGCCGTCGTATTGATAGAAGCTGCCGTTGAACGATTCGCGCGCGGCCGCCGCCTGGGCCAGCACCTGGCGCATGCCGCTCACGCTGCGCTCGGGATCGATCGCCGCCTCGGCGCCGCCCATGTCGGTGCGGACCCAGCCCGGATGCAGCGCGACGCAGGCAGCCCGCCGCGTCTGCAACGAGGCGATCTTCAGCGCGTCGTTCAGCGCCGCCTTGCTCACGCGATACAGCCAGCCGGTGGTGCCGGTCGCCTCGGTGATGCTGCCCATCTTGCTCGATAGCACCGCGAGCACGCCGTTGGCGTCTTCGACGAGCGGCAGCAGGATCGGCAGCAGTTGCATCGGGCCGCGGACGTTGGTCACCATGACCTCGTCGAAGTCTTCGGCGCTGACGGTTTCGATGCCGTCCGTGCGCGGACCGTAGACACCCGAGACGACAATCGCCGCATCCAGCCGCTCGCCATCGAGCTTCCAGCCGAGCGCGGCAATTTCCGTCTGTGAGGTGACGTCGAGCGAGAACGTCTCGGCACCGAGCGCCTCCAGTGCTTCGAGCGCCGCCTCGTCGCGCGCCGTGGCGAGCACGCGCCAGCCGGCGTGTTTGTACTGGCGCGCAAACTCGCGGCCGATGCCACGCGACGCCCCTACGATCAACACTGTTTTCATTCGATCACCTCATGATTCCATGCATGCGTGCACCGCATGCGCCGTGCCCGTTCGTGCCGCGCACGACGAGCGGGGCGCACACGTCACGCTTTACACCAGTTCAATCCCCATCGCGGTGGCTTCGCCGCCGCCGATGCACAGCGTCGCCACGCCGCGCTTCAGTCCGCGATGCTTCAGCGCGCCGATCAACGTCACCAGAATGCGTGCGCCCGAAGCGCCAATAGGATGACCCAGCGCACACGCGCCGCCATTCACGTTGACCTTCTCGTGCGGCAGACGGTGCTCCTTCATCGCGGCCATCGTGACCACGGCAAACGCTTCGTTCACCTCATACAGATCGACTTCGTCCGCGCGCCAGCCGTTCTTCTCGAACAGTTTGCGGATCGCACCGACCGGCGCGGTGGTGAATTTCGCCGGCTCCTGAGCGAAGGTCGAATGACCGACCACGCGGGCAAGCGGTTCGACGCCCAACTCCTTCGCGGTCGATTCGCGCATCATCACAAGCGCGGCCGCGCCGTCCGAAATCGACGACGAGTTCGCGGCCGTCACCGTGCCGGTTTTGCTGAAGGCAGGCTTGAGCGTGGCGATCTTGTCGAGGTTCGCCTTGAACGGCTGTTCATCGCGCTCGATCGTCACGTCGCCCTTGCGGCTCTCCACCTTGACCGGCGCGATCTCCCATGCGAACGCGCCGTCTTCGTTGGCGCGCTTGGCGCGCTTGAGCGATTCCACCGCGAAGGCGTCCTGCGCCTCACGGGTGAAGTCGAACGACGCCGCGCATTCTTCGGCGAAGGTGCCCATCAGACGGCCCTTTTCGTAGGCGTCTTCGAGACCGTCGTAGAACATATGGTCGATCACCTGGCCGTGGCCCATGCGCATGCCGCCACGCGCCTTGGGCAGCAGGTACGGCGCATTGGTCATGCTTTCCATGCCGCCGGCGACGATCACGTCCACCGAGCCCGCGGCCAGCATGTCGTGCGCGAACATCGCCGCGCGCATGCCGGAGCCGCACATCTTGTTCACGGTCGTGCTGCCTGTGGCGAGCGGCAGGCCGGCGCCGAGCGCCGCCTGGCGAGCCGGCGCCTGGCCGAGACCGGCCGGCAGCACGCAGCCCATCACGACCTCGTCGATCTGAGCGGGCGTCAGGCCCGCGCGCCGCACGGCGGCTTCGATCGCGATGGCGCCGAGTTGCGGCGCGGTCAGCGTGGCGAAATCGCCTTGAAACGCGGCCATCGGGGTACGGGCGACCGACACGATCACGATCGGATCGGCCAGCTTGTCACGCTTTGTCTCACTCATGTTTTAGCTCCTTGATCACACCTGCGACGACAGCCGGCACATCGCCGAGCCTGGCCGCATCGGCGGCGACCACGTCGTTGTCTGTCTTGTGCGCGCCGCCCGCCGAGACGGCTGCCACGCACCGCGTATACGTTTCATCGAGCTCGCCCGGCGCGCCGATCATCATGCCCAGATTGCGCACCTTGCCGTCGTGCACGCCGTAGGCCCAGCCGTGCACCGTCAGTTCCTGGCCGCGCGCCCACGCGTCGTTGACGATGGTGGTACGGCAGACGTTGACGACCTGTTCGATCGTGTTCAGTTCGACCAGGCGGCGGTGACGCGCCTCGCCCATCGGCCACTCCTCGAGCAGCGCCGCATGCTTGGTGCGCACGTCCTGCACGTGATGCAGCCAGTTATCCGCGAGGCCCACACGGCGGCCGTGCAGCGCCGCGGCGACGCCGGAACAGCCATAGTGGCCGACCACCATGATGTGCTTGACCTTCAGCAGATCGACCGCGAACTGGATCACCGACAGGCAGTTCAGATCGGTGTGCACCACGACGTTCGCGATGTTCCGGTGTACGAACACTTCGCCCGGCGGCAGGCCGATGATCTGGTTGGCCGGCACGCGCGAATCCGAGCAGCCGATCCACAGGTATTCTGGCGTCTGCTGGTCGGCGAGGCGCGAGAAATACTCCGGATCCTCGGACAGTTTGCGCGTCACCCACTTGTCGTTGTTGTCGAACAGATGCGCAAGCGGATTGGGTAGAGCAGAGGCGTTTGAGGTCATGGTGCGTCGGGTCGGTTGCTGGACCGTTGGACTGGTCGGTGTCGTTACAGGAGGGGCGGACGGTGAACGGAAGTCATGCTCGTTCACGCCGCGCGTGCAGCAGGTTGGCGCGCCGCCGTTGTGTCGTTGGCATTGCCGGTGGCATCCGCATCGGCCACGGGCGCGAAGCGCTCCGGGTAGCGGGTGCAAAAGCGCACGCTGCTGTCGTAGGGAAAGAAGTCGGGCAGTTCGCCTTTCAGTAAGTGATCCTTATGCCGTTGCCACAGCGCGGGATCGAAGAAGTCTGCGTGGTGCTGCATGAAGGCGCGGCGCACACGCGGGTCGCCGAGCAGAAAGGTGCCGTAAGTCTCCGGGAAGATGTCGTGCGGGCCGACCGAGTACCACGGCTCGCCGGACAACTCGTCTTCCTCGTTGCGCGGCGGCGGCACGGCGCGCACGTTGCAATCGGTCAGGTACTCGATCTCGTCGTAGTCGTAGAACACGACACGGCCATGACGCGTTACGCCGAAGTTCTTGTACAGCATGTCGCCGGGGAAGATGTTCGCCTGCATCAGTTCCTTCACCGCTTCGCCGTATTCCTTGATGCCGTGCTCGACGTCCTCGTCGCTGCCGTTTTGCAGGTAGAGGTTGAGCGGCACCATGCGGCGTTCGATGTACAGATGGCGGATCACGAGGTTATCGCCCTCGTATTCGATCATCGACGGCACTTCCTTTTCGAGTTCGCGCAGCAGCGCTTCGTCGAGCCGCGCCAGCGGCAACGCTACGCTCGAATATTCCAGCGTGTCGGCCATGCGCCCCAGGCGGTCGTGCCGTTTGACGAGCTGATACTTGCTCTGGATCAGCGCGCGCGTGGTTTCTTTCGGCGGCGGGAAGTTGTCCTTGATCAGCTTGAATACGTAAGGGAACGACGGCAGCGTGAACACCAGCATCACCAGCCCCTTGATGCCGGGCGCGATGATGAACGGATCGCTCGAATGCGACAGGTGGTGCAGCAGGTCGCGATAGAACAGATTCTTGCCCTGCTTCTGCAAGCCCATCGAGGTATAGATTTCCGCCTTCGGCTTGCCCGGCATGATGGTGCCGAGAAATTCGACGTAGGCGGACGGCACTTCCATGTCCACCAGAAAATACGAGTGCGAGAAGCTGAAGATGATCAGCAACTGGTCGCGCTTGAGCAGCACGGTGTCGAGCGCGAGCAGCCTGGGCTTCACATGACGCAGCGGCACCGCAAACGGCAGCAGCGAATCGCCGTTGATGATGCGGCCGACGATATACGCCGACTTGTTCCGGTAGAACAGCGACGACAGCACGTGAATCTGGAAGTTGGCGGCTTCAGTGAACGTGCCGAACGCGTCTTCGATGGCTTGCATCAC
>Ga0302228_10000389_pt1 | contig 37423 bp, 37 predicted proteins | sample II_Palsa_N1_2_FD_193519 | JGI IMG/M metagenome (GOLD analysis project Ga0302228, IMG submission 193519) | Peat permafrost microbial communities from Stordalen Mire near Abisko, Sweden - II_Palsa_N1_2 | ecosystem: Environmental > Terrestrial > Soil > Palsa > Peat permafrost | place: Sweden... | reverse complement strand
AGATCTCGAACTGGTTGCCGTCGATGCCCTTGCGCTTCTGGCGAAAGAACACCGGTCCCGGCGACGACAGCTTGACCATCACCGCGATGACGAGCATCAGCGGGGCAAGCGCGGTCAGCGCGCCGAAGGCGAACAGGCGGTCGAACACGCGCTTGGGCAGCACCCGCAGATCGGTGATCGGCGAGGCGGCGAGGTTGATCGCCGGCACGCCGAGCAGATCGACCATCGGCTGACTGAACAGCGTCAGGCTGCGCACGTCCGGAATAAAGCGGATGTTCACGAAGTCGTTGCGCAGCTCCGTCACGAAGCGATGGATGGTCTTCTCCTTCGAGATCGGCAGTGCGAGCCACAGTTCGCGAATCGCCCGGTCGCGTACCAGCTGGATCATGGCGGCGAAGTCGCGCTCCACCGGCACGCCTTCTACCGCCTGCGCCGCGTCGGGATCCTGGTAAGGGTCGACCGGTCCGTCCTCGTCGTACACCACCAGCGGGCTAAAGCCGGCTTCCGGGCGGCTGCGCATCTGCTCGATCAGGAACTTGCCGTACGGCGCGCCGCCGACGATCGCCACGGCCTTGTGATTGAAGCCCTCGCGGCGCAGACCCTTGAGCACCGAATACACCAGCGCCTTGGTGATGATCAGCAGGACGATGGTCGCTGCCGCCCAGTAGAGCAGCCACAGGCGCGACAGCATGTCCGAGCGGTGCAGGCTGAAGCTGATCAGCACGCCGGTGGTCTCCACCATCACCCAGGCGCCCGAGACGCGGAACAGCAGGTCCATCAGCGGCTTGCCACGCCACGACTGATAGATACCCAGCGCGGGAAAGAACACCACCACCAGCAGGCAATCGAACGCCAGCGAAACGCTCTGCATGTCGTCCAGCCACACCCATTGCCCGTTGTGCACGGCCGCTGCGATCAGCGCGCCCAGTGCGACCATGGCAATGTCGATGATTCTCGATAGAACGCTCAGCATGCGCTGCACCTCAGTTCGTCAGTCAAGTTCCATCCGTGAAGTAAGCGGGCGTGTGCACCGCGTGGAGGGCATCGGCACCGGCATTCACCTGGCGTGGTGCGCTCTCGCGCAATGGCCAATGAATGAGTTCCTCCGCTTATCGAGCCAATTCGAAAAGCGAGAATCCGAATGAGTGAATACCCGTACAGGCTAGATAAGGCGGTATTAAAAATCGCACTGCAAGATCGCAAAATATCTCAAAATGTATCGGTCAAACTTACGCGATTTTCCTGTCATTTTTTCGGTAAGTGTTGCCGAAACAATCGGTTTTTGAGTCGTGCTAAGCCTTTGCAACAGCGCTATCGCCATCATTGCGCGCAAACGTTGCATGGCGTGGGATCCAGGCCTGCTGCCCCTTTTTTCAGCACGCCGCTGCGGGTCAAAAACTTCCACAATTTTTTTGCCATTATTTTTTTGTTTTTCCGGCGCTTTGCAATAAAACAGAAATTATTCTTCGATTTTTTATTCCCGATTCCCAATAATTTTTTGGAATATTCGATTAACGATCTTTTATTGGCTATTTACGCCGTGATAAAACTCGACGCACTCACCCAGCCCCGAGGAGTACATCACCATGACAGCAACGGTTACGACGTCCGTCGCCGACACCCGGCCAGACGCCGCCGCATCCCTGAAGGTCAAGCTGAAGGTTCATCCCGTCATCCTGGCGGGCGGCTCCGGCACCCGTCTGTGGCCAATGTCGCGCGAGCAATATCCGAAGCAGTTGATCGGCCTGCTGGGCGTCGACTCGCTGCTGCAGTCCACCACTCGCCGCCTTGACGCGCTCGACGCCGGACACCCGCTCGCCGATCAACTGATCGTGGTCGCGAATGAAGAACATCGCTTCACGACCGCCGAGCAACTGCGCACCAGCGGCAAGGCGAGCCGGCTGATCCTGGAACCCGCCGGACGCGACACGGCACCGGCGCTGACGGTCGCGGCGTTGTCTATCGCCGCTGAGGACGAGGACGGCATCATGGTGGTGATGCCCGCCGACCACGCGGTCACCGATGCCGAAGCGTTCCATGCAGCGGTCGCTGCAGGCGTGCAGCACGCGCACGAAGGCCATATCGTCACGATGGGGATCGTCCCGACGCACGCGGAAACCGGCTACGGCTATATCCGCCTCGGCGCGCCGCTTGACCGTGCCGGCACGCTCGATGCACACAAGCTCGACCGCTTCGTCGAAAAGCCGCACCTCGAACTCGCCCAGCGTTACGTCGAATCTCAGGAGTACTGGTGGAATAGCGGCATCTTCATCATGCGTGCCTCGACGTGGCTCGCCGCAATCGGTCACTTTCAGCCGGCGATTCTCGCGGCCTGCGAAGCGGCCTATGCCGGCGGCAAGGCCGATGGCGATTTCTTCCGCCTGCAGCGCGAAGCATTCAGCGCCTCGCCGTCGAATTCGATCGACTACGCAGTGATGGAGCAGCTCGGCAGCGCGCCGTCGGTCGCTTCGGGCGTGGTCGTACCGTTGCGGGCGGGCTGGTCGGATGTGGGCTCATGGGATGCGATCTGGCAGATCTCGTCCAAGGACGAGGCCGGTAACGTGGCCCGCGGCGACGTGATGTTCGAAGGCTCGGCCTCGACCTTCGCGCATTCCGAAGGACGCCTGATCGCATGCGTCGGCACGCAGGATCTCGTCATCGTCGAAACCGCCGATGCGGTGCTGGTGGCCGACAAATCGCGCGTGCAGGACGTGAAGAAGATCGTCCGCCGGATTCGCGCCGCCGGGGGCGCGCAGGCGGCAAACCATCGCAAGGTTCACCGCCCGTGGGGCCACTACGATTCGGTGGACAGCGGCGAGCGCTTTCAGGTGAAACGCATCGTCGTCAATCCTGGGGCACGGCTGTCGCTGCAAATGCATCATCACCGCGCCGAACACTGGATCGTCGTACGCGGCACGGCACTCGTCACGCGTGGTGAAGAGCGCTTTATCGTCTCCGAGAACGAGTCGGCCTATATCCCGCTTGGCACTACTCACCGCCTCGAGAATCCCGGCAAGATGCCGCTGGAAATGATCGAGGTGCAGTCCGGCTCCTATCTCGGCGAAGACGACATCGTGCGCTTCGACGACACCTACGGACGGCAATGAACGCTGCGGTAGTTCACTCGCTGGCGATGCGGATCCTGCGGCGGTTGCTCCTACCGGCCGCGGGCTGCTCTTTGGCTCACCCTGCGTGGGAAATGAGCTCTGAAGCCGTCGGGAATCGTTCGGCCGTGTTGTCCGTCGTTGCTTCGCCAGGATAGCGGCGCAGTGGTGCTCGCAACGCGCCGGCCGGGCCGTGCAGCGGGCCGGTCATTGGTCCGCTCATTGGCCCATTTACTGGTTTCGCCGTGTGGCCGCTGCTTTGTCCACTCGCCTGTCCAACGCTTTGACCGCTCGTCTGACCACCTGCCTGGCCGCTCACCTGAGCGCTTCCGGGCGCATCGGCACGCACGCCCGCGGAACTGACGGTCGGCGTATTCGGCATCGTACGCACGCCTGGCAAAGGCCGCGCGTAGCTACCCGGTGCCGGCACGTTCGGCACAGCGTTCAACATATGGCAGTGACGGTCGATCCATTGACGCGCCCACTCCAGCGCGTACTCCTGCGCTTCATCGGGGTCCGCGAAACGCGGGCCGACGAGGCCTGAGCGCTCGACGCGACGGCCATCCTGTTCGATCTCCGCCCAGGCGCGATACATCGCCTTCGGCACGCGCTCGGCCGCCACGTAGATCACGTAGCCGCGCCGGTCGACGACCACCTGCGCGCCGCGCGCCGCGACGCTCATGGGCAGCGGACTGTGTGGATGGTCGCGGTGCGGCGTCGCGCCGCCCAGCTCAACCGCCCGGCTGACAGGCGGCTCGGCGCGCGCCGCTTCATGCGGCAGCGTGCCGGACAACTGGCGGGTCATATCGGCGAGCGGATCGAGCGAACGCAGGCCATGCGTGACGCCAGCAGGCGTTTGCCATGACTCGGGGCTCTTCCAGGACACCCCGCGCAGACTGTCTTCACGCACGCTGACCACTTCCGGCTGCACAGCAGGTTTCGCCGCCACCGGCTGCGACGCCTGCGGAACATAGACAAAGGTACGGCCAGTCTGCGATAGCAGACGGGTCATCTCGGCAAGCGTGCCGTTCAGTTGCCATTCTTCGAAACGACGCCTGCAGGTCGGACCCGACGGATAGCGGCCTGGCAGCTTCGACCAGGGCTCACCGGTTGTCAGGATCCACAGGACAGCATTTGCCACGACGCGTGGCTCGGCGCGCGGCCGGCCGCGTCGATTCAAACGGACCGCCGGCTCATCGGAAACAAGCGCCGCGAGCAGCGCCCATTCGTCATTGCTTAGCTCATCGAAAAACATGCGGTTCTCCACACAGCCTGGCCAGGCTGCGGCGTTGGGCCGCTCACGAATTCAGCGTTCACGATTCGTGTAGTGCCCTCGGTTGCACAAATATGTATTTACGTTCCCGCTTGATCGCGAATGTCGCACTGTGATAGTGCGATCCTTCCCCATCGCGAAGCATAAAACGTGGTCTCACTCGTGCATTGGAGAAATTGTGCAGGAAGCATACCACCACCAGGGTTTGCATGAATATGACAAAGACAGTTGTTACGGATGGAAACAATCTTGTTCTCTTTGTCACGTTGAATTTCCAATAGTCGCCGCAGAAATCCTGTCAGTGGCAACAGCACATTCGGCTATCGCGCAGAGCCGTGTAGTGGACAAATCGTCGAATTCCGATGTAAAGACGGCTCAATATTTTTATGCTTTTTTTATCGTCGGCGAGGCTTGAGCATGCGCGGTGAGTTGCCATGCCGCGCACAGCGGCCACATCGTTGTACGCTCGTCCACCTGTGCATTCACACACGCAAGAGCGGACCGTACAGCAGCGCATCAACGCACCGGATTCGACGCGTGCTCACCCGCCACCGTCATCCACGGACGCACGCGCCAACGCGTAACGAGCCCTTCGCGCACGTACGGATCTGCATTCGCAAACGCTTCGGCGGCAGCAGGCGAATCGCCTTCGAACAACAACACCGCGTTATCGGTCGGCTCGATGAGCGCCCCGCCAAGCAGTAATTCGCCGCGCGCAGCGGCCGCCCATGCGAGCTTCAGATGCTCGTCGCGCCATGCGGCGCGGCGCTCGAGATAGTCCGTAGTCAAGTCATAGATCAACAGATAGTGCATGGTTCGCCTCACGAATTACGACACAAAAATATCCCATCGAGTCAATAGCGTCAATATTGCGGCATTACATTATTTACGGAATTTTCTGCCGAATTTTTATTGGCTGTGAGCGAATGGCTGAGATATCAATGTACGCAGTGTGCAAGTCACCGCGAAGCCGAAATTAGCCCGCAGAAAAGCAGATTTGCACTTCTTTATTTAATCTGGATTCCATAACATTTTCGCTCCCACCACTAAACAGACGCGCCCTGCGGGGTTATCACGCCGCGATCACGATCCGCCGCACACCTGGGGAAAATCCGCACCCACGCCTGTCAACCCGCCAACAGTGTCATCCGTTTTACCTGACAGTTTCGCCATAATAACGACGGCGATGGGCAACGGATGCCTGTGACGCCCGGTTGTACGACTACCAACAACAGTTTCACCACCGATGGAGTGTCCCATGAAGATCCAATCCGCTCTCGCTGCCCTCCTCCTCGGCGCCGTCCTGGCGTCGCCCGCTTTCGCCCAGAACAGCCAGCAGTCGAAGATGACCGCCTGTAACCAGCAGGCCGGTGACAAGAAAGGCACCGACCGCCAGGCCTTCATGAAATCGTGCCTCTCGGCGAAACCCGCCGCCGCGCCGATGTCCCAGCAGGACAAGATGAAGGCCTGCAACGTGCAAGCCACCGGCAAGAAAGGCGACGATCGCAAGGCTTTCATGTCTTCGTGCCTGAGCAACAAGAGCTAAGCAGGAGCCGGCCTGAGCGTCGCGGCCACCTTTGCAACGCTCAGGCGCTTTCGTCCCTCCCCGCGCCGCCCGTCTTGCCGCTTCCCCAGCCCTCTGCCAGCTTTCAAAGTCCGTTCGCCGGAATCCAGCATTTTCTTCTATGATGGCTGCGGAGACGGCCCGTCTATAAAACACTATGCGCCATGGGGCCGCCATCTTGTCGTTGATGCCACAGAGCATTGAACGGAGGCAAGGATGGTATGGAGACACAAAAACCGCTGGTTCAGGCGGTGGCTGGTTGTCATCGTCTTTTGGGCGGTGCCGGTCGCGATTGTCGCGGTGCGCGAGATTCAGGAGGAGATGGCCTATAACGCCGTCGACCTCGAACGCTCGCTGACCATCTGGGATCTCACTGATGTCCAACGCGCCGCAGGCGCCGCCGCCCGCTGCCACGGCGAGCCCGACGAGGCGCGCGCGGCGGGCTGCCCGGCGGCCGTGCTGGCCGCCAATGCGCCCCGTCAGCAGGAAGCGCGCGACGAATACACCCTGCGCCGCAGTACGCTTGCCGCCTATCTGTGGCACGCATTCGTCGGCTACTGGGTCGTGCCGGCCGTCACGCTGTTTCTGATCGGTATGGTGATAGGCGGGATTCGCCGGGCACTGCGCCGCCCGCCGTCCGTCAAAAGCACGCCCAATCACTGAATGCCCGCGCGCCCTCGCTGTCGCCCTCGGGCCGCGATATCGCGTTGCGGCGTCCGTGCAACACATTCGTACAATTCTTTCATTTTTATTTCAAACAGACCGCATCTGCACGAAGTCGGTAAAAAACGACACGCCGGGCGCGGCCCGGAGCTTGCCGCATGATTGTTGAGGAAGGCGCGCGGCCGGCGCAAAATCCACAGCGTTTTAAGCGAACGGTGCGCCTCGGCCGCTGCCCTGCGATCGGTCATAGTTACCCAACAGATTTTACAGATTGGCCGCAAACGCCCGTCCCGTAAGGGTTCTCGAGGTGCTGGGGTTTGCACCCTGCAAGCCTGCGTGTGATATAACTAATCAGGCAGCCCTGTGGCAGAGAGAGAGGCTGCGCCCAGGAACCGTGATGGAGAAAAACGATGCAAAGACGAAACTTCATGCTGAAGACTACCGTTGCGCTAGCTTTCGGAGGCCTTGCACTCGCTGGATGTACCACGACGTCGGGGACGCCCGATAACGCATCGACCAACATGTCGAAGCGTCAGTCGATCGACGCCAGTGTCGACGGCACGATGTCGCGCCTCTTCCAGACGGTGCCCGGTTCGCGTGAGCTCGTGTCGAAGGCGCGTGGCGTGCTCGTGTTCCCGTCGGTCATACAGGCGGGCTTTGTCGTCGGCGGCCAGTATGGCGAGGGTTCGCTGAAAGTCGGCGGCAGCACGGTCGGCTACTACAGCACGGTCTCGGGCTCGTTCGGCCTGCAGGCCGGAGCGCAGTCGAAGGCCATCATCTTCCTGTTCATGACGCAGGACGCGCTCGACAAATTCCGCAATACCGACGGCTGGTCCGCAGGCGGCGACGCTTCGGTCGCCCTCGTGAAGATGGGCGCAAACGGCGCCATCGATACCACCACGGCCACCGCGCCGGTCCAAGTGTTCGTGCTGACGAACGCCGGTCTGATGGGCGACATTTCGATCAACGGCACGAAGGTGTCGCGCCTGCATATCTAGGCGCACGGCATTCGGGGCGCAAGGGCCCAACGAAAAACGGCGATGCGTCAGGCATCGCCGTTTCTTCATCGTGCGAGAGACGCTGCGCTCAGCGCGGCGTCGACGTATCGATCACCTTGAAGCGCGAGCGCTTCTGCGCACGAATCACCGATTGATACGCGTCGACATACTGCTGCGCCATCCGGTGCGAGGTAAAGCGCGCCTCGAAGCACGCCCGCACGCCTGCACGCGGTACCTTGTGCAGACGGTTTACCGCAGCGACAGCACCAATTTCGTCCTCGACGATAAAACCCGTCACGCCGTCGTCCAGCACTTCCGGCACGGCGCCGCGATTGAAGGCGATCACCGGCGTGCCGCACGCCATGGCCTCGATCATCACCAGGCCGAACGGCTCCGGCCAGTCGATCGGGAACAGTAGCGCATGCGCGCCCGAGAGGAATTCAGCTTTTTGATCGTCGGCAATCTCGCCGATGTATTCGACATACGGCAGATCCAGCAGCGGCTTGATATCGCGTTCGAAGTACTCGCGATCGGCCGAGTCGACCTTCGCCGCGATCCGGATGGGCAGTCCACAGCGGCCGGCAATGCGAATCGCCGTATCCACGCGCTTTTCCGGCGAGATGCGGCCGAGAAACGCCAGGTACTTCTGTTCAACCGGCTGCGGCGTATAGAGGTTCTCAGGCAGCCCGTGATACACCGTGGTCAGCCATTTGGCCTGCGGCAAAGGCTGGCGCTGCGAGTTCGAAATCGAGATCACCGGTGCGGTGTTGAAAGTGTCGAACACGGGCTGCTGCTCCGGCAAATCGAGCCGGCCGTGCAGGGTCGTGACGAACGGTGTGTCCTGGCGTTTGAACACCGAGAACGAGTAATAGTCCATGTGGAAATGGAGCACATCGAATGAGTCGGCCTGGCGGCGCACCAGTTCCATCAGCAGCATATGCGGCGCGATCCGGTCGCGGATGCCGGGGTCGAGCCGCAACGCGCGCGGCCACACGGCTTCGAGCTTTGCGCTGGTGACCGAGTCGCCGCTGGCGAACAGCGTCACATCGTGCCCGAGGTCGACCAGCGCCTCGGTAATGTACGACACGACGCGCTCAGTCCCGCCGTACAGCTTGGGCGGCACCGATTCCGTCAAGGGGGCGATTTGAGCAATTCTCATCGTGTGTCTCCGTGAAACTGACGGCCTCTACGGCCTCTATTTGCATTAGCCTCTGACTCGCATTATTGCCGATTACGTCCCCAAAAACCCTAAACCTTTCATTTCCTTTGCGCTGTTACAGTCAGGAAACACCTGTGGCAGGTAACGTCGCCAAAGCCGCCAACGCGGCGAGTCATCGCCCCGGCCATTTCCACGGCGGCATATCGAGGTCGTCCGCGCCGGCAATCCGCGTCGCCCCCAGTTCCTTTTCGAGCACGATCGATTGACTGCCGTCCTCGCGCTCGAGCGCCGCGATCAGGCGCGCCGCATGCGACACCACCACCACCTGCGAATGGCCGGCGGCCCGCGCGATCAGCCGCGCCAGCGCGGGCAGCAAATCGGGATGCAGGCTCGTCTCCGGTTCGTTCAGCACCAGCAACGCCGGCGGGCGAGGCGTCAGGAGCGCGGCCACCAGCAACAGGTAACGCAAGGTGCCGTCGGACAGCTCCGCGCCCTTCAGCGGGCGCAGTAACCCGTGCTGATGCATCGTCACTTCGAAGCGGCCTTCGAGGCTGGCAACCGAGACGCTCGAGCCAGGAAACGCGTCGTCGATGGCCGCATCGAGCGCGACCGGGTCGCCGATTTCGCGGATGGTCTGCAGCGCGGCGGCGAGATCCGCGCCGTCGTCGCTCAGCACCGGCGTGTGCGTGCCGATTTGCGGCAGCCGCACGGGCGACTCGCTATCGGTGCGGAAATGGTCGTAGAAGCGCCACGAACGGATCTGCTCGCGTACCGCGATCATCTCCGGGGCGGTACGCGGGTCGGAGAACTCCGTCATCATGCTGTCGAAAGTGGCGACCGGCTGCGGGATGGTCTGCCAGTCGCCGCTGTCGTCACGCGCCCGGATCGAAGCACCCTGGCGGTCCACCAGCAGCGCCGACGGCCGCAACAGCGGCCCGCTCCAGATGCATTCGCGCTTGATGACAGGGTCGAGCGCGAACGCCGTCTCCTTTGTCGTGGGCAAGCCGAGGTCCATCGCATAGCTGAACTGATCACCGGCAAAGCCGAGCCGCAGATTGACCGGCTCGCTGCGACGCGTGCCCTGCACCGGCACATCCCCCGTCAACATGCCGCGCGAGAAACGCTCGGGACCGGCCCAGAGTGTCGACGGCAGACCGCCCTCGCGCGCCAGCGAGCCAATTACGCCGCCGCGCGCCGTCTGCGCCAGCAGTCGCAAGGCGCGATACACGCTGGATTTGCCGCTGCCGTTGGGTCCGGTGACGATATTCAATGCGCCGAGCGGCGCAATCAGTTCGCGCAGCGAGCGATAGTTGGCAATCGCGAGCGCGCTCAGCATGATGCCTCCAACCGCGAGCCCGCCCGCATCAGGACGACCGCCCCGCGGCACCCGCCCCATGCACCGGCACGCTGCGCAAGTCTCGCAGGAACGAGTCACGCCACACGCCGAGATCGTTCTCGCGCAGCGCGGCCATGTTGATCTCGTGACGGCGCTGACGCGCCTCGAGCGGCATCGAGAGTGCCCGCTGCAGGGCCTCGCACATGCCCACTGAATCGTGCGGATTCACCAGCAGCGCGCCGGTCAGTTCAGCCGCCGCTCCCGCGAAAATCGACAGCACCAGCACGCCCGGATCGTCGGGGTTCTGCGCCGCCACATACTCCTTGGCGACGAGATTCATGCCGTCGTGCAAGGGCGTGACAAAGCCGATCTGCGACTCGCGAAACAGCGACATCAGTTTCCAGCGGTCGTAACGCTGATTCAGATAACGGATCGGCGTGTAGTCGAGGCCCGAATAGCGGCCGTTAATGCGTCCGGCTTCGTATTCGAGGTCCTGGCGGATCTGTTGATAGGTGGCGACATCGGAACGGGTGGGTGGCGCGATCTGCACCAGCGTGACGTTGCCGCGCCATTCGGGCGAGCGCTCCAGCAGATGCTCGAAGGCGCGGAAGCGTTCGACGAGGCCCTTCGAATAATCGAGCCGGTCGACGCTCATGATCAGCTTGCGGCCTTCCAGGCTCTGTTTGAGGTCCAGCACATGCTGGCGGCTCTCGTAGCGCTGCGCCTGCTCGGCGATTTCGTCGGGGAACACGCCGATCCGGTAGACGCCCGTGCGCAGCTTGCGCCCAAAGGCCTCCGCGTGGCCGTCTGCGCTGACGCTGCCGCGCGCGTGGCGTACCAGGTAATCGTGAAACGCTTCCTGGTCGGTGGCGGTCTGGAAGCCGAGCAGGTCGTAACAACACAGCGACTTCACCAGCTCTTCGTGCGGCGGGATATTGAGCAGGATCTGCGGCGCCGGAAACGGGATATGCAGGAAAAACCCGATGCGGTTGGTGATGCCTTCGGAGCGTAGCGCTTCGGCGAACGGAATCAGGTGATAGTCGTGCACCCAGATCACGTCATCGGGCTTGAGCAGTTTGATCAGGCGGTGTGCGAGCCACGCATTGACGCGCCGGTAGCCCGCGTACTCCTCGCGCTCGTAGCGGGCGAGATCATTGCGATAGTGAAAGACCGGCCACAGCGTCGCGTTCGAAAAGCCGCGATAGTACTGGTCGTAATCCTTGCGCGTGAGCCCGACGGTGGCGAACGTCACCGCGCCTTCCTGTTCGATCGTCGGGCCGGCGTTGGCCACGGTCTCGCTGACCACATCGCCGCTCCAGCCGAACCACACGCCTCCCGCGTCCTTCAAGGCGCCGAATACGCCGACGGCAAGGCCGCCAGCCGATCCTTTGGTTTCCGTCGGCGTTGCGACGCGATTCGACACGACGATCAGTCGGCCCATGTCTGTTGTCCTCCTCGGTTCGAGGCGACGCCCATGCCGGCGCGCCGCCCAGGTTCGCTTGTCAGGTCAGAATGACACTTCGACCCGTCTCGAGGAGGATCAGTTGCAAGCCCGGCGTAACGCCCCGGCTTCAGCACAGGCAGTCTTACTCGCCGCTCCTGCAGGGAAAAGCCTTGCCGAGCCCCAATGAAATGGCCGTGCTGGCGTTGTAGCCGACGGCGTTCGGATTCTCCGCGATGTACTTGCGCACCGCATCGGTCAATTGTTGCGAGCGGGCGTCCTGCGGCAGACAGAAGTACTGGCCGACCCGCGGGCCGGTGGTGCCGCCGATCGCGTCGATCGTATTGAAGACGCCGTCGGCCGCGCCTTCAATATACGCGGCACAGGCACTTCGTGACGCTACGTCCGTTTTCTCGCACAGCCTGTTGAGGTCGCCTCCCGTAAACGCGGCTGCCGTTAGCGGTACGGCAAGCGCGCTGGCGCAAATCAAAGCCCGCAGCATGGTGATCCTTCCAGGTAATTATCGCGCGGTCTGATGCCGCATAGAAACGGCGCGCCCCAAAGCGCGCCGTAACCGTTATTCTGCACTGTTTTTATGGCATGCGAAGCATGCTGGCTGCGTTACTTCCGCCGGGTCCCTTCTGCAGTGTTACTTCTGCTGCGTTTGCTGCATGCGCGCCGTCAGACCTTCGACGACGTCCGGTTCCTTGTACTGCTTGGCAAAATCAAGCGCGTTCATGCCGATCTGATTTTTCACGTTCAGGTCTGCGCCGTTGTCGAGCAGGAGCTTCACGGTCGAGACGTGGCCGCCGCGCGCAGCCATCATCAGCGGCGTGGTGCCGTTCGGCGAGCCGGCGTCGACATAGGCCGAGTGGTCCAGCAGCAGCTTGACGATGTCGTCATTGCCGTTGGCGGCCGCGTAGTGCAACGGCGCCCAGCCCTTCTTGTTGACCTCGGCGTCCTTCGAGATCAGCAGCTTCACCATCTCCATGTCGCCATTCAACGCGGCCAGCATCATGGCGTTTTCGCCGGCCTTATCCGTAATCTCGATGTTGGTCTTCGGATTGGCGACCAGCGCGGCAGCGACCTTGTCCGACTTTTCGCGGGCGGCCAGCACCAGCAGCGGCATGCCCTGGTCGTCGGTCAGATTCGGGTCCATGCCGTGCGAGAGTTGCTTGTTGACTTCGTTGACGTCGTCGAACTTGACTGCCTTGATCATCGTGTCGGCAGGCGCAGCCTGCACGGGTAGCGCGGCGAATGCCGCGCAGGCGAAGCTGCCGGCTAACGCGACTCGGGCGACCCGGGCGGCGCCGCGCCGCAGCGACGACAGGCCCCGCGTGCGGTGAGCGGCGGACGACGAGGTGATCTGGGCGTGGGTCTGAGTCAAGTAATTGTTCATATATAGCTTTAGGAAGCGTCCCTATCCTGTTGATAATATTCGATTTCAAGTTCACGCGCCGGCCGGCGCAGGAATCCTGAAGAGCCGGAAGAAGTTTTCCGTCGTCGCGGCGGCCAGCGCCGCGTCCGGCATCTCGCGTTGTTGCGCGATGAAGCGTCCGACATAACTTACGTACGCAGGTTCATTCGGCTTGCCGCGATAAGGCACGGGCGCGAGGTACGGCGAGTCGGTTTCGATCAGGAGCCGCTCGAGCGGCACGCGCCGCGCCACGTCCTGGACGTCGGTCGCGCTCTTGAACGTGACGATGCCGGAGAGCGAGATACAAAAGTTCTGCGCCAACGCCTGTTCAGCAATCGCCCAAGGTTCGGTAAAGCAGTGCATCACGCCGCCGGGCTCGCCCGCGCGCTCCTCTGCCATGATCCGCAACGTGTCTTGCGCCGACGAACGGGTATGGATGATGAGCGGCTTGCCCGTCGCATGCGCCGCGCGGATATGGGTGCGAAAGCGCTCGCGCTGCCATTCCATGTCGGCGATCGTGCGGCCTTCGAGGCGGTAGTAGTCAAGGCCCGTTTCGCCGATGGCGACCACCTTCGGGTGCTGCGCCAGTTCGACCAGTTCGGCCACGCTCGGCTCCTGTGCGTCCTCGTGATCCGGATGCACGCCGACCGACGCGTAGACGTTCTCATACGCTTCGGCGACCGCCAGCACGGACGGCAGCGTTTCGAGGTCGACGGACACGCACAGCGCATGCGTGACCGAGTGGGTGCGCATGTTCTCGATGACCTGCGGCAGGCGGTCGGCGAGTCCTTCGAAGTTGATATGGCAGTGCGAGTCGACAAACATGATGGTGTCCTGCGATGAATCCGGTGGTGGTCTGAATGCCTGCGGCGGGGTAAGCGTAAGCGGGCTGCGTCAGGCAGCGGGCTCGAGCCGCCGTCCGAGAATGATCAGGTCGCGCTCGACGCCGTCCAGCACCGCGACACGCGGCAGCGCGCCCCAGTCACCGAAGCCGAAGCTGCGGAACAGGCGCAGGCTCGCTTCATTGTGGCCGAAAATGAAACCCAGCACGGTGTCGATACCGAGCCCCGGCGCGGCTTCCAGCGAAGCAGCCAGCAGTTGTTTGCCAAGGCCCTTGCCGCGGGCCGCTTCGTCCAGATAGATGCTGACCTCGGCGGTATGCGAATACGCGGGGCGACCATAAAAATCCGAGAAGCTCAGCCAGGCGATCACCCGGCCTTCCCCTTCGACCACCCACAGCGGCCGCTTTTCCGGCCCGTGCGCCTGAAACCAGGCGAGCCGGCTTTCGACGCTCACCGGTTCGAGATCGGCCGTGACCTGGCGCGAAGGCACCGTCGAGTTGTAGATGGCGACGATGGCGGGCAAGTCGTCGAGCGTGGCATCGCGGTAAGAAAGGCTCATGGTGGCGGTGAAATTGTCAGGTATCAATCGGGGTTCAAGCGGGGATCAATCAAATGGAAATCGGGTGTTGCTTCACGGGGCGGCGCGGCGGCAAAGCGTCTGACGCGGTGCGCTCCAGCCGGGGGCAAGGTTAAGGCCACGGCCAGGGCCAAGGGTCGGGCGCCGCGACCGGGGCAAGGACCAGGGGCCGGACAAAAGGCGCGCTGCCATTAACGATGGTTAGGCGAACAAATCGCGATAGCCGATAAACAACTCCTCGAAAACCAGCCGGGCGTTCAGCGGATGGTTTTCCACCGCGCGCTGGCGCGTCACGCTCCTCGTGAAACGGGCGAACGCGGTGGCGTCAGCCTGGGCGGCGCAGCGCGTAAGCGCCGCTCCCGCCTGCGGGAAATAGCGCGGCGCGCCGGCGGTGCGTTGCGCGAGCAGGTCGTACAGCCAGCGCTGCAGCCAGCCAAGTACGAGCGGCACCGGCAGCTTCTGCAGCGCCTCGGCGCACGCAAACGCATCGCACTGCGGGCCGGCGGCGAGCTGCTTGAGGGTCCAGTCGCGCAGCGTCCGGTTTTCGTCGCTGGCCAGCGCCAGCGCGGTCAGCGGCGCGCCGCCCGCTTCGGCCAGCAGCGCCGGTGCATCGGCCACGCCTTGCGCGGCCAGCCACGGCGTCGCGACATCCGCCGCGGGCGCCGTCATCGGCCACTGACGGCAGCGGCTGATGATGGTGGGCAGCAGGCGGTCGATGCGCGCCGAGACCATCAGGAACACCACGCCCGCCGGCGGCTCTTCGAGCGTTTTCAGGAGCGCATTGGCAGCCGCGACGTTAAGCGCCTCGGCCGGCGCCAGCACGACGACCCGCGCGCCGCCGCGGTGCGAGCCCACGCTGGTGAAGTCCAGCAACGCGCGCACCTGTTCGATCTTGATTTCCTTGCTTGGGGCGCGGGTCTTCTTGCCGTCGTCGGCATCGGCCTTCTCGGCTTTCTCGTCCGCGGCGGCGTTGGCGAGGCCCGCTTCGGCGGCTAGCGCCTCCGGCACGACAATCCGGTAGTCCGGGTGATTGCCTTGCACGAACCAGTTACAGGCGGCGCAGGCGCCGCACGGCTCGCCGTTGGGACGCTGCGCCTCGCACAACAGGCCTTGCGCCAGATGCTGCGCAAAGCGCAGCTTGCCGATCCCCGCCTGCCCATGGAGCAACAACGCATGCGGCCAGTGCCCGCGCAGTTGTTGCAGACGGTTCCAGTCATCGGCTTGCCACGGATAAATCATCGTTTCTCTTTTAATTCAATCAGTTGGCTGAAATTTCTCAAGTGTTGCACGAGCTGTCAACTTGTTATGATTTGCGTTTATATTTATTTAAAATCAAAGCGTTGAAATCAACTCTTCGAGTCTTTTCTGGATTAGCGGAATGCTCTGCGAAGAGTCAATGATAGCGAACCGGTACGGCGCTTCTTCCGCGCGACGCAGATACTCGGCCCGCGTACGGGTGAAAAACGCGTCCGATTCGCTCTCGAAGCGGTCCGGCTCGCGCGCCGAACTGCGCCGCTCGCTGGCCGTATCGGGCGGCACGTCGAACAGCAGCGTCAGGTCCGGCTGAAAGCCGCCCTGCACCCAGCGCTCCAGCGCTTCGAGCTTATCGCGCGGAAGGCCGCGGCCGCCGCCCTGGTAGGCAAAGGTCGCATCGCTGAAGCGGTCCGACAGCACCCAGTCGCCACGCGCCAGCGCCGGCTCGATCACCTCGGCCAGATGTTCGCGGCGCGCCGCGAACATGAGCAAGGCCTCGGTTTCGAGGTCCATCTTCTGATGCAGCAGGATCTCGCGCAGCGACTCGCCAAGCGCGGTGCCGCCCGGCTCGCGCGTCATGACGACCGCCCGGCTGCCCGGCGCGATGTGCTGTTCGAGGCGCTCGCGAAACCACGCGAGATGCGTGGTCTTGCCCGCTCCGTCAATGCCTTCGAACGTGATGAATTTGCCCCGCGCCATCATTGCCCTCGAATATATTTGTCGACGGCCTTGTTGTGATCGCCGAGAGTGTCAGAAAAAATGCTGCTGCCGTCGCCGCGCGATACGAAGTACAGCGCGGTGGTCTGTGCCGGATTCAGCGCCGCCTGCAGCGACGCGACCCCCGGCAACGAAATTGGGGTCGGCGGTAGGCCCATCCGCGTATAGGTATTGTAAGGAGTGTCGGTCAGCAGGTCGTGCTTGTGCAAATGGCCGGTGTAGCTGTCGCCCATGCCGTAGATCACGGTCGGATCGGTCTGCAGCGGCATGCCCACCCGCAGCCGGTTCGCGAACACCGCCGCGACCATCGGCCGGTCCGATGGCTTGCCGGTTTCCTTTTCGATGATCGACGCCATCGTCAACGCATCATAAGGCGTTTTGTACGGCAGGCCCGCGGCTCGTGCCATCCAGGCCTCGTCGAGGCGCTCGTGCATCAGGTGATAGGCGCGGCGGTAGACGTCGAGGTCGCTGGTGTTCTTGTCGAACAGATACGTGTCCGGGAAAAACAGCCCTTCACCGTTGCCGATCGACGCTTCCGGCGCGCCGATCGCGGTCAGCAGTTGGGCGTCGCTCATGCTGACAGTATCGTGCGTCAGCGCCGGATTGGCGTCCAGTTCGGCGCGCATGTGCCTGAAGGTCCAGCCTTCGATGATCGTTGCGACGTATTCGTTGACGTCGCCGCGAGCGATCTTCTGCAGAACTTCGTACGGCGTCACGCCGCTCTTGAACTCGTAGTTGCCCGACTTGAGCTGGCTTTGCAGCCCGAGCAGGCGTGTCATCATGACGAACAGTTCCGGCTCGACCGGCACGCCGCCGCGGTTCAGCTGCAGCGTGACGCTGCGCAGGCTGCTATGCGGTTTGACGGTAACGTCGAGCTGCGGGGGTGTCAGGCTGATGGGAGTGTTGGCCCAGTGATATCCGCCGGCAACAGCGGCTGCGGCCAGCGCAACGACGATCGTGCCGGCAATGAGACATTTCTTCAGAAGGGACATGCGAAACGTGGCTGGGGTGGACCTCATATAATACAAGCTTGCCCTAGCTAAAGTCAGAATTGACTGCTCTGTGAATCCATGAACGCACCGCTCGCTTCTGCTCCCGGCACCGCTGCCGCCGCCACACCGGTCACGCTCACCCCGCTGCCGCGCCCCGCGCGCGAGGAATTCGACGCGGTAACGGCGCGCGGCGTCTATATGCCGCTCACGCAATTCGGCGTCATTGATGCCATCGGCGACGACGCGGCGAGCTTCCTGCACGGCCAATTGACTAACGACACCCAGCATCTGGAGGCGGCCACTGCCCGCCTGTCCGGCTATTGCTCGGCCAAGGGCCGCCTGCTGGCGTCGTTTCTGAGCTGGCGCAGCGGGGAAACGATCCGCCTGCTGGTATCGAAGGACGTCCAGGCCGCAGTGCAAAAGCGTCTGTCGATGTTCGTGCTGCGTGCCAAGGCCAAGCTCACGGATGCAAGCGGCGAGCTGGCCGTGGTGGGTCTCGCGGGCGACGTACGCAAGGCGCTTTCCGGTGTGTTCGACGCGGTGCCGGACGGCGTCCACGTCAAAGTGGACGGCCCGGCGGGCGCGCTGATCCGCGTGCCCGACGCGCTAGGGCGCTTGCGTTATGTGTGGGTCGGGCCGAAGGCCGAGGTCGAAGCGCGCTTGCCGGTTCTTGACGGCAAGCTCACGCGTGCCTCGGCGGCCGTGTGGGACTGGCTCGATATCCGCGCCGGCGAACCGCGTATCACCCAGCCGGTGGTCGAGCAGTTCGTGCCGCAGATGGTCAACTTCGACGTACTCGGCGGCGTGAATTTCCGCAAGGGCTGCTATCCGGGCCAGGAAGTGGTGGCGCGCAGCCAGTATCGCGGCACGATCAAGCGGCGCACGGCGCTCGCGAACGTCGCCGGTGAGCTGGATACGGTCTTGCCGGGCGCGGAAGTGTTCCACTCAGGCGATCCGGGTCAGCCTTGCGGCATGGTGGTCAATGCAGCGTCGGCGCCGGATGGCGGCGTGGATGTGCTGGTGGAGGTGAAGCTCGCGGCACTGGAAACGGGTTCGGTTCATCTGGGCGCCGCTGAGGGTCCGGCACTGACCTTCCTGCCGCTGCCGTACGCGCTGCCTGCTGAGGGTTGAGGCGCGCTGGCGCTGGCGCACTAAACACCCTCATCCCACCGCGGGAGACTCCCCCCGATGTGCCTGATCGTCTTCGACTGGCGGCCCGATACGGTCGACGGACCGCTCTTTACGCTTGCCGCCAACCGCGACGAGTTCTTTCGCCGCACGGCGGAGCCGATGCATTGGTGGTCCGAGGCGCCGGCATTGCTGGCCGGACGCGATCTGGTGGGCGGCGGCACGTGGCTCGGCATGTCGCGCGACGGTCGTTTTGCAGCGCTGACGAATTACCGGGCGCCGCACGAAATGCGCCCGGATGCGCCCACGCGCGGCACGCTGGTGAGCAACTGGCTGCTCGGCGAACCGTCTGCGCAGTTCGCGCCGCTCGATTACCTGCGGCAAGTCGCCAAGGACGGCGACATATATAACGGTTTTAACCTGCTGGTCGGCGACTGGTCGCGGCGTGAGCTCGGCTGGTATTGCAACCGCTCGGCCGCGGGTCCTGCGTTGCTCGCGGCCGGCACGCATGGCATTTCCAATGCGGTGCTCGACACGCCGTGGCCGAAGCTCGTGCGCAAGCGTTCGGAGTTAGGGGCGCTGCTTGCCGCGGATCCGCTTGTGCCGCTCGAACGGCTCATCGATCTGATGCGCGATCCGCGGCTCGCCCGCGATGATGAGTTGCCGTCGACCGGGATTCCGCTCGAACGCGAACGGCTGCTGTCGGCGGCGTTTATCGAGTCACCCGAATACGGCACGCGTGGCACGACCGCTTTGAGGGTGGTGGCAAACTGCACGCATGGCGAGCACGTCAGCGCGGCAGTCGCCGAGCGCAGCGACGACAACGGCTCGCATCGTGTAGTCCGCCCCGGTGACTTCGAGCGTAGTTTCGCGTTCAATATCGAGCGCTGAGGGGCGCTTCCGCGTGGGCTTCGGCATTCAGTCCGGATCGAGCCCAAACGCGAGGCGCAACGCCCTCGCCGCACCGGAATGGGCCTGCGCCACATCGGGCACAAAGCCGCCCATCTTGAAGAACTCGTGGATCATGCCGGCGTAGCGCTTGAGCGTGACCTCGTTACCCGCTGCGCGCAGCTTTTCCGCGTACGCCGCCCCTTCGTCGCTCAGCGGATCGTATTCCGCCGTCGCTATCCACGCGGGTGCGAGGCCGCCGAATTCAGGTGCGCCGCGCGTGCCGTCGAGCGGCGCAAAGCGCCAGTCGTCGCGATCGCTCGCGTCGCGGACGTACTGCTCGAAAAACCACTGGATCGTCTTCCCTGAGAGCAAATAGCCGTCAGCGAGCCGTGCGTGGGAGCCGGTCTGCTGATACCCGGTCGTGCCCGGATAGATCAGCAATTGCAAAGCCAGTTTCGGCAGACCCGCATCGCGCGCCAACACCGCGCAGACCGTGGCGAGCGTGCCGCCAGCGCTATCCCCGCCAACCGCGAGGCGTCCGGCGTCGACGCCATACAACCCCGCATTGGCGTGCAGCCAGCTTAATGCGTCGAACGCGTCATGCACGGCAGTGGGGAATTTGTGTTCGGGTGCGAGCCGATAGTCGACAGACAGCACAACGCATTGCGCGTCACGTGCGAACATCCGGCACAGCGCGTCGTGCGTGTCGACGCTGCCAACCGTAAAGCCGCCGCCATGGTAATAGACAAGCGCCGGCGCGGGCTCCGCCCAACTCGGCTCAAACGGCTGATAAAGCCTTGCGCGGATGGTCGCACCGTCGCGCGTCGGTACCGCGAGGTCTTCGACCGAGAACATCGGCGCGCTGGGAATCTCGAGAATCGGCGCGCTCATCTCGTAAGCGGCGCGCGCCTGCTGCGCGGTGAGCTCGTGGTACGGCGGGCGCTTCGCCCGCGCGATCATGTCGAGCACCTGCTCGATCTTTGGATTCAGCGGCATCGTGCGTCAGGCGGCGCGGGGCGCGCCATAGGTGGGGTGGGCGCCGTATGATGCCATGAAGCCGCGGCGGCCCGCTCGGCCTCGCGCGCCCCGCGGGCTCACTCGCCCCCTCACTCGCCCTTCACCTCCGGCTTGAGCGACAGCGGATCGGTCGGATTGCGCTGCTGCTCGATATCCTCATGGCGCAGATGCACGGTCGGCATGATCGCCGGGTGCGTGATGATGTAGAAGCGCCCTGCTTCGATCGCTGCGAACGTCAGCTCGGCGACGTCCTTCGCGCTCAGCTTGCCCGACTGCACCGCCCGCTGCAGTTGCTTGCCGGCGGCGAGTTGCGAGCGGGTCGGCGCCGCGTCGTTGCGCAAAGTCTCGGGACGTGCACGTTCGGCGTCGGCGATGCCGGTCGGCACGAACGCCGGGCACAGCAACGAACACCCCACCTGTCCGCCGGTATTCTGCAGATCGTGATAGAGCGTCTCCGTCAACGACACGACCGCGTGTTTGGACGCGTTGTAGATGCCCATCGCCGGCGGCGACAGGAGCCCGGCCACCGACGCCGTATTGACGATGTGCGCCGGTTCGTTCTGCCGCAGCATGATCGGCGTGAACACGCGCACGCCGTGCGCGACGCCCATCACGTTGACGCCGAACACCCACTCCCAGTCGTTGGCCGTGCTTTCCCACAGGAAGCCGCCGGCGCCCACGCCCGCGTTGTTGAACAGCAGATGGATCTTGCCGAACGCATCGAGCGCCGCCAACGCCAGCGCGTCGACCTGGCTGGCATCCGAGACGTCGGTCGGCACGCCGATCGCGTCGGCGCCGGCCGCGCGCAGTGCTTCGACGGTTTGCGCAAGCGCCGCGCCGTCGACGTCGGCCAGCACCAGCTTCATGCCGAGTGCCGCGCCTTTTTCGGCAAACGCACGGCCAAAGCCGCTCGCCGCGCCGGTGATCACAGCCACTTTGCCTTCGAACTGGAACATCAGGTATCTCCGTTGGTTATTTGTTGTGAGGGGTCAGCCTGACCGGGCGGCCCGGTCTTTGCCGCTGCGAGCTGTTCTACCGCAACCGTCCCCGGCCGCGCCGCGTCAGATCAGCCTGACTAGTTGCTTGCCGAAGTTCTTCCCTTTGAGCAGGCCGATGAACGCCTCGGGCGCCTGTTCGAGCCCCTGCGCGATGCTTTCGCGGAAATGCAGTTTCTTTTGCGCGACGAGCGTGCCGAGTTGCGTGAGCGCTTCGGGCCACACGTCCGGGTGCTCGCTAACGATAAAGCCCTGCACCAGCAAGCGCTGCGTGAGCATCAGCGCCGGGTGCTTGAGCGGCATCGGCTGGCCGTCGTAGCTGGCAATCATCCCGCACAACGCGATGCGGCCGAAGGCGCTCATCCGCGCCAGCACCACGTCGAGCACCTCCCCGCCGACGTTCTCGAAGTAGCCGTCGACACCCTGTGGCGTCACCGCTTTGAGGTCCTGATACAGGTTGCCGGCCTTGTAGTCGACGCAGGCGTCGAAGCCGAGGTGCTCCACCACATAGCTACACTTGTCCGCGCCACCGGCGATGCCGACCGCCCGCGCACCGGCGAGCTTCGCCAGTTGCCCGACGACGCTGCCGACCGCCCCGCTCGCCGCGCTGACCACCACCGTCTCACCGGCCTTCGGCGCAATGATTTTGTTCAGCCCATACCAGCCGGTGACACCCGGCATGCCCACCGTGCCGAGATAGGCGGAAAGCGGCACATGGGTATCGTCGACCTTGCGCACGCCCGTGCCGTCGGAGGTGCCATATTCCTGCCAGCCGAACATGGCGACCACCTTGTCCCCCACGGCGAACTTCGGATGCTTCGACTCGACGACCTCACCCACGGTCCCGCCGATCATCACTTCGTTGAGCGGCTGCGGCGCTGCGTAGGACTTGCTGTCGTTCATGCGGCCGCGCATGTACGGATCGAGCGACAGATAGTGGTTGCGCACGCGAAACTCGCCCTCTGCGAGCGGTGCGAGCGGCGTTTCGACGAGCCTGAAGTTGTCCGGCGTGGCCGCGCCTTCTGGACGGGACGCGAGGACGAGTTGACGGTTGATCTGGGTCATGACGGTCGTCTCCATGATTTTTAAGTGAGGCCCGATACGGGTTGACGCGCTACAGCGGGACGCGCGCAGCGGCACGTCCCGGCGCCGCAATTAACCGTCGCTCGGACCGGGTTTGGCGGACGGGTCGCTGCGCAGACGCTGATGCGTCACGTCGCGGCCCACGGCAAGCCGCCGCATGTACTTGAAGGTGCCGAGCGCCTTCGCGACAAAATGGCCTTCGCTATCGCGGATTTCGCCTTCGCAATAGGCCATCGTGGTCGAACGATGCAACACGCGTGCAGAAGCGCGCAACTCGCCGCGCCCCGGCTGCATGAAGTTGACTTTCATTTCCACCGTGACGACGCCGACGCCGTCGCCCGCGAGACTGCGGGCGGCCATCGCCAGCGCGACGTCGGCGAGCGTCATCGTCACACCACCATGTGCCACCGCCCACGTGTTCATGTGGTCCGGCGCAAGAGGTAGAACGACTTCGCTGACGCCGTCCGCGGCGGATACCAGTTGCACGCCGAGGTGGTCGACGAAGGGGCTTTCGAGCACGGCGAGGGCGTTGGGCGTCACGCTGGGAGTAGCTGGGGTTGCGGCGGAATGGCCGGCCGCCGGATCGCCGGCCGCCGGATCGTCGGACCGCTCTTTCTTCGAATCAGTCATTGCCGCGCGTCAGACGACGTAATCGACGCAGTCGCGCGATTCACGCACCGCGCCGACGAAACCCTTGAGCGCCAGGTGTGTCGGGTGAACCTGGTAGGCGTCGAGCGCGGCCTTGTCGGCGAAGTCGGATACCAGCACGACGTCGTAGGTCGATTCGAGGCCCAGCGCGGCGAGCCCCACTTCCAGGTGCAGGATGCCAGGGACGATGTCGCGGCAACCTTCGAGCTTTTCCTTGAGCTTGGCCGCGTTTTCTGCGCGGCTCGCGCCTTCTGCCGATTCCTTCAACTTCCACATCACAATATGTCGAATCATAGTGTTCCCAGCGGTTCGCGCCAGTCCGTTAAATGGGCTCAATACCTTACCCTACCTTGATCCCAGCGTACAAAAACGATACGCGCTTTCCGCCCACCGTGCCTACAGGCATCAGGATCAGGCAGATCAAGGCAAGCTATAAGCCTAGCAAACTTACGGACTGCATTGGCCTCTATATCGAGGTCCCGCCACTATGTTAGAGGTGTCTCGCAGGCGCCGGAAGTCATCGCGTCACACCTCGATCAGGATGCGTCCGCCTTCGACCTTCGCCGCATACGTCTGCAGCTTTTCGCAGACCGGTGCACACAGCGGCCGGCCATCGCGAACGTCGAAACGGCCGTTGTGCTTCGGACATTCGATCTCGTGTCCCATCACGAATCCGTCGCTCAGGTGGACCTGCTCGTGCGTGCAGAGTCCGTCGCTCGCATAGACTTCGTCTTCGACCCGGTAGATCGCGTAGGTGCGGCCGGCATGATCGAAGCGCATCACGTCTTCATCCTCGATATCGTCGAATGCAGCTGCATCGATCCATTGCGTCATGTTGGTCTCCTGAATCCTGTGGGGTCGCGCCGGGTCAAGCCTGCGCGGTGCCGGGCACCGGCCGCACGACCGCATACGACGGATCGCGCGTCTGACGCACCAGCGCCGGAATGATCTCCGCATACGCGGCGAGGCTGCTGCGATACGGCGGCGGCATGTCCGCCTTCACCACTTCGTGCAATTGCGGCAACGCATGAAACGGCACCATCGGGAACATGTGATGTTCGACGTGGTAGTTCATGTTCCAGTAGAGGAAGCGGAACAGCGGATTCATCATGATCGTGCGGCAGTTCCGGCGATGATCGAGCACGTTCTCCGGCATGCCGGCATGCTGGGTCAAACCGAAATAGATGTAGAGCCACGCGCCGTACAGGCTCGGCAGCCCGATATAGAGCAGCGGCTGCACCGAGCGGAAGCCGATGCACGCGGCAATCACAAGCGCATAGACGCACAGACTGATGCGCGCCTCGCGGATCACCTTCGGCCATTCGGAAGCGGGAATGAAGGTTTCCTCTTCCGCGCCGACACGGCCGAAGGCGGCGCCCACCATCTTCGGCAGTTCGTGAAAGACGTGCTTGATCGCGAACACGTTGAGCGCAAGTCCGCGCCAGTCGGTGGGCCGGGGCGCGGCGATCTCCGGATCGCGGCCGACGACGAGCGTGTCCGTGTGATGGCGTGCGTGGCTCCAACGCCAGACGGTCGCGCGGCGAAAAATCTGGAACGACGCGATCTGATACAGCACATCGTTCATCCAGCGCGTCTTGAAGGCGGTGCCGTGTCCCGCTTCGTGCCAGCGCGAATCGGCGGGGCTGCAATACAGCGTGCCGTACAGCAGGAACGCCGGGAGCGCCCACCACGCGTGCGCATGCCAGGCGAATCCGGCGAGCGCGCCGCTCGCGACGATCGCCGCGTACCAAAGCAGCGTGTCGCGGATCGCACGTGCATTGCTGCGCTGCATCAACTGCTTCATCACCGGGCGGGCCACCGGGGACTTGTACCAGTCGGCATCGACGAGGCCCGCCGCCCGCGCGCGTTCGCCCGCACCGCCGATCAGCCGGTAAGCGTCGCGCGCCGCGGCCCCAGGCGCCCGTGCGTCTGTCTCCGTATTCGCCACCTGTGTCTCCTTGTTCGGGTTGGCTCCACTTTGTCCGGCGTGGAGCTCGCATGATGAAAAATAGGCGAGCGGACGGCGCGCCTCAATGGGAAGATTGACGAAATTTCGCCATTCTCTAGCGCAGCAATGACCCTGCGATCCCGCACAACGACATCGAGCAGGAGGAAACCGTGTCCGAGGAAACACCGCCGCGTTGGCGCAAGCACACGGCGCGCTTCGTCGAAATTGCCGAGCTCGCCGGCGTCAGCACGACGACGGTCGACCGCGTGCTGAACGAACGCGGCAGCGTGTCGGCGAAAGCGCGTGAGCGGGTGGTCGCGGCAGCGACGCAGCTCGCGGTGCCGCGCTTGCTGCCGGACACGCAGCATGGGCTCGTCCACATCGACGTCCTGCTGCCCGAGAACGACACGCCGTTCTTCAACCGTCTGCGTGAAGCGCTGCAGCGTTCGATGCAGATGCTCGACCGGCGCGTCGTCGTACACCGCACGCTACTGTCCCCCGCCGACGAGGCACGCCTGCCAGAGACGCTTGGCCGGTCCCGCTACCGGCGCGCTGCGTTGATCGTCACGGCGCAGGACACGCCGCAGGTGCGCGCCGCGCTCGCAGCCGCGATCGCGCGCAACGAAGTGGTCGTCACGATGGTCACCGATATCGGCGGCATCGAACGGCTGCACTACGCGGGCATCGACAATCTGCGTGCCGGCCACACGGCCGGCTACTTCATCGGGCGACTCGCGCGGCATCCTGGCCGCGTGCTCCTGTTGCCGGGACGGCTCGACTATCGCGCGCACGTCGACCGGATCGAAGGATGCCGTGCGCAGCTCGCCGAACACTTCGGCCATCTGACCTGCGAGGTCTCATCCATTGAATCGCTCGATCAGGATGACCGCGGCTATCGCGCAGTGAACGAGGCACTCAAGCGTGGCAAGCTGGCCGGCGTCTACAGCACCGGTTACGGGTCGGCCGGCATCGAGGCCGCGCTGCGCCAGGCGGCGCTCGCGGGGGAGGTCACGTGGGTCGGGCACGAGATGTTGGACGTGCACCGTCAATACATCGAGGCCGGCATCATGGATATCGCCATCGATCAGGATCCGGACGGCGAGGTGATTTCGGCGTTGCAGCACGTGCTGCATTCGTGGGGCATTGTCGGCGCGGCGCCGGCAAACGAGCCTGTCGAGTTCCGCGTATTCTGTTCCGCCAATGTCAGGCACAGTCCGTATCTAAGACCGTGACGTACGACGGTGACGCTCGACAGAAGAAAACGCTTTGGGCAGACCCGCCACTTTTGATACGCTCACGCCTGCCTGACCATCCGCTTACATAGTCGACTTTATCCATGAACATCGCCATCGAAGATCCCGCCCAGCCCGACATCATTGCCTTGCTCGAGCATGGCGACGCAGAAGCCGCGGGGCTGTACCCGGCCGAGAGCAACCACCTGTTGCCGCTCGACTCGTTGCGCGAACCTGGCGTGCTGTTTCACGTTGCCCGCGACGCATCCGGCGAAGCGCTGGCAACTGGCGCGGTGGTCCTGAAAGGCGATTGGGCGGAAATCAAACGGATGTGGGTGGAGCCGCAGGCCCGTGGCCAGGGACTTTCCAAGGCCATCCTCGGCAAGCTCGAAACACAGGCCCGTGCCCACGGGGTGCGCTGGTTGCGCCTCGAAACCGGCATCGACAGCCATTCGGCGCTCGGCCTCTACGGCCGGGCGGGTTTTGTCGCCCGCGAACCGTTTGCAGATTACCGGCCCGATCCGTTGAGCGTCTTCATGGAGAAGGATCTGGCCGCGGAGACCACTACGTCAGCGTAGCACAAGGCACGCAGACTTCAGCCCGACAGCGGACGCAGACGCAGTTGCGCGAGGGTCTCCTGCTCTTTCTGCGCACTCAAGGTCCGGGCACGCAGCGGCGAATCGATGATTTCACCGCCCGCTTCCCGGCACCACCCGAGCGTGTCGCGGACAGTCTGCGCGAGCGGGCGGAATGTGAGGCCCTGCTCGATCGCACGGCGGTTGTCCGCGTAAAAGATCCCGCCAGCTTCCGCGTCGTCCTCTGCGATCCATAGCGGCAATTCTGTCCAGCCTTCGATCCCTGCGGCTACGACCTCGTCATCGGACATCCAGGCGAGCTCGGCATCGCTTCCGCTCAGCGCCAGACACGTGTCGAGGAACTGCCCCATCGTCAGCGTGGCCTGTGGGCCGGCCGCGTGATAGACGCCGCAGACGCGATCCTCCGCGAGGCGCACCGACCATTCGGCAAGATCCCGCGCATCGATAAACTGAACCGGCCGTTCGCGACGCCCCGGCGCCAGCACGCGGCCACGGGAGTCGATGCGGCGCAGCCAATAGGTCAACCGCTCGGTGGGATCGTGAGGACCCGCGATCAATCCAGGCCGCACTATCGCAACCCGGCCCGGCAGCGCGGCCTGAAGCGCTTCCTCGGCCCGTGCCTTCAGCGCGCCGTAACCTTCATGGCCAGCAACCACAGCCGTGCTTTCATCGAAACGGCGTCTCGGCGGAAACGCGCCGTACACCGAAATTGTCGACACCAACGTGTAATGCAACAGCGGTTCACTCAAGGCCGCGAGGAGCCGATCGATCTGCTCGGGGCGGTAAGCGGACGGATCGATCACCACGTCGAACTGGCGCCCTTTCAACGCGGCCAGATTCGCATCCCGGTCGCCGGTCAGCTTCTCCACCGTCGGAAACACGCCGGGATTCCGAAGACCGCGATTGAACAGCGTGACTTCGTGCCCTCGCCTCAAGGCCGCCTCCACGATATGGCGGCCGAGAAACAAGGTTCCTCCCATGATCAGCATTCTCATGCGTACTCCGTCATCCTTCAGATCATCCGTGCAACTCTAACGCAGAGCGGCTCGTGTACATCGTCCACTTACGCGCTTACATTCCAGCTCAGCGCCCAACGAACACATCCCGGTAAGCACCGTAGATCGACAGCAGCGGCACTGCGGTCAGGAGCGGCGTCAGCACCAGGGCGCGCAGGGCCAGCGGCACCATCGGCGCGAACAGCACAGCCACCGTCATCGCAGCAAAGTACATCAGCGTGACCGGCCAGTTGCGTGCGGCACCGCTCAGGCTTGCGATCATCGCGTCATGGGGGGGCATGTCGTGCAGCACCACCAGCGCCGGAGCAAAGCAGGCCGAGGCAATCGCGACCGCAAAGATCGACGCACCGAGCAGCGATTCGAGCGCGCCGCGCACGCCATGGTCGCCGCCGTAGCTGATCGACAGGTTATGCACGCCGCTCGCCGTCACCGAAGCATTCAGCGAGACATGGAACGTCGCCAGCAGGATCACGTAGCCGACGGCCACGATCGCCGCGCCGTACAGCCCGATTACGCACAGCGCGTTGCTACGCCGCCCCAGCGCCGCGACCGCTTCACGCAACGACACCGGCTGGCCCTTGACGGCGCCGTCCTGCACCACCATCAGCCCACCGACAACGAGCGGCGCCAGCAGCACCGCCAGCGGACGCAGCAGCGGCAGGAACCCCAACGCCGTTGCGAAATCGGCGCAGATCAGCAACACGCTGAGCCACTGCACCGGCTGCACGCCAGCGGCACGCAAGCCGGCCATCAGCCAGTCCGCAATACGCAGGGGGTTGACTTCTCTTCCACCGGAAAAAGGCAGTGCCGGCACACGATGGAGACGGGTTTCCTTAGAAACGTCGCTCGGGTAATCGATGTTCATGACGATTTCCTCTATTAAAGCGAAAAGTGGTTGTATGTACTACTAAGGGTTCAGCTATCCGGTACTTCGGTGTTCGGGTATTGCCCGTGCTTCTTCAGGACGTCTGCTGGCGCTCGAGACTTGCCGAGACGACGTCGATTTGCCGCTTCACGTAGCGCGCCATGCCGCGCCAGGTAATCCGCGTGAGCCAGATACACAACGCGAGGCCAATCAATCCGATGGGCAGCATCACGATCGCATAGGTGTATTCGCTGTCCGATGCCGCCACGCGGATCACGTCATGCCCGTCGTCGATGGCAATCTTGCCGTTGCCGATATCCACCGTGTTCTGACCGCTGTGCGCCGTCACGTGATTGGTCTTGCCGTGCGAATCCTGCTCCAGCTTGACGTTGTCGCCGTCGTCGCTCGAGATGTCCCAGACTCCCGATTTGGGATCGCTACTGGAGCGCACAAACGATACTTTCTCGTCGTCGTCCTTCAATTCCAGCGTGACCACTTCGTCGCGCGGGATGCTCCACGTACCGTCCGCGTCCTTTGTCAGCAGGTGCCGCGCGGCTTCCGACGAACTCTCGAACTTGAAGTTGTCGCCGTCGTTGTGGATCTCGATCGCTCCCGAGCGCGTGACCAGTTCGAGCTTGCTGTCGTCCTGCAGATTGAAGACGAAACGGTCGCCGACGATCTTCAGGCTCTTCAGGTTGCCCGGGGTGTCGTCATCGCTATTGCTATCCGCGTCCTTCGCATCCGACGCGGCACTCGGTGCCGCCTTGGACTGCTCGCTGGAGCTAGTGCTAAAGCTGAACGGCAGCGCATCACGTGCGGTCTTGCCGAAGAAGTGGTGGCCGCTCAACGCGATCACACCCACCACCCCGGCAATCGTCAGCCCTACGGAAACCGCATAGCCGGCAGTGAGGAGGGCCAGGTACACCATGAACGGCACCAGCAGCAAGACGTTCAGCAGGCCCAGCGCGGAAATCGACATGATCACGCGAATCAGGTTGCCGAACGAACGGCGGTCTTGCCACTGACGGTAGTTCGCCTGCGCCTTCAGTTCGCGAGCGAGCTTGACCGGGTCACCCAGGGCCGCGATCACATCTTCCTCGCGCCGCCCTGCGGCCAGCGCGTCGCCAATGTACTCGTGGTAATCCGCAATGATTTCATCGACTGCCTGCTTCGGCAGACTGCTCAATTCCCGCCGCAGAGCCTCAATGAATACTTCCTGCTTCATGGGTTTTCCCCTGTGTTCATTTTTATGCCGGGTTGTTCAAGTACGCCGTTGACTTCATCCACGAAACTGCGCCACTCCTCTTCCATCTCCAGCAGACTGCGACGCCCCGTGCCCGTCAGCGAGTAGTATTTGCGTGGCGGCCCCGAGTTCGACTCAACGAGGTAGGTCGACACCCACGCCTCGGCCTGCAGCCGACGCATCAAAGGGTAAATCGTGCCTTCGCTGATTTCCATCGTCTCAGCGAGTGTCGACACCAGCTCGTACGCGTAGCTGTCCCCACGGGCCAGGACGGCCAGCACGCACATATCGAGCGTTCCTTTTTTTAACTGCGTTTTCATCTAATTCCACGATTCGTAGTGTGCGTTGCAAGGTACCGTGCTATGCACTGTCACCGGACGGACTGATGGCCGCGGTGACCATGGCTGAAATGTAGCAGGGTCTACTGTTTTATGCAAGGTACCGTTTTATACATATCTCTGGAACGTGGATCGGCGGTGGATTGGCCGCGAATTTGCTCAATCGAACCCCCTCAGGTGTTGCTGAGCGCCTCTACGCCGAGCGCCTCGATCGCCGCATCCAGCAAGGCGCGCAGGCGCGCCACCCGCCGCAGGTCGCGGTGGTAGCCGAACCAGACCTCCCTGCCCGGCGGCGCCTCACCCAGATCGATGCGCCTCAGTCCCGAAGTCGTGTCGCCGAGCAGACACGGAAGCACCGCAAAGCCGCCACCTTCGGCACACATGCGCGCCTGCGCGCCGCGGTTGTTGCTGCCGAACGCGATCCGCGCGTTCGGCAGCATGCGCCTGACCCACGCTACATCGGGCAGCGTGCCGAACGCGCTGTCCATCGTGATCAGCGTGTGGCCTTCCCCGTCGCCCGCCTGCGGGGCGACGAGATCCAGACGGCCGTACAGCGCGTAATCCATGTGCATCAGCTTGCGCTGGATGACATCGGCCTCGTCGAACGGCGTGATGCGAAACACCAAGTCCGCCTCGCGACGTGCGAGGTTGTAGCGGCGCGAATCCGTCAACAGTTCGATCGACACGCCCCGGTGCCGCGCCAGGAACCGCGCGAACACGGGCGTCAACACGTGGATCCCGAACCAGTCCGATGACGACACGCGCAACAAGCCCGTCAACTGGGCGTCCTTGCCCGCAAGCGCGCGCGTGAAGCCGAGCGCTTCCTCCTCCATTCGCTCGGCGTAGGCCAGCACCGCCGTGCCCTCGTCGGTCAGGACAAAACCGTCGCGGGTGCGCTGGAACAACGCATGTCCGGTCGCCTCTTCGAGCGCGCGCAGGCGCCGGCCCATGGTCGGCTGGGTCTGGCCGGTTTGCCTCGCCGCCGCGCCTAGCGTGCCGCTTCGGGCAATCGCGAGGAAAATACGTACGTCACTCCATTCCAGTGCTGGCTCATTCATTTTCGTTTGATTAACATGCATTAACGTTGATTTACATACTTTTTCGCATGAACGAGTATGGACCTATCGTAGCGCCGACTCAACACGAAAGGAGATCACCATGTCCATGCACGCCCTCGCACTCAACCGTTACCACGGCCCCCTCGAAATGACCGAGCTCTCCCGTCCGCGCCCTTCGCAAGGTCAGGTGCTCGTGCGGATTGCGGCCAGTGGTCTGAACCCGCTCGATACCAAGATCCGCGCCGGCAGCGCCGACCACGCGAAGCATCCGTTGCCGCTGGTGCTCGGTATCGATATGGCGGGGGTGGTCGAAGCAGTCGGGCCTGGAGTCAGCGCATTCAAGGTCGGCGATGAGGTGTATGGCATGACCGGCGGGGTCGGGGGTATTCAAGGGTCGTTGGCCCAGTACGCCGCGGTTGATGCCGACCTCCTCGCGCTGAAGCCGGCGAACCTGTCGATGCGCGAAGCCGCCGCCATGCCGCTCGCCTTCATCACCGCGTACGCGGGCATCGTGGACCGGGCGCGGCTACAGGCCGGGCAAACCGTGCTGGTCCAGGGCGGCGCCGGCGGCGTCGGGCACGTAGCTGTGCAACTGGCTCATGCGCTTGGCGGCAAGGTATTCGCCACCGCGAGCACACGCGATCTGGATTTCGTGGCGAGCCTGGGCGCAACGCCGATCGATCATCGGGCGCAGGCCGTCGAGCAATATGTGGCGTCGTCGACGGACGGTAAAGGCTTCGAGCTGGTGGTCGACACGGTCGGCGGCCCGACCCTGGATGCGTCGTTTGCAGCGGTCAGGCATTTCGGCCACGTGGTGAGCGCGCTGGGTTGGGGAACCCATGCACTCGCGCCGCTTTCGTTTCGCGAAGCCAGCTACTCGGGCGTTTTCACGCTGTATCCGCTCCTCACCGGCGAGCATCGCGCCCATCACGGCTTCATGCTTCAAGAAGCCACGCGGCTAGCAGAAGCGGGCAAACTCAAACCGCGGCTCGATCCGCGCCGCTTCGAGCTGGGTTCCGCCGAACTTGCCTACGACGCCATCACGAGCGGCACCGCCCGCGGCAAACTGGTGGTGGAGATAGAGTGAGTGTCGCGTTGGACTCGGGGCGAGCGACGGCTTTTGTGCTGAGATAATCAGCCGCGAGGCCTTGGGTCCGCTCAGATCACCAGCCGCGACACCTTCGTGCCTTCCAGCGAGATGCCTGCCATCAGTCCAGCGTTGGTCAGCACGAACGCAACCACCGGGCTCATCGCCGTCGAGGTGTCGAGATTGCCGTTCGCGCCGATCTTCGCCAGCGCGACGGTGGCATCCGCGCCGGCCGCCCAGCCCTGGCTTTGCATGAAACGGTCGAGCGCTTCCTGCGTCAGGAAAGCGAAGATGATCGCCTTGGACTGCGCGCCGATCTGCAGGCCGAACGAGCCGGCGACGGTGCTGTAGTAACCCGTCGTCTGCCCATCGACGCGCAGACCGCCCTGCCCGTACTGGCCGCCAAACCAGAAACCGGCCGCAAACACAGAGGGAAACACCAGCACGCCGCGCGCTTTGGCAAGGATCTCCTGCGAACCATGCACCGTGCCCTGCAGGCGAGCGAGCGTCGAATCAATCCCGGCGTTAATCGTGTTGCGCTTTTGCGCGTAGTCCTCGGCGGTCTCACCTGAGCCGAGCGGTGTGGTGGTGCAGCCTGCCAGCGTCAGGCCGCTCGACGCGAGAAGCACACTGGTGCCGGTAATGAATTGACGTCTGTGCATCGTTGCTTTCCTATGAAGACAGGGTTTGATCGATAGCCGCCACGAAGTCACGAATCGCGTTAGTACGGCATTGAAGTCCGTTTTCGATCCCTCTGCAACCGTTTCATTGTGCTCGCGAACCCGGGGACCTTCGGCGGGTGCTAATCGGACCATCATTATCAGGCTGAGTTCGAGCGGGATTCGGCTTGGTAAGGCGGTGGAACCCGTCGCTTCGGGCGCGGCAGTTCGGCGCACTCAGGCGCCCTCCCAGGCTGTAGCGTCAGACGCAATCGCGGGTCACACAGCAAACGGGCCGTGCCGGTAGAATACCGGCCAACCCAACCCAGTTCGACTCGAGGTGCCCGCTATGCCCTTCCTTCGTCGGTTGTTGTCCGGGCACTCTGCCCGCCTCCTCGCGGCGGGATTGCTCGCGGTTGTCACGCTCGGCGGCTGTGCGGGATGGTTCGGCCACGACCCGCTGCGCGTGAGCGTGGCCGGCATCGAGCCGCTCGACAGCCAGGGCATGGAGATGCGTTTCAACGTGAAGCTGCGGATCCAGAATCCCAACGAAGACGCGCTTAACTTCGACGGCGTCTCAGTCGATCTGCAGTTGAACGGCAAGGGGTTTGCCAGCGGCGTCAGCGATCAGCACGGCACGGTGCCTCGCTACGGTGAGACGGTCGTGAGCGTGCCGTTGACGGTGCCCGCGTTTGCGGTCCTGCATCAGGCCTTCTCACTCGCCGGCAGCGACACGCCGCCGGGCCAGTACCCGTATATCTTGCGCGGACGGCTGGCGGGTGGCCTGACGGGCGGCACGCGCTTCCTCGATCAGGGTGTGCTGTCGCTGCCGGGACTCGGTCTAGCTGGACAGTGAAAAGCGAGTAGGCTTCGCGACGGATAGCGCCAATGAAAAGCGGGTGTCGTCGGACCGGCGCGTTACGCACCGACCCAAACGACACCCGCTCATCACTTCAACGGCCAAACAAACCTTGACTCAAACGCCTCCGGCTTGATTGCACCCTCGGGCTCAAACCACTTCGAACAAGCCCGCTGCGCCCTGCCCGCCGCCGATACACATCGTCACGACCACCAGCTTTGCGCCGCGCCGTTTGCCTTCGATCAGCGCATGTCCGGTCAGACGCGCACCCGACACGCCGTACGGATGGCCAACCGCAATCGCGCCGCCGTTCACATTGAGCTTGTCGTGCGGGATCCCGAGTTTGTCTGCGCAATACAGCACCTGTACGGCAAACGCTTCGTTCAGTTCCCACAGGTCGATATCTTCGACCTTCAGGCCCGCCTGCTTGAGCAGCTTCGGCACCGCGAACACCGGACCGATGCCCATCTCGTCAGGCTCGCAACCCGCCACGGCAAAGCCGCGGAAAATCCCGAGCGGTTGCAGCCCTTCGCGTTCGGCCACCTTGGCGTTCATCACCACGCAGGCCGACGCGCCGTCCGAAAACTGGCTTGCGTTGCCGGCCGTAATGACGCCGCCCGGCAGCGCCGTGCGAATCTTCGACACCCCTTCGAGCGTCGTGTCGGCGCGGATGCCTTCATCGGCGGCAATCGTCACTTCCTTCGTGAAAAGCCGGCCGCTGGCCTTGTCGGCGACAGCCGCGAGCACCGTTATCGGCACGATTTCGTCGTTGAACTTGCCAGCTTCCTGAGCGGCGGCCGCGCGCTGCTGCGAGCGCACGCCGTATTCATCCTGGCGCTCCTTCGAAATCGAATAGCGCTTGGCGACGGTCTCAGCGGTCTGCAACATCGACCAGTAGATCTCCGGCTTGTTCTTGCTCAACCAGCCCTCGATCATCATGTGGTGGTTCATCTCGTTCTGCACGCACGAGATCGATTCGACGCCGCCCGCGACGAACACATCGCCCTCACCGGCGATCGCGCGCTGTGCGGCGAGCGCAATCGTCTGCAGGCCCGATGAGCAGAAGCGGTTGACCGTCATGCCCGGTACGCTGACAGGCAAGCCGCCGCGCAAAGCGATTTGCCTTGCGATGTTGCCACCCGTCGCGCCTTCGGGATTCGCGCAACCCATGATCACGTCTTCGACGCGTGCCGGATCGAGCTTTGCGCGCTCGACTGCGGCTTGCGTCACATGGCCGCCAAGCGTCGCGCCGTGCGTCATGTTGAAAGCGCCACGCCACGATTTGGCAAGACCCGTGCGGGCGGTCGATACGATTACGGCGTCAGTCATGCATGTCTCCTGCTTCCAATGTTGAATGTGGTTCGCTCGGGGTGGCCATCCGGGGGCCGGCCTTCCGGGGGCCGGCGTCCTGGTGGCCGGCGCTCCGGTTTGCAAGCCTTTAGGCCTTCACGCCGTCCTACCCAGCCACTTCCGCGGCCTGCACACGCTTGACACCCGCTGCGTGCAGATCGCGCCATGCGGCCTCGAGCGAACCGTTGAGATCGATGGCGCGCGAAGCGTCTTCGATCAGCGCAACTTCAAATCCTGCTGTCCGTGCGTCGAGCGCGGACCAGGCGACGCAATAGTCGGTCGCGAGGCCACAGCACCAGACCCGTTTTACGCCCACTTCACGCAGATATCCTGCGAGGCCCGTCGGCGTCTTGCGATCGGCTTCGAGAAAAGCCGAGTAGCTATCGACGCCGGCGTGGTGCCCCTTGCGGATCACCGCACGCGCATGGGCAATGTCGAGATCCCGGTGCAAAGCCGCACCCGGCGTGTCCTGCACGCAATGGGTCGGCCACAGCACCTGCTCGCCATACGGCAATGTGAGCATTTCAAACGGCGAGCGACCCGCGTGATTGGCCGCAAACGAGATGTGCGAAGCCGGATGCCAGTCCTGCGTCAGCACGACGTGGCTAAACCCGCGCGCCAGCCGGTTGATGACCGGCACGACTTCATCGCCATGCGCGACGGCCAGTGCGCCGCCAGGCATGAAATCGTTCTGCACGTCGATGACGAGCAGCACTTCGTCGGCATCTTTCATCGCGGCACCTCGCGTTATCCCATTCACTTTGCCGTCCGCGGGCTCTGCTAGCCCGCTCCACGAGCCTCGCCCAAGCCCAGCCGCTCAGCCGTTGAACCCGCGACCCTTCGCGGCAAGCTCAGCAATGCTCGGCGCGAGTTGCCACGCATCGCCGTTCGGACGCGCGGCATAACCGCGAATCGCCCGCTCGACGTTGTAGAGGCCCACCGTGTCCGCGTACAGCATCGGGCCACCACGCCAAAGCGGGAAGCCGTAGCCGGTGAGATAAACCATGTCGATATCCGACGCCTTCGAAGCGATCCCCTCTTCGAGAATCTTGGCGCCTTCGTTGGCGAGCGCGAACACCAGACGCTCGACGATTTCCGCGTCGCTGATCTTGCGGCGCTCGGCACCCGTCTCCTTCGAGAAGGAAACGATCATCTCGTCCACCAGCTTAGACGGATGCGCCGTGCGGTCGCCCGCCTTGTAGTCGTACCAGCCGCCACCGGTCTTCTGCCCAAAGCGCCCCGTCTCGCACAGACGGTCGGCGATCTTCGAGTAGTGCATGTCCGGATGCTCCAGATAGCGGCGCTTGCGGATGGCCCAGCCGATATCGTTGCCCGCGAGATCGCTCATGCGGAACGGTCCCATCGCAAAGCCGAACTTCTCGATGGCGCGGTCGACCTGCGCCGGCAGTGCGCCCTCTTCGAGCATGAAGAGCGCCTGGCGGATGTATTGCTCGATCATGCGGTTACCGATGAAGCCGTCGCACACGCCGGACACCACCGCCGTCTTCTTGATCTTCTTCGCGAGTTGCATAACGGTGGCGAGCACGTCTTTCGCCGTGTCCTTGCCGCGCACCACTTCCAGCAGCTTCATCACGTTGGCCGGGCTGAAGAAGTGCATACCGACCACGTCCTGCGGACGCTTCGTGAACGCAGCGATCTTGTCGACATCGAGCGTGGAGGTGTTCGAGGCGAGGATCGCGCCGGCCTTCGCCACTTCATCCAGACGCTTGAAGACCTGTTCCTTCACCCCGAGTTCTTCGAAGACCGCTTCCACAATCAGGTCGGCGTGCTTCAGATCATCGTAGGACAACGTCGGCGTGATCAGCGCCATGCGCTGTTCCAGCACTTCGGGCTTCAACTTGCCCTTTTTGACGGTCGCCTCGTAGTTCTTACGAATCGTCGCGATGCCACGATCGAGCGCTTCCTGCTTCGTTTCGAGCAGCGTGACCGGCAGGCCCGCGTTGATGAAGTTCATCGCGATGCCGCCGCCCATCGTGCCGGCGCCGATCACGGCGACCTGTTTGATGTCACGTGCAACGGTATCCGAAGGCACATCCGGAATCTTGCTCGCCG
>Ga0302228_10000386_pt1 | contig 37467 bp, 35 predicted proteins | sample II_Palsa_N1_2_FD_193519 | JGI IMG/M metagenome (GOLD analysis project Ga0302228, IMG submission 193519) | Peat permafrost microbial communities from Stordalen Mire near Abisko, Sweden - II_Palsa_N1_2 | ecosystem: Environmental > Terrestrial > Soil > Palsa > Peat permafrost | place: Sweden... | reverse complement strand
CGTCGGTGGTTCCCTGCACCACCGCGATAACGATGCCCGGCTTGTCGATGTCGGCCACCGATTTGATCGGCGTCGGCAACTTCGAATCGGTGCGGCTGTACACGAAGTCCGTATCGTTGCGAACCACCGCGGTCGAGAAGTTGATCACCTGTTCCCGAACCGGCGTACGGTTGATGGCCATCGCCAGGTCCCATTTGTTCGTTTGCAGCCCCGCGACCATGCTGTCCCACGTCGTATCGACGAAGCGGACTTTCACCTTCAGTACGCTCTCGCCGAACTTGCGGCACAGATCGCTAAAGGCACCGGAGTAATCGCCGGTTTTCGGATCGCGCACGACGAACGGCGGCGCCAGCGCCGCGCCGCAGCGCAGTTCGCCGGCTTTGCGGATCGACGCAAACGTGGTTTCTTCCGCACTGGCGGGCGCCATCGCGCTGCCGATTCCGCTCGCGATACACACGCTCAACACAATTGACTTCAGGGTCGAGCGCAGCGTTTTCCGATCGAAAATCGATTGCGCCTCAGCAGGATGCATGGTCTTCATGATAGTCGTAGGTTCCAAAGAATGAACACAGGGGCACGGGTTTGAAGGCTCTGTATCCGGAACGCGCCGCGCCTTCCCGGCGCGACGCTTCCAACGTTTTCAGCATATTCGTCTGACGTGGTAATCGATTACACAAAATACTGAAAAACACACGATGATCCGCGTGCTCCGCGCTGGTGACCTAGCGCTTGCTGCTCTTGGCGCATCCGGAGTGCGTAAACCCATGCTAGGTGAAAAAAAAATGCGTGTAAAGGATTACACGCATCCGTAAATACGAGCATTCGTCGGCGGTATCGCGAACCGGCTCGACGCCGACCTCGAACGCACGCAAAAACAGCCGTGGCCGGCGCCCGTGCCGCTCCTTGCATCCCAATTACTGGCATATTCAAAATCAATTAAACAAACGCCGGCAACGGTCGATAACAAGTTAAGCCGCTTCCCTCCCGCGGTTGGACTTTTCATGCAGAGCTCATACAACTATTTGCTGGTCACGATTTCGTTTGTCGTTGCGACACTCTGAACGGCGTCTGCGCATTAGCCTCGATCAGCGCCGACTCGGCATCCACCTGCGAGGGATATAACTGCAGATCGAAGGACAGCCCGAATTCCCTCAGTAGTCTGAAGTGTTCCAACCAGCGCGGCTCGGTCAGATAATCGAGCGCGACATAGTTATACTTGGGATCGCCGTGCCAGGTTGAGTACCTGGCGAATACCCCGCACGTTACGGTGGGCCACCGCATCGGCCGGCAGCGCACGCGCATCCTCGCGCAACAGGTCGACACCCGCGACGATGCCTTCGGGCTTACCCGACGACAGCGGATCGTCGGCGAGCGCCTGCAGCCAGTCGACTTCCGTCGGAGACGTCCACGCGTCATGGATCGCCTCGACGTGCACGACCTTCAGCACGTCGATCTCCGCGGCGCAGTCGGCGACGTCGTCCGGCTCCCCCAGCCTGCCGAGCGGAATCCGCTGCTCGAAATAGGCGCGCTTGTCGGACTCGCTCAGGTCGGCCTCGTTGATCTCGGTCCGGATCGTGCCCGGCAAGACCGAATTGCAACGGATCCGGTGCGGCCCCAGCGCAACCGCGCACGACTGCATTAGCGCGTGCACGCCGGCCTTGGTCGGCGTGTAGTGAGTCTGCAGCGCACCGCCGACGAGCGCGCTGATCGAGCTCGTCGCGACGATCGCCCCGCCCCCGCCCTGCCGAACCATCTGTTTCGCCACCGCCTGCGCTACATGGAACGCCCCATGCAGATTGACCTCCATGGTCCGCTGCAATAGCTCGGACGGCAGATCGAGAAACGCATGGAACGGACAGATGCCGGCGTTGCTCGCAAGCACATCGACTCGCCCGAATGCATCGACCGCGCGAGCCACCAGGTCCACAGCCGTCTCCGGCCGCGCGATGTCGCCCGGCACGGCGATCGCTTCACGTCCGGTAGCACGGATTTCGTCGAGCAGGCTGTCGATCTGATGGTCGAGCTGTCCCGGCAACAGCGGATTGCTCCAGTAGTTCAGCGCGACATGGGCGCCGTGCCGCGCACATGCCAGCGCGATCGCGCGCCCGATGCCTCGCGACCCGCCCGTCACCACCACGACCTTGTCTTTGAGCAGCATGGATGCCCTCCTGTGGCCTGTCCCGAGCCGGGATCAACGTGCATACGGCCGCTGGGTGTGCACCTCCGGATTCAGCCTCACGCCGAAACCTGGCGTGTCGGGCACCTTCATCTTGCCGTTGACGGCCACGGGCTCATCCAGCAGCAGCGGAGCGAACATCGGGACGACCCGGTCGGCATCCGGCGCCATCATCAGGAACTCGGAAACGGACTGTTGTGACGCGTCGTCATGAAATGACAGCTGTAGACCGACGAGCCATGCGGGATTACCAGCACGCCCGTGCATCCGCCAGCGCCGAGATCTTGATCAGTTCGGTGATACCGCCGCACCAGCCGACGTCAGGCTGGATGATGTCGCAGCACTCCATTTCGAGCAGCATCCGGAAGCCCCGGCGCGTGGCTTCGTGCTCACCCGTCGTCACCAGCATGCCGTGCGGAACGTTAGCGCGCAGTTGCGCGTAGCCCCAATAATCGTCGGGAGGCAGGCATTCCTCGACCCACTTGAGACCGAACTCCTGCGCGCGATGCGCGAGCTTCGTCGCGTATGGCAGATCGAGGCTCAATATGTCGAATGGTGGGCATGCTCATGGACGTCACTCCATGTAGGGAAAGCCGGATCGCAGCGGGAGGTCAGGCCTAATGCGCCCAGCGCAGCACAAGTGCGTCGAGACGCCGGGCGATCTCGACAAGGCTCTGCCGGGTAGCCGGATGAAGCGGCGTTAGCGGCCGGCGCGGCGCGTCGGAGGCGATAATCCCACCCTCCTTCATTAAAGCCTTGCACGCCATCAGGCCCGACTGGCGATTCTCGAAGTTGATCAACGGCAGCCATTTCTCGTAGATACGCACCGCATCCTCACGATTGCCCGCCAGATATTCGCGAATGATCGGCTGCAAGCCGTCCGGGTAACCCGCTCCCAGCACACTGCCAGTCGCGCCCGCGTCGAGATCCGCGAGCAGCGTGATCGCTTCTTCACCGTCCCACGGCCCTTCGATGGCGTCGCCGCCCAGTTCGATCAGTTCTCTCAGCTTGGCGGCCGACTGGGGTACCTCGATCTTGAAGTAGCTCAGGTTGGGAATCTCGTGGGCCATCCGCGCAAGAAAAGCGGCCGACACCTGGGTACCGCTCATCGGCGCATCCTGATACATGATAGGAATCTCGATGCGCTCCGATACGTCGCTGAAGAACGCATGGATCGCCGCTTCGCCACACCGGATCGTGGCGCCGTGATACGGTGGCATGATCATGACCATCGCCGCGCCACGAGCCTGTGCGTCACTGCTGCGCTCCGCGCAGATGCGCGGGTTGAAATGCGTCGTGGTCACAATCACCGGCACGCGCCCGGCCACATGATCGAGTATCGTCGCGGTCAGGCGCTCCCGTTCGGGGTCCGACAGGGAAAACTGTTCCGAGTAGTTTGCGAGGATGCAAAGACCATCCGCACCGGCGTCGATGATGAAATCGATGCAGCGTTTCTGGCCCTCGAGATCGAGGTTCCCCTGTTCGGTAAAGATCGTCGGAGCGACGGAATACGCTCCTGTGTAACGGCGTACGCCGGGCGATACTCGGTTCATTACGGCTCCTTAATTTTAATTAGCATTACAGATTTATTTATACAATCATATCCATCAAATATCATATTGAAGATTCACAACAGGAAAGAACAGTTCCGGCGAACGTCAGACTCGACCGTACCGCCCGCGCAACCCGTCGGTCACACCACACAGGATCGCCTGCAATTTCCTGCGCTTTTCTTTGGCGTGAAGCAAAACGAACGCGACATGTTTCAACGTGATCAGATTGATCAGCAACATTGCCGGATAGCGGCGCCAGTAATCGCGTGCCACCAGAATGCAATTGCGTGCCGCGTAATAGTGGCGCAGGGCGCTCTGATCGAAGATATCGACCTGTGGCCAATGCTGGGGCGCCGGCGGCTTGCCGAGCTCATGCGGTAGCGACACGTCCGCGTTCACGCACACCGGCACGCCGTGAGCCTGCGCGCGCATGCAGTATTCAGCGTCGACGTGGTCGATGAAAAAATCCTCGCGGAACTGTCCTAGCTCTCGGTACGCTTCCAGCGAGATGGCGGTTCCCGACGAGATGATCACCGAGCAGCGCAGCAGGCCGTGCGCGCCGTCGTTGATCCGCTTGATCTGCGCCGACCAGCGGCGCACCGTGAAGAGCGGCAGATCGCGGTTGAAGTTCAGGTTGAATATCCGCGGCCCGACCAGGAACCGGGAATCGCCCACCTCGGCGCATCCTTCCAGCATGCGGTCGAAATAATCGTCCGGGATATAGGAGTCCTGGTCGAAAATGAAAAAGACATCACAGCCGCGATCGATCAGAAACTGAACGCCCGCATTGAACGCTCCGGCGATGCCGCCGCGATTCTGGTTGACGACCACGTCGACGCCATGCGCTCTTAGCCGCGTGTGCAGTTGCTCGTCCACGCTCGGGGAGTTGTCGACAGCCACGACCACAGGACTCAATCGTGGCAAATCCACCAGATGATCGACCTGCTCCTGGGTCGGTTTGTAAAGCGTGATCAGTGTGCCATGCTTCATGACGGCGCCTCGTTGCGAAGAGATGATGGCCTCTCGCCCCTGCATGCGGGCGAGCCCGTCCTCCTGTCGGTCGACTGCGTCCCGTACCGGCGCGGTGCGCTGCGGCGCTTCCCCACTTGCCTGGAAACCCCGCGACCCGCCCGTTATTTCGCGTACAGCTTGATCACGCTCGCATGCACGACGCGCGTGATCTCTTCCATTCGCCAGCGGATATGCGTATCCGTTAGCGCCATACAGCGCTCGACGTCGCGCGCCGCCAGCGCATCGAGGATATGCAGATGCTCGGTGAACGCCTCGTTGCGCCGCTGGTCGACATCCACCCATCGCACGTAGTGGATCCGCGCGTTAATACCCTGCAGCACCCGGCCGATTTCCGCGTTGCCCGACAGCGCGGCCAGCTCGAGGTGAAACGTCTCGTCCTTGACGACGAGCTCGTCGGACGGCATCCGCTCCGCGCTCTTCATCACCTGCTTCCACGACCTGCGCAACGTCTTGATGTCGTTGTCCGACGCCCGTTCGCAAGCCAGCATCACCGCGGTCGATTCGATCGTGCGGCGCAACTCGAAAAGATCGAACACTTCTTTCCCATCCAGTTCCCGAATGAAAAAACCCCGGTTCGGCACGAAGGTCAACAGGTTCTCCGCCACCAGCCGGTTAAGCGCCTCGCGAATCGGCGTACGGCTGACGTCGAAGCGCTCCGCCAGTTCCAGTTCGTTGACCCGCTCGCCGGGGCGGATCTTGTACAGCACCGCCATCTGCTTCAACTGCTCGTAAATCTCGTTTACCGTCAGTCCTGCCCGCTTGGGCGCGCTGGTTTCCCGCGCCCCCGGACGCACCATCACGGAATTCGCAGCCATCGTGTCTCCTGGTTCATTTCGCTACAACTCATTATCGACTACACCTGCCGGCCGCCCGGTGGCCGCCGCCTGCACATTCGTTCAAATCGTAAACAGCCGGCCAAACTGCGGCAAGCGGTCTTCGACACCGCCGAGCCGCAACGCATGCCAGGCCAGTGCATGATTACTCGACAAAACCGGCTTGCCCAGCTTTGCTTCGATCTCGGCGATGGCGTCGACGAGCCGCAGACTCGTGCAGGAAACGAACACCGCGTCGACGTCCGGATCGCGGCCCAGTTCGAGTACCGCGTATTCGAGCGAGGCGCGATCGATGCGGGCCACTTCGTTATCGTCGCGATGCTCGAACGAGCCGACACTGACGACGTCGACGCCGCGCGCCTTGAGGTAATGGCTCATCGCGTCGTTGATCGGGCGCTCATACGGTGTCAGCAATGCCACCCGCTGGGCGTCGAGCGCGTCGAGCGCGATGCGCGCGGCAGTGATGGGGGTCGTACAGGCGACACCCGGGCGCGCCTCGCGGATACGTTCGAATACCCGCTCCTCGCCCAGCACCATCGAAGCCGACGTGCAACCGAACGCGACCACATCGAGATGCTCGCCCGGGCGAATCAGCTCCACCGCAGCCGCGATCCGGCCGTCCATCTCGGCAAGCGTCTCAGCCGTGATCTCGGCCGAATTGGCAACCCGGCTTTCATAGAACGCCACACCGTCGAGCGACAGCATGCGCCGCCATTCAAACTCGATCGTATGATCGGTCGCCAGCACGACGAGGCCGATCGCCGCGCGCCCCGCGATCCCGTCGTCCAGCGAAAAGCCGAAGCGCGCGTATGCGCCCGGAGGAGAGTCGATAGGGCTCGATTGAAGTTCGCTCACTGCAGTGTCATCCCTGTGATGTCGATGTCGGGGCGGCGGCCACTCATCAGGTCGACGAGTATCTTCGCGGTGCCGCACGACATGGTCCAGCCCATATGGCCGTGCCCGGTGTTGAAGAACAGGTTGCGATGCCGGGTCGGGCCGATCAGCGGTGTGCCTTCAGGCGTCATTGGCCGCAGGCCCGCCCAGTACGACGGACGCTGATAATCCGCGCCGTTCGGAAACAGCGCCTTCGACGTCTGCAGCATGTGCGAGAAATCCGCCGGCGAATGGTTCGTGTCGTAGCCACAGAACTCTGCTGTCGCCGTCAGCCTCAAGCGTTGCCCGAACCGCGCCCATGCGACCAGCTGGCTCTCCTCAACGCCACCGAGCATCGGCGGCTCGTGCGACTCGTCGATCGGCAGCGTGACCGAATAGCCCTTGACCGGGTAGATCGGCAGGCGATAGCCGAGCCGGCGTGCGAGGAACGGCGAATATGAACCTAGCGCGAGTACGTAACGATCGCCGCTCACCCGGCCTCGCGATGTGTCGACGTAGTCGATCTGGTCCGCGCTCGCGCGCACCTCGCGGATCGTCGTGCCCAACTGGAACTCGACACCGAGTTCCCGGCACCGTCGTTCGAGTTCGCGAGTAAACAAATGCGCGTCGCCGCTTTCGTCGGACGGGCAATAGATGGCGCCTTCTATGCTGCTCGCCGAAGCCGCGAGCGCCGGTTCGCGCGCAATCACCGCGTGCCGGTCCAGCGTCTGGAGGGGCAGCCCGTTGTCGGCCAGGATCGACATGTTCGACACGCCGCGCTCGAACGACACAGGATCACGGTACAGATACAGCAATCCATGGCTGATGCGGTCGTACGTCAGCCGCTCGTCCTGGGTCGTCTGCTGCAGCAGTTGCTGCGAATAGCGGCACAGGCGCACCTTGCGCGACGTGTTCAGACGCGAACGTTCCACCGTGCAGTTGCGCAGGAACAGCCAGCACCAGGCCCACATCCGCCAGTCCGCATTCAACTTGAGCCGCAACGCCTGCCCCTCCGCGAAGAGCGACTTCAACAGGATCTTCGGCGCACGCGGCGAAGCCCACGTATACGAGTGGCCCGGCGCGATCAAGCCCGCATTGGCAAAACTGGTTTCGAGCGCGACGCCTTCACACCGATCGACCACGACGACTTCGTCGCCCGCTTTCGCGAGGAAATAAGCTGTGGTCACACCAACGATGCCGCCGCCCAGAACGACCGTTTTCATCCGCCTCGCTCCTATAGCGCAGCAATCGCCGCGATTTCCACCGTGTACTCGGGAAACGCGAGCTTCGATTCCACGCAGGCGCGCGCCGGCGCATCGCCTTTGGGAACCCACGCGTCCCAGATCCGGTTCATGTCCGCAAAGCTGCGGTAGTCGGCCAGCCAGATGCTGGCCGACACGATCCGGCGTTTGTCCGCGCCTACGCTGTCGAGCAGGCTGTCGATCTTGTCGAGGATCTGACGCGTCTGACCGGCGACATCGAGACTGCTGTCGCCGGCAACCTGGCCGGCGATGAATACCAGCCCGCCGGCCACGACCATCTGACTCATCCTGTCTCCCGCCCCATAGCGCTTGATGTCCATCTTCCGAGCCTCCGTCAATCGATTCAGGTTGAATGCATTCTAGCCATCAAAATTCAGCACTGTATACACTTTTTTAATCAAATTATATCGATTCCCCATTTCGATTCGCGATCCTGATCGTGGTGCAACGGATTTCTCAGTCTCTGTGCAAAAATGCTTTAAAACAGTGAATTATGCGAAAAAACCGCATGCTTGAAAATTCCTGCCGCAGCCGTTTAAAAAAATTCCCAAACGTTTTTTGTTCTGTGATTCTGTCGACACTTCTGTATATCAACCACCACTTATTGATGCTTTTGGAGAACGACAATGAAGCTGCGTCGCTGGGGAATCGAAGCATTCGTGACACTGTGTTTCGGCCTGTCTCACCTGCCTGATGCGCACGCCGACGCAAGCGTTGGCGCCGTGTTGCCGCTCACGGGATCGAGCGCGTCGATCGGCGAGGATCAGCGCCGCGGCATCGAACTCGCCGTCGCAAAGATCAACGCTCAGGGCGGCGTGCTCGGCCAGAAACTGCAGGTCAGGATCGAGGATTCCGGGGGCGGTGCGAACACTGCGCTGGACGCTGCCCGCAAGCTCGCCACGGTCGACCACGTACCGGTCGTGCTCGGTGAATTCTCGTCGTCGATCACGATTCCGGTTGGTCAGTTCCTGGTGCGTCAGGGCGACGTGCACGTGAATATCGGTTCGTCGAGCCAGCAGATTCGCAAGATCGGTCCTGGCTCGTTCAGCGTGATCGGCCTCGACAACCTGTCCGCGCGCTTCGCCGCGCAGGACGTGTTCGACCGGAAGCTGCGCCGCGTCGCGTTCATCGCGCCCAACAACGGCTACGGCCAGGGCATCGCCGACGAATTCAAGAAGCGCTTCGAGGCGCTGGGCGGTACGGTCGCGGCCCTCGTGCTCTATACCGAAGGACAATCGACCTATCGCCGCGAACTGGAGCAGATGGCGCGCGCCAACCCCGACGCCTACGTCTATAGCGCGTATGGCCAGGAAGCGGCCACCATCAATCGCCAGGCGTATGACATGCAGCTGAACAGGAGCCCGTGGTACGGCATCTACCTGACAATGTGCACGAGCGATACGCCGCCGCAGATCGCGCGCGGGCAGATCGGTCTCGAAGTGGCCTCGGGTGGCGCGGGCGCAAAGGCGTACGAAGAAGCGTACGAGGCCGCCTACAAGGAAGCGCCGCGTTCCGCCTTCGGCAGCTACGCCTATGACGCGACGATGCTGTCGGCCGCGGCGATCAACTATGCGCACTCAACCGATCCGGCCAAAATCCGCCTGGCGTTCGACGCCCTCGGCGAGAAGTATGCGGGTGTAACAGGCACGATTTCATTCGATAGCGACGGCCAGCGCATTGCCCAGCCCTACGAGAAGGTGTCGTTCAAGCAAACCGTCGCCGCGCAGTAAAGGCAGCGGCGCTACCGGAGCCCATCATGCTGCAGTTTCTTCTCGACGTCCTGATCCGCACGTCCGATCTGCTGCTCGTCTCGGTCGGCCTGTCGACGCTCTATTCGCTGATCCGTTTCCCGAATGTCGCACACGTGCAGTACGCCATGCTGGGCGCGTTCCTGTCGCTCGCCGGACAACGCGCGGGTCTGCCCCTCGGGCTCGCGGCCGCGCTGTCGTGCGTACTCGTCGGTTGCCTCGCGGTGCTGCTGAACATCTTCGTCTTCATGCGACTGCTGCGCTCCGGCAGCGCGGTCGCGATGATCGGCTCGCTCGCGGTCTCGCTGATTGCGGTCGCGCTCGTACTCAGCACGGCGGGTTCCCGACCGCTGCAATACACGCAGGACATCAGCGCGCCCCTGACGCTCGACGGGGTAGCGGTGTCGTCCGCGCAGGCGGGCTCGATCGCCTGCGGTGCGCTCACGCTGCTGATCTTTTCCGTGCTGCTGTACCGAACCAACCTCGGCCGTTCGATGCGCGCGCTGGCATCGAACCGGGCGCTCGCGCTCGCCTCCGGCATCGACGCGAACCGGGTAACGAACCTGATCACATTCGCGAGCGGCGTGCTGGCGGCACTGGGCGGCACGATGCTCGGCCTCACCGAAAGCGTGCACGTCAATCTCGGCAACAACCTGTTGATTCCGGTGTTCTCGGCCGCCATCCTCGGCGGCCTCGGCAACCCGCTCGGCGCTGCCGCCGGGGCGCTCCTGATTGCGCTTGCCGAGACGCTCGTCATCAACGTCGATTTCGGTTCGCTGGTGGGCCGCTCGATGCAGTTCTTCCCGGTTGCCTACGTGAGCGCGGTCTCGTTCCTGATCCTGCTCGTCACGCTGATGGTCCGTCCGTACGGCATCTTCGACCGGGAGGTGCGGCGTGTCTAGCTTCCTGATCCATCTGCTGACCCTGGTCTGCCTGTACGCGATGATGGCGCTGGGCCTGAATCTGCAAGCCGGCTACGCCGGAATGGTCAACTTCGGCTTCATCGCGTTCGCGGGCCTCGGCGCCTATGCCGCCGGCATTGCGTCGCAGCTGGGCTGGCCGCTGCCCGCCGCACTGCTGCTGGCTCTCGCCGCAGCCGCCGTGCTCGCCGTCGCGACCGCCCGGCTCGGCCGTCAGCTATCGTCCGACTACTGGGGCATCGCGACGCTCGCGATCGCGGAGATTCTGCGCACGGTCGCTCTCAACGAGTCGTGGTTGACGGGTGGCGCGCAAGGCATCGGCGGCATCCGCCCGCTGTTCGCGGATCTTCCCTCACCGTGGCGCGACCTTGCGTTTCTTGCGCTCGCCGCGCTGTGCCTCGCGCTCGTCTACGGCGGCTACGCACGCATCATCCACAGCCGCTTCGGACGCGCGCTGAAGGTGATGCGGGAAGAGACGTCGCTTGCGGTGTGCTTCGGCTACGACCCCGTGTCGCTGAAGATGCGCGCGTCGGTCGCCGCCGCGCTTCCCGCCGCGCTCGCCGGCGGGCTGCTCACCTACTACATCAGTTACGTCGGCCCTGACGTGATGGTGCCCTCCGAAACCTTCGCGCTCTGGACCATCGTGATGGTGGGCGGCCTCGGCAGCAACCTCGGCGTGCTGCTCGGCGGGCTGCTGGTGCAGTCCGTGTATTCGTTCGCGCCGTTCCTGAAAGACTGGCTCGGCGTCAGCAGCGATCTGGCCGGCGCGGTGCGCCTCGGGCTGGTCGGTCTGATGTTGCTTGCCTGCCTGTTGTGGCGGCCGCGCGGCTTGCTGCCGGAACGCCTGGAGGCGCTCTCATGACGTCCCTACTCGAACTGGACGGCATCGCCATTCGCTACGGCGGCAACACCGTGCTGTCGGGTCTCACCCTGTCGATCGACAGCGGCGAGATCGTCGGCCTGCTCGGGCCGAACGGCTCCGGCAAGAGCACGGTGCTGAACGCGGTCACCGGCTTCACGCCGCTCGCGAGCGGATCGATCCGCTTCGACGGGCGGCGCATCGATCCGCTCGCGCCGCACCGCATCGCGCAACGCGGGATTCGCCGCACTTTTCAATTGCCGTCGATGCCCACCCGGATGTCGGTACTCGAACTGACGATGGCCGCGTCGTCCGAGCATCATCAACTGTGCGCAGCGCTGCTGCGCGGCCGCGCGACGCGCCGCATCGAACACGCCACCCATGCGCGTGCCAGCGCCCTTCTCGAGCAGTTGAAGCTTACCGCGGTCGCCCACCTGCCCGCCGCGTCGATTTCGGGTGGGCAGAAAAAACTCCTCAGCATCGCCTGCGCGATGATGACCGAGCCCAAGCTGCTGCTGCTCGACGAACCGACCGCGGGGGTTCACCCCAACCTGCGCGGCGAACTGATTGACGAGCTGCGGCGCATTCACGGCCTGGGCGTGACGCTTGTCGTGATCGAACACGACATGCACTTCATCCGCGAGCTATGCGAGCGCTGCGTGGTGCTCGACCGGGGTGCCGCGATCGCGAACTGCAAACCCGCCGAGCTCGACAAGAACCGCCGCGTACTCGATGCGTACCTGGGCCGCGCGCATCGCACCGCCCGACCGCTGGAGGCGCCATGATCGAGGTCCGGGATCTGTTTGCAGGCTACACGCCGGAAGTTGACATCCTGCACGGTGTATCGCTGCGCACCGGACCGATCGACATCGTGACGATCCTCGGTCCGAACGGCTGCGGGAAATCGACGCTGCTCAAGGCGATCGCGGGCTTCCTGCTGCCGCGCTCGGGAAGCGTCACGATGCAGGGCAGGGATCTCGCGTGCGTCCCCGTCAATCGCAAGGTCCGCGAGCATGGCATCGGCTTCGTGCCGCAGACCGACAACGTATTCGGCGCGCTCACTGTGCGCGAGAACCTGATGCTGGGCGGCCACGCGATGTCGTCGTTCCCGCGCGAGGCACGCATCGAGGAGCTGTGCGAGCAGTATCCCGTGTTGCGCCGGCGCTATCGCTCCCCCGCTTCGGCATTGTCGGGCGGCGAGCGCCAGATCGTGTCGCTCGCGCGCGCGCTGATGCCGAGGCCCGTGATGCTGTTGCTCGACGAACCGTCGGCGGGCTTGTCGCCAAAAATGGTCGACGAAGTGTTCGACGCCATCGTTCAGATGCGCGACGCGGAACACATCGGCGTCCTGATGGTCGAGCAGAACGCGATCGAGGCACTGCGTATCGCCGACCGCGGCGTCGTGCTGACGATGGGACGCGTGGCGCTCGCCGGGCCCGCCGCAGAGCTGCTGGAGAGCGACGAGATGCGCCGGCTGTATCTGGGCGGGAGAGCCGCATGAACCCTCCAGCCGTGGATGCCGCCCCCGCTGGAACCGGCGCCGCCCGCGCCCGGCCGGCTACGATCATGATCGCGGTCGCGTCGGGCTTCGTGATGGCGATGCTCGACGTCACCATCGTCAATGTCGCGCTGAAGGCGATGCAGGACAGCCTGTCCCTGTCGCTGACCGCGCTGGTCTGGGTCGTCGACGCCTATACGCTGAGCTTCGCTGCGCTGCTGCTGTGGGGCGGCGCGCTCGCCAACCGCTTCGGTTCCAGAACGATCTATCAGACCGGTCTCGTCATCTTCGTGACGGCGTCGCTGCTGTGCGCGGCGGCATCGACTCCGACCATCCTGATCGCGGCCCGGTTGCTGCAAGGCGTCGGCGCGGCGCTCTTCATGCCGAGCTCGTTGAGCCTGCTGACGCTCGCGTTTCCGCCCGGGCCGCTGCGCGTGCGGATGATCGGTATCTGGGGCGCGCTGGTGTCCGCAGCGATGGCGTTCGGCCCGTTCGTGGGCGGCGTGCTCGTGAACGCCATCGGCTGGCGCGGCATCTTCTGGGTCAATCTGCCGGTGGGTCTGATCGGCCTGTGGCTGACGCACCGTCATGTCGCGCGCTCGCCACGCCATGCCGGTCCGCTGAACGGCGGCGGCCATCTGTTCGGCGCGGCCGCGCTGGCCGCGCTCAGCTTCACGCTGATCCAGGGGCCGAGCACCGGCTGGACGTCGCCGGCGATCGTCGGCTGCGCGCTCGCGACGCTCTGTGCCGTCGCCGCGTTCGTCGTGCGCGAACGGCGCACGCGCCACCGGATCCTGTCGCAAGCCCTGCTCGGAAATCCGCAATTCGTGACGGGCAGCCTGCTCGGGCTCGCGATCAATTTCGCGATCCTCGCCGAGATTTTCCTGATCAGTCTCTACCTGCAACAGCAACGCGGCGAGAACCCGCTGCAGACAGGTTTTCACCTGTTTCCGCTGATGGCGATGTTCGGCGCCGGCAATCTCGCGTCGGCACGCGTCAGCGCCCGTCTGGGCGCGCGCGGCACGCTGCTCTCGGGGCTCGGGCTCGCGACGCTCGGCGCGGTGGCGCTGATCGACGTCGCGCAGATGCCGTACTGGATACTCGCGCTCGCGATCGGCATCTCCAATTTCGGCGCCGGACAGGCGATTCCCGCGATGAACCTCACGGTGATGCAGTCGGCAGGGCCGGCGGACGCCAATCTTGCCGCTGCATCGCTCAACGCCAGCCGGCAAATCGGCTCGTTGCTGGGCGTCGCGATCGCCTCGGTGATCCTGCATTCGATCGTCGACCAGCAACTCGCGACGGCCATGGGTTTCGCCGTGATCGCGGCCGCTTACGCGGGCGGCTTCGGACTCGTGTTCAAGGCATTGCGGCCGGATTGAGGCGGATCGCGCGCTGTCTGTGCGTGAAGCGCCCCGCGACGGACGTTTCCATTTTCGAAAGTTTCGATCACATCGAGGATTTCATGAACACAGCAACTGCCCGGAAAGGACTCATCCTCGCGGGCGGGTCCGGTACCCGCCTCCACCCGCTCACGCATTCGGTATCCAAGCAGTTGATGCCCGTGTACGACAAGCCGATGATCTACTATCCGCTCAGCACGATCATGCTGGCCGGCATCCGCGACGTGCTGATCATCTCGACGCCGCGCGATCTCGACGCGTTCCAGCAACTGCTAGGCGACGGCGGCCAATGGGGCATGAACTTCTCCTATGCGGTTCAACCGCACCCGGACGGCCTCGCGCAGGCATTCGTGATCGGCGCGCCATTCATCGGACACGACGCCGCCACGCTGGTGCTGGGCGATAACATCTATCACGGCCCGGCGCTGTCGGCCTTACTGCAGCGGGTCGCCGCACGCCCGGAGGGCGCGACCGTGTTCGGCTACTACGTTCGCGATCCGCAGCGCTACGGCGTCGTGTCGTTCGACGCAACGGGCCGCGCCATCGATCTCGAGGAGAAACCCAGGCAGCCCAAATCGAACTATGCGGTAACCGGGCTCTATTTCTACGACAACGATGTTGTCGATCTGGCGAAGGACGTGCGCCCATCGGCGCGCGGCGAGCTCGAGATCACCGATCTGAATCGCGCCTATCTCGAACGCGGCACGCTGAATGTCGAGATTCTCGGGCGCGGCTATGCATGGCTCGATACCGGTACGCACGAGTCGCTGCTCGACGCCGCCAACTTCATCCAGGTCATGCAGGCGCGGCAGGGCTTGCAGATCGCCTGCCCGGAAGAGATCGCGTTCCGGCTTGGGTGGATCGGAGCAGATCGTCTCGAAGCACTTGCCCACAAACTCGCGAAGAGCGGCTACGGCCAGTACCTGCTCGACATCCTGCGCAAGGAGGTGGTCGCGTGAATATCGTCGAGACACCCTTGCCGGGCGTGCTGCTGTTCGAGCCGAGCGTCTTCGGCGACTCACGCGGATTTTTTGTCGAGAGTTTTCGCGCAAGCTGGCTTGCCCAGGCCGGCATCGATGCCACCTTTGTGCAGGATAACCAGTCCCGCTCGCGGCGCGGCGTACTGCGCGGCCTCCATTACCAGCGCGTCAATCCGCAAGGCAAGCTGGTGCGCGCCGCACGCGGCGAAGTCTACGACGTGGCGGTCGACATCCGGCGCGACTCTCCGTATTTCGGCCAGTGGTTCGGCACCCGACTCGACGACGTGTCGCACCGGCTGCTGTGGATTCCACCCGGCTTCGCGCACGGCTTCTGCGTACTGTCGGACGAAGCCGATTTCGCCTATAAGTGCACGCAATACTACGACGCGGCTTCGGATGCCGGCGTGCGCTGGGACGACCCGGCGCTGGGCATCGACTGGCCCGCGCTCGAGGTCGCGCCGCAACTGTCCGACAAGGATTTGCAGCATCCGTGCCTCGCGGAGCGGACACCGCAATCTCTTCCTTCCTATCGGCTGGCGCGATGACGATTCTCGTGACAGGCGCGGGCGGCCAGGTCGGACGCGAGCTCGTGATGCGGGCCGGACAACGTGCGCTGGTCGGGCTCGACCGCTCGCAACTCGACATCACCGATGCCGGCGCGCTTGCAGCGGCGCTGTCCGCGCACCGCGTCAGGCTCGTGATCAACGCCGCAGCCTGGACTGCCGTGGATCGGGCGGAAAGCGAACCGGACGCCGCCTGGCGCGTCAACTGCGACGGCCCGGCCGCGCTCGCCGCCGCGTGTGCTGCGGCCGCCATTCCACTTCTGCATATTTCGACTGACTATGTGTTCGACGGACGTTCGGCGCGCCCGTACGACGAGACCTCGGCCGTCGCCCCCCTCGGCGTGTATGGCCGCAGCAAATGGGCGGGTGAACAGGCGATCCGCGAGACGTTGCCCAAGCGGCATGTGATCCTGCGGGTCGCATGGGTGTTCGGCGCGCATGGCGGCAATTTCGTGCGCACAATGCTGCGTCTCGGGCGGGAGCGCGAAGCGCTGAGCGTGGTCGCCGATCAGTACGGCGCGCCGACCCATGCGGGCGCCATCGCCGCCGCGCTGCTGTCGATCGCGGACCGGTACGGCGCGCAAGCGACGCTGCCATGGGGCACCTATCACCTGAGCGGCACGCCCGTCACCACCTGGCACGGCTTCGCGGAGTCGATCTTCGCCGAAGCGTGCGCCGCCGGCCTGCTGGCGCGCGCGCCGCTCGTTCATCCGATCCCGACCGAAGCCTATCCGTTGCCGGCGGCACGTCCGGCGCATTCCGCCCTCGACTGCACCTTGATCCGCACGCGCCTCGGCATCGAACCGACGCCGTGGATCGCAGGTCTGCGTGAAGTCCTCAACACCTGGAAACGAACCCCATGAGCTATCGATCCAAACAGGTCCTCGTCACGGGCGGCGCCGGTTTCATTGGCGCCAACTACGTCCGCCACCTGCTCGCCAGCGATCCGCAGGTCCGCATCATCAATCTCGACCTGCTGACCTATGCCGGCAGCCTCGACAATCTGAACGGCCTGCCCGACGACAGCCGCCATACGTTCGTACACGGCGACATTGCCGATCAGCCGCTCGTCGAATCCGTGCTGCGCGAGCATGCGATCGACACGATCGTGCACTTTGCCGCCGAAAGCCACGTGGACCGGTCGATCACGGGACCCGGCGAGTTCGTGCGGACCAACGTCGTCGGCACCTGGACGTTGCTCGAGGCCGCGCGGCAATACTGGTTGAACGAACAGCGTCTGAGCGCGGCCGATGCCCAGGCACAGCGGCGCTTTCACCATATCAGCACCGACGAGGTATTCGGCACGCTCGGGCCGGACGACGACGCCTTCTCCGAACGCACACGCTATGCGCCCAATTCGCCCTATTCGTCGAGCAAGGCGAGTTCCGATCACCTCGTGCGAGCGTACTTTCATACGTATGGCCTGCCGGTATCGACCACTCACTGTTCGAACAACTACGGCCCCTATCAGCACAGCGAGAAATTCATCCCGACCGTCGTCAGAAGCTGCCTTGAAGGCGCCGACATCCCGGTGTACGGCAACGGATCCAACATCCGTGACTGGCTATACGTCGAAGACCACTGCCGTGCGATCGAGGCCGTCATCGCCCGCGGCACCGTGGGGGAAACCTACAACGTCGGCGGTTGCAATGAATGGAAGAACATCGATATCGTGGCGCTTATTTGCACGTTGATGGACCGGCACCGGCCTGACGCCGCGCCACACACGCGCCTCGTGACATTCGTTGCCGACCGCCCCGGTCACGATTGGCGTTACGCGATCAATGCCGCGAAAATGCTGAGCGAATTGCAATGGCGTCCGATCGAGAGCTTCGAGACGGGAATCGCAAAAACGCTGGAGTGGCTGGTGCGAAGGCCATCATGACAGGACCGGCCTTCGACATCCGAGGCCCGATCCAACGCATATAGCGAACCAGCCGGGACGCCGAGCGTTGTTACGTCCCCTGAAGCACGGCACGTCGCTCCACAATGGCCGCCAAGTCGGCGTCGCCAGCTCCATCGCCCACCATCTCGGTAAACGCGTGCCCAATCGGAATGCCCGCTAAAACCAGGTAGTCGGGTGTTTGCGCGATCTCTCAATCGGCTGCTGGACCCAGGACATAGCAAATCCAACCGGTTTTGTCGGGCGCCATATTAAAGAGTTCGACAAATTTCTGCGGATCCCGATGGATCGCTACGACGCAAAACCCGCTGTTGCGCACCGATCTGTCGCACCGGACGACGAGCGGCCCCGCATCAGTCATCGGGCACTGCCCCCGACCAATCCGCATAGCGCCCACACGCATATCAACGTGCCGCATGTAGGTCCAATCTGGGTAAGCGCCGTTTACTCTGAGGGAGACGCGCTTCTGCTCCGATACGACTCGCTGATCTCTGGGATCCCTTATCCGCCATACGCCGGGATGCCAGAAGTCGACGAAGTTCCCCTTCCAGAACGAACCGCTGCTCGGCTCGTCGCGGGCAACGATCCTGTTGCGGGTAAATGGCGGATAAAAATTGATATTCTCACTCGGTAAGGAGTCGTCAAGTCCCAACCAGTAAGGCTCCACGCGATCCCAAGTTGGGCCTGAACAACAACAACAACTACGCAGCGAACACTCCTGATACAGACTCCGTACATTCGGCCACCCAGTCGCGGAACGTCGACCGGAAACCATGCACGGTGATCCCCGGGCGGGACATGCGTCTCAGGAGAGTCAGCATTGCCATATTCGACAGTGGGAGTCCCTCCTTGCATCCCGGGAAGATGTATCCGTATTTCGCCTTAGGTAATGCGCTGAGAACGATGTCACAAGCCCGTTCACAAAGCGGCACACGGAGGGGCCGGCCACTTTTCGTACGGTCGCCGGGAATTGACCAGACGCGGGTGTCCAGATCGAATTCCTCTGGCCGCGCAAAACGCACCTCGTTCGTACGAGTTGCCGTGAAGATGAGCAGGTGCAGGACCCGTGCCGCGCGACGGGGACGTTGCTCCAGATCGCGTACGAAACTCGGGATATCTTCCCACGGCAGCGCCGCATGGTGTCTCACTTGCGAGCGCTTCTTCGACCGAGGCAACACGAGTTGCAGATGGTCAACGTACCGTGCCGGGTTGCTGCCCGTGCGGTGGCCCATCACGGTCTCCGCGTCGAGGATGGCCTTGATACGACCGCGCACCCGGCGCGCGGTCTCCGCCTTTTTAGTCCAGATCGGTTAGAGAATTCGCACGATCATCGCGGTGTCAATGTCACGCACCCGGACATCGCCGATCACAGGAAACGCGTACGTTTTAAGCGTGTTGCTCCACTGCTGGGCATGCTTGCGATTGCGCCACTCAGTTTCCTGCGCCCGGATGTACGCTTCGGCCGCCTCACGGAACGTCACGTTGGCATCCCCCGATATATTGAGCAATTGCCTGCGCTGCTGCTCCCGCCGCGCGAGGATGGGATCGATCTGATCCCTGACCATTTCACGGTACCCGGTGGCCAATTTCCGCGCTTCGCCAAGCGAGACTCGCGAAAGCGGACCGAGGCCCATTTCTCGCACACGCTTATTGAGCTTAAAGCGAAATACCCACGAACGCGCGCCACTGTCCGCGATCTGCATGTAGAGACCACCGCCGTCGGCGTAGTGGCCAGGAGTCACCTCCTTGGCGACCCGCAGCGCGCTGAGCCGATGCAACTGTCTTGCTGCCATGTTGCCTCCTTTCCTACCCACAAAACCCATACCGCTACCCATACTTCGTGCCGAAATTGTGCGGGACCTTGGTGGAAGCAGCGAGCACGTCTTTACCCATAAACCGCTTTGAAATCAGCGTTCTACAGGACGTTAGCGGAAAATACCGAAATGCCCGGGAAGCCTTGACTGGCGGAAGGCAGCAGATTCCAACAGTTGACCGAAAAGCCGCGCCAGGTTTGGCTCCCACATCTCCGAGCCATGCCCTACCCATCATCCTACCCACACAACGAAATCACCAGCCCAAAAGACCCGAAAAAGCCCCGCAGACTGCTTCCGATGCGGTCCTTGCGAGTGGGCGTCAAGAGCCCAGTCAATTTTCCCGCCAGACCGGCCATACCAGCTGGCCGCCGTGCTGTTACGGCTTTCTGCGACATCATGAGCACCGGTACCGAATTCTTATTCCAGCAACTAATCGACTGCCACCGGCACGCGCACAGCCTGCATGTTATTTCGCGGTGGCGGTTCGAGTGAATGAGGCATGAAACGGTTTCGCGATACCAAATCGTTGATTTAACGGACATGCCTTCGCGCTTAGTCCGTCCCGTTCCTGCGTCCAGTGGCAAGCTCGAGCGAGTCGAGCAGCACTTCTTCCTCAAACGGTTTGCGCAGGAAACTGACCGCCCCATGTTGCATGGCTCGTTGAACGATGTCGTCGTCGCCATGCGCGGACATGAATACCAAAGGAATGCGCCTGTGTTCCGCGTTTAATTGACGCTGCACTTCGAGGCCTTGCATACCCTGCATTCTGACGTCCAGCAAAACACACAACGCATCGTCAATCACCGGAGAAGCAAGGAATTCCTCTCCCGATGAAAACGTCACAGTCGTATAGCCCGCTGACTTAAGCAGGTTTCCGACACCACTTCTTACCGAGGCGTCATCGTCGACGATGCAAACAAAGCTCATAGCTGCCAATACTCCAATTGCGCCGACCTAGTTACAGAGAAAAATATCCGGCGCGATATTTATTGCTTCGGGATGCTCATCGTGCCCGGCGCATCACTTCCCACATTCTGGCCAGATCGATGAGCGTCTTTGCCTGCATCTTGCTCATCACGCGCCGTTTGTGAACCTTCACCGTCACCTCCTGCGTGCCTAATTCGTGCGCCATCTGCTTGATCATCCCGCCTTCCACTGCAAGTTCGAACACATCCATTTCGCGCGGCGTGAGCAACGCCGCACGTCGCAGTACATCGGCGTTGAAGGCACGCTCGGCAAGGTTCGCCTCGTCCTGAGCGAGCGCTCGCCTGACGGCCTCGAGCAGTTCGTCGTCGTCGACTGGCTTGGTGAGAAACTCATGCGCACCCGCCTTGATTGCTCGCACGGACATCGGGATCGATCCGTAGCCGGTCAGGAAAATCACGGGCACCTGAATACCCTTCTGCGCGAGCTGGTTTTGCACGTCGAAGCCATCCGTGGTCTTCAGGTTCATATCCAGCAGGATGCACATCGGCACGCGCGGTAATTCTTGCGAAAGCACTTCCGTGGCCGACGCGAAACCCTGCGCGTTGAAACCCGCCGATCGCAACAGGCGCGCAAGCGCTTCCCGCACCATTTCTTCGTCGTCAATCACATACACCATCGGTTCGAGTTCCGAAGGAACAGGCATTCCAGATTCCAGAAAATTGGGGATTTGAGTGCCGTCATGGTACATGAGACCCAACATCGAACGCTCCTTTCCAGACCGCGGCCCACACCGCTCTCAGCGCGCCGCGACGGCATCCATTGCAAGCGGGCCACCAAGCGACGCCGCGCTGAAAACCCGCCCAAACAACTGCTCGTCAGCGGACGCCAGACAGGTCGCTTTTCTTGCCAGCATTTCGTCCGCCTCGTCCGATTCGTACAGCTTGAGCAGCGCATATTCACGCGTGGTTTCCAGCAGGAAGTATTCCTTGATCTTACTGTCGAAAGTCGTCATGAGAAAACACTTCGAGGCAAGGCCTACGATTGCCCCCGTCACGTCGTTGCGCGACAGCCGCCCGCACGCCGCCACGGCACAGGCCGCCTCCAGCGTAAATCGCGCGGAGAAAACGCCTAGCCTGTGGAGCACCACGCGCTCCGTCATGTTGAGAAGCTGGTAGCTCCAGTCGAGCGTAGCCTCCAGCGTCTGTTGCCGCGCCGGCGCGGTCCGGCGGCCGCCTGTCAGCGCCTGGAAGCGGTCGTCCAGCTCGGACACCAGCTTGCGAATGCCGAAGACCGCGGCCCGGGCCGCAGCCAGTTCGAGCGCGAGCGGCACGCCGTCGAGCCGGCGGCAGATCGTCGCGACCATTTCCAGACCGCTCCGGTCGACTTCGACCGCCGTATTGAGCCCGCTCATCTGTGCCAGGAACATCTTGACCGAACTACAGGCAAGAATGGCCTGCGAGTTGGCGTCTGCGTCGGGCGTATCGAGCGGCGCAACCCAATAGAATTTTTCATCCCGGGTCCGTAGCGGCTCACGGCTCGTCGCCAGAATGCGCAGGTCCGCGCAAGCCTCGACGAGCCGCTCGCAAATAGTTGCCGCCGACTCGATCACATGCTCGCAGTTGTCCAAAACGACCAATAGCTTGCGGCCGCGAATCGCGGCGACGATCGAGTGCAGCGTGATCTCGCCCTCCGCGCACGCCATGCCCAGACCTTTGGCCACCGTGCTGACGACGCTCTGGGCGTTGTCCACCGAGGACAGCGTGATAAAGCAGGCTTCCATGTCCGACACGGCTGCAATCGACCTCGCGACCGCGATGCCGAGCTGCGTCTTGCCGATGCCGCCCGGGCCGAGCAAGGTGACGATCGGCGTTCCCTTCAGCGCGCGGGTGATTTCAGCGATCGCCTCATCGCGTCCGATCAAAGGCGTATGGCAAACCGGCAAGCGCGCGAGGCGCGGCGTGCCGCCTTGCACGGCAGAAGCGCTAGTGGGCGAGCTGACCGGATCATACGTCTCGGCTGGCATGGTCAGCCGGTAGCCGCGACCGGAGATCGTTCGAATCACCTGACTGTCGCCCCCGAAAATCTTCCTGAGCGCCGACAGCTGGACGTGAATATTGTTTTCCTCCACGACCGAGTTCGGCCACACATGCCGAAGGATCTCGTCTTTCGTGACCGTTTTCCCTTCTGCACGGATCAGCAGTTCGAGGATATCGAATGCACGCGAGCCGAGCTGGAGCACGCGATCCTCCAGGTACACCTCGCGCATTTCCAGCGACACTGTTACTCGACCGATCTTTATCATGCTGCTCTCACGCCTGGTTGATTAGCGGGACGGGCACGTTTGAAGACTTCACCCATTGCACCAACGCGGCCGGTGCGGAGGCTTGCGTCGTTAGACCCATACTAGTTGGGAATATCATCCGAGCCTATTATCCATAGGGATACGGTGGGCGCCCCTGCGGTTGCCTTGCCCCACTTGCTTCCGTGCGACCGGCAAACGCCGGCGCCCGTCTCCGGCAGAGCCACCCTAAAGGCCACATGCTGGACATCACACCTTGGTATGACTCCGTCATACGTCCAGCTGGATGCCCCTCTGGGCGGCGCACCCGCGGCCGCCGCCCTTGCGCGGCGAGGCTGCCACTTGAGTGCGAATCGACAAGTCACCGTGCTGTGTCGAAAGATCGAGCCGGCTCGGCCCGGGATACTGGTTCTCGACAACACCGCCTTCATCGATTCAGTTGCGCAGCCCTTCGCGGTCGGCGCCCGGAGAACCCATCATGCAAGCTCAGAAAGCAGTCTGGTATCGACCCGCTTACGGCTACGCGGCCGCCGTCGTCTGTGTGGCGCTCGCCGTCTGCGGCGCGTCGAGCCCGCCTCGGACGCTCAGCTTCAAGCAGGCGATCGACCAGACCGACCGGGATGCGCAACTGCCGCTCGAACGGTTTGCGGTCGAAGCGGGCAATCCGCCCGCCGCGCCGTCGCAATCGCAATCGCAGTCACCGCTGCAACCGGCAACGCAATCGTCACGGCCGCAGCCGGATCAATGCGTGCAGGCCGTGGAGCGCGGAGGGCCGAAACAGCCGCATATCGGCGTGGCAAAACTACGCACGCTACGTTGGGAACCTGGCGTACGCGGCTACTACAGGAAAATCGAAGACTGGAAGAACTGGACATGAAGCCGCCTCGGCGGCGCCTGGCGGATCACGCTTCGTGGGGATAGATGCCGGCCGAGACGAGGCAAACAAAGGCTGTCGCCTTCAAGACACACTGCACCGAAGACAGCACGAACCCCAATGGGAACACCCGATATTCGGCAGGCAACCCGAACGCCACCGCCATCAGGCCGATCGTGCAAAGAAACGCGAAGGCGATGCGCGCCACCCGGCTGCCGGCCAGAACGAACCCCACCAGCGCGACCCACAGCAACTCTGCCGTGACGCAGGCCAGTGCGTTGCGGGCGGACGTGCTGACCCAGATTTCAAACGGCAACTCGATGACCGACCAGACGGCGGTCGCAATGACCACCCGGCGCGTCCATCGTCCAAGGCCGGCGGGTTCGGCAGGCGCCAGAGCGGTCGCGCGCCAGTCCGGCAGGTCGAGCCCGTCGGCGTCACGCAGAAGCCTTGCATCGCTGCCGTTGATGTCATGGGTCGAATTGTCCAGATATCGCATAGTGGTTGCTCCGGTGAACTCAGGTATCGGCGCGGGACAGACCGCGAGGAACGCGGCGCCCCCCGCGTCGACTTCACGCGGCCCCGCCGGTTGAAACCATTATTTGTCGAGGCGATCCGCCAATCTTTCAAGATCGGCTGTGAGCTTTCGAAAATGCACGGCGCGTCCATGACGCCGTCGACGCACGGCGCATCCGGCGTGCGTCGACGGCGTGCGAATCCGAAACGGACGGGCATTTAAACAAGAGCCGGATTCGACGGCGGCCCATGCTTTCACCTTAAGTTCCTCAACGAAACATTAGGGAAACGCTCATGGCCGAAAAGAAAACCGTCCGCATCTACAGCGAACCCGCCGGCGGCTGGGGTGCGCTGAAGGCAACCGGCGAGGCGCTCGCGCTGCAAGGCGTGGCCGTCTCCGGCGCCAAGACGCTTCTGCGCATGAACCAGCCGGAAGGCTTCGACTGTCCGGGCTGCGCGTGGCCGGACGCGAAGCACACTTCGTCGTTCGAGTTCTGTGAGAACGGCGCCAAGGCGGTGGCGTGGGAAGCCACGGCCTATCGCTGTACGCCCGACTTCTTTGCCGCGCACAGCGTCTCCGAACTGACTGCCTGGGACGACTACGACCTCGAAATGGCCGGCCGCCTGACCCACCCGATGGCGTACGACGCCGCCTCCGACCGTTATCTGCCGATCGAATGGGACGATGCCTTCGCGTTGATCGCGAAACATCTGAACGGTCTCGACAGCCCCGATCAGGCGGATTTCTATACCTCGGGACGCGCGTCCAACGAAGCCGCATTTCTCTACCAGATCTTCGTGCGCGAGTTCGGCACCAACAACTTTCCCGACTGCTCGAACATGTGCCACGAGGCAACCAGCGTTGGCCTGCCGGAATCGATCGGCGTCGGCAAAGGCACGGTGTTGCTCGACGATTTCGAGGAAGCCGACGCGATTTTCATCTTCGGCCAGAATCCCGGCACCAACAGCCCTCGCATGATGAGCGATTTGCACAGCGCCTCGCGGCGCGGCGCGAAGATCGTGTCGTTCAATCCGTTTCGTGAACGGGCGCTGGAACGCTTCGCCTCGCCGCAGAATCCGGTGGAAATGGCGACCCTCGGTTTTACGCAGATCAGCTCGTTTCTGTATCAGGTCCACGTGGGCGGCGACGTCGCCGTGCTCAAAGGCATGATGAAAGCGATCGTCGAAGCCGACGACGCAGCGCTCGCAGTCGACGCCCCCCGTGTGCTCGATATCGCGTTCATCGAAGGGCATACGCACGGCATCGACGAACTGCTCGCCGATTTGCGCGCCACCAGCTGGGATGCGGTCGTTCGCCAAAGCGGCTTGTCGCGCAGCGACATTCAGAACGCCGCCGACATTTACATGCAAGCGAAGAACGTGATTCTCGTCTATGGCATGGGGCTGACGCAACATCATCGCGGCACGGAAAACGTTCAGCAAGTCGCCAATCTGGCGCTGCTGCGCGGCAACATCGGGCGGCCCGGCGCGGGCGTGTGCCCGGTGCGCGGACATTCGAACGTCCAAGGCAACCGGACCGTCGGCATCACGGAGAAGCCTTCGCCGGCATTGATCGACGGCATTGAACGGGCCTTCGGCTTCCGGCCGCCGGCGGCGCACGGCCACGACGTGATCGCCACAATCGATTCGATGATGCGTGGCGACGCCAAGGTATTCATGGCGCTCGGCGGCAATTTCGCGGCGGCCGTGCCGGACTGGATTCGCGTGCAGGCGGCGATCCGCCAGCTCGACCTGACGGTTCACATCGCGACCAAACTCAATCGCAGCCACCTGGTGCATGGCAAGGATGCGTTGATTCTGCCCTGTCTCGGGCGCACCGAGATCGACGTGCAGGCCGATGGCCCGCAATCGATCACCGTCGAAGATTCGATGTCGATGGTGCATGCCTCCGGCGGTCGCAACGAACCCGCGTCGCCCCATCTGAAGAGCGAACCGGCGATCGTCGCGGGCATTGCCCGCGCTACGCTGGGCCCCCAATCGCACGTCGAATGGGAGCATCTCGTCGCAAGCTACGACCGTATCCGCGACAAGATCGAAATCGTTTATCCGATCTTCCAGGCGTACAACGAACGGATTCGCGTGCCGGGCGGCTTTCATCTCGCCTCGAGCGCACGCGAACGCGTGTGGGCCACGTCGACCGGGCGCGCTAATTTTCTCGTCTTCAAAGGACTCGACGAAGACCCCGCGCATAACGACCCCGATGCACTGTGGCTCACCACCATGCGCAGCCACGACCAGTACAACACCACGCTCTACTCGCACTCGGACCGTTACCGCGGCGTGTTCGGCCAGCGTGACGTCGTCTTCATGAACTCGCGTGAACTCGAGAAGCGCGACCTGCATCCTGGCGAACGCGTCGATGTGTACGCGCTCTCGACCGACGGCATCGAGCGTGTGATCCGCAGCTTCAAGGTGATCGAATATTCGCTGCCGGATGGGTGCTGCGGCGCCTACTACCCGGAGGCGAATCCGCTCGTGCCGCTCTATGCGTTCGATCCGAAAAGCCGCACCCCATCATACAAATCCGTACCGGTGAAGATCGCGCGCGCCGCGGCGGTCGGTCCCGACTCTACTCATCAGGCGGCCCTCGTCAGCACCGCGGGAGTTCATCATGCATCTTGGTAACGTACTCGATCTGTCACGCGCCCAGTTCGCGATGACGGCCATTTTCCACATCATGTGGCCGATTCTGACGATCAGCCTGTCCGCTTTCCTGGTACTCGTCGAAGTACTGTGGCTGCGTAGCGGCAAGGTCGGCTATTACCGGCATGCGCGCTTCTGGAGCAAGCTGTTGGTGCTGAACTTCGCGGTCGGCGTGGTCAGCGGTATTCCGATGGAGTTTCAGTTCGGCACCAACTGGGCCGGCTTTTCGCGCTATAGCGGCCAGTTCTTCGGCAATATTCTCGGCTTCGAAGGCGCGATGGCCTTCATGCTCGAAGCGGGCTTTATCGGCGTGATGCTGCTTGGCTGGGGACGGGTGCCGCGCGCAGTGCATCTGTTCGCCACCTCAATGGTCGCGCTCGGGTCCAGCATCTCCGCATTCTGGATCATGGTCGCCAATTCGTGGATGCAGACGCCGGCCGGCGTGACGGTCGAGAACGGCAAGATTATCGTGACCGACTACGCCGCGGCGATCTTCAATCCGGATATGGTGTGGGGCGTCACACACATGTGGGTTGCGGCGATCGAAACCGGCATGTTCGTGATCGCCGGCATTTCCGCGTGGAATCTGTTCAAACGCCGCAATCCGGAATTCTTCGCGCGCTCGTTCAAGATCGCATTATTGGTGCTGGTGTTCGCCGCGCCGCTCCAGATCTGGCTCGGCGATTCGAGCGGCGGCAGCGTATTCGCGTCGCAACCGGCCAAAGGCGCCGCGATCGAAGGACACTGGATCACGAACAAGCCCGGCACCGCCGCGTCATGGTCGCTGCTCGCGTGGCCGGACAAGAAGGCGCAGCGCAACGACTGGTCACTCGAAGTGCCCGGCATGTTGAGCATTCTCGCCACCCATACGCTGGACGGCAAGGTCAGAGGTCTCACCGACTTCGCCCCGGCCGACCAGCCGCCCATGCTGCCATTGCTCTATTACGCATTTCGCGTGATGGCCGGCATCGGCTTCGCTTTCATGGTGCTCGCGTTCTGGACCGGCTACGTCTTGCGCAAGACTCGCGGCAATCTTGAACAATTACTCGCGCAACGCAAGCTTCTGCTCGCATGGGTGTTGTGCATTCCGCTGCCCTATGTGGCTGTCGAAGCGGGCTGGATCGTGCGCGAGGTGGGACGTCAACCGTGGGTCGTCTACGGATTGCTGCGCACGAAAGACGCTGTGTCGACGGTGGCCGCATCGTCGGTGACGCTGAGCATAGCGATGTTCCTTGTCTTCTACGTCGTGCTGCTCGGCACATTCTTCGTGCTCGCGCGCAACTGGCTGCGCGCCGGTCCTGACTTCACGTTGAATCCGCCGGCGCCGGTCAAAGCTGAACGCGCGGCTGCCGTCTCCGAGTACTGAATCATTCCGATTGCGAGGAAATCCCATGGATAACGCTACTCACACGATGCTCGCCATCACCTGGTTCGGCCTGATTGGCCTGATGCTGGTGTTTTATGTCGTCACCGACGGCTTCGATCTCGGCATCGGCATACTCAGCCTGCTGCGCAAACGTCGCGAGGATCATGACGTGATGGTGCAGACGATCGGCCACGTCTGGGACGCCAACGAAACATGGCTCGTCGCGCTTGGGGGCGCCTTGTTCGGCGCCTTTCCCGATGCCTATGCGTTGCTTTTGCAGGATCTGTACTTGCCGGTGATGCTGTTGATTGCGGGGTTGATCATGCGAGGCGCCGCGATTGAGTTTCGTCATAGCGTGTCGCATGGTGTGCTTTGGGACAAGGTGTTTGGAATTGGCAGCCTCGTCGCTGCGATCGCCCAGGGCGTGATACTCGGCAAGGTGATTACGGGGCTAATTCCCGGCGAGCTGAGCGGCGTGTTCGTCGCTGTTTCGGCGGTCGGCGTGGTGGCGGGATATTCGTTGCTCGGCTCGACATATCTGGTCAAGAAGACGGTCGGTTCGCTTGAGCAATGGTCGCGGCGTCTCGCGTTGCTGAGCGCATTTGTCACCGTGGCCGCGGCGGTGGTGTTGACTGCCGCGACGTGGTTTATTAGTGCCGTGGGGCATGAGCGGTGGACTCAACCCGGGGTGTTTCATTGGCTGATTGCTTTGGGCCTGGGGGCTGGGTTGGCTTTTGCTTACATCATGGGGGCGTTGTATCTTGGGAGTTCGAACGGGCCGTTTCGCGCGGCTGTTGCGCTGTTCTTTTTTTCGTTTGTTGGGCTTGCGGTGAGTCTTTTTCCGGATTTTGTTCCGGGGAGACTTGGTATTGTGGAAGCGGCATCAGATACTTCGACGCTGGTGTTTATGTTGATCGGGATTGGGGTTATTTTTCCTGTGATGATTGGGTATAACTTGTACCAGTACTATATTTTTCGTGGGAAGGTAGTGGGGGATGTGCGTGCTGGAGAGTGATGGTTGAGACCCCTTGGCGGGGTTTTGCCTTGTTTTTTGTGGTTTTTCTTTTTGTGGTTGTCTTCTTGTTGTTGTGTTTTCATTTCTTATCGGTCTATTAGCGTTCCCCCTGTGCGGGGGGCACTTACTTTCATTCGACGCACCATCGAGGACCGGCTCGCACAATGTGACCGTCTTGAAGCGGCATTGCGCGAAGCCGTGGTCAACTGGCGGTTCTATCCGGCTGTACTGGCGCTGCAGGCGATGCGCGGCGTACAGTTCACCACCGCGGTGGGCATGCTCGCTGAGCTACATGTTATGCCTTGAACACAAAATTTATGACAGACCCCGGAGATCCAGCGCCGGCACGAAAGCATCCCCAAGCCCATCATTGATCGCGCCTGGGACGCCCGGGTTCGACGGTGCCGGCGATATCGCAAACTGGCAGCACGCGGCAAGAACCTGAACATCGCCGTGGTCACGGTTGCCCGGGAACTGGCCGGTTTCATGTGGGACATCAACCGGCCCGCCATGTCCCTCGCCATACCGCAGACCCACAGGCAGCGTAAGCGTAAGCGCGCGATCATTGAACGTCTGACGAACATCTGAAGGAGTTCCCTGAAGGCGGCGTAGCCCGGCACCCGAGCAACCCGCGGCTCAACTTCGCAACGGGCGCCACCCGATTTTCGGCGTAAGAAAGCGGTAGGCTCCTCAGACGGACCTCTGTAATGCGGTAACCAATCCGCGGATATAGGTGTGATCCACCGTCGAGACTTACTGCCGTCGCCCTCAGGAAATTCACGGGCCTATGGATGGAACACGAAAACCGATCCCGATTGACGCGGATAGTCATATCAGTTGAGACCATTGCCCCGCACAGGGACAACACTAATAGACCACTAAACTAACAACCGAAACACCCCCACTGCCTAGAGCAAAAAAACCCACAGCAAAACCCCAACCTCACTCCTCAGCGGCCGCATGAACAACAGTCCGAAGAATCATAGCCCCGGCATTAAGCGGCGCCGGCCTGCAAGGCCTAGGCTTATAAATAGCATCACCGGCCCGAATAGCGCGCCCGCTCATAGCGCAAACGCCAGCAGCTCGCGCGCGGCTAGCGTGCCAAACCTGATCCCCATAAGAACAGTGCATCGAATCACGCCAAACAACCGTCGCGGTCGACTGCGTAGGCCGATCAATCACATAAACCTGAACATCAAACAGTTCCCCCATCACCGGCAGGCGGGACCCTTTCCGCGCAGCGGGCGCCAATACCTTCGCGACATCCGCTTCGCTAACACCACCGCCAACATCGCCTGAAAGAGCGGACAACAACCCAAGGGTCTGCAGCCACGGGTCAGTAAAATCAGCCTTCGCCAGCATGATTGCACTCCTGTTTCAGATAACCTGGTTGATCATCGCGGCAGCTTCGCCAGACACCGCAAATCCAAATGCCCTGTCGGGCAGCCGATCACGCTCGAGCATCGCCCGTTCATCGTCCACCCCACCCGTACCGTCTTGCGACAACCAGTACTCATTCGCCCATTCAACACCGGACTGCCGCAAAAATACTTCGCTTACAGCGAGAAACGCTTGAATCTGCTTAACGATCGACATTCGCTTTCACCCTCCAGCAATACGGTGTCTCTCCAACAAGGCGCTTGAACACCGTCGTAAAGTGAGCCTGCGACCGAAAACCGCAACTGAGTGCAACATCGAGCACATTGTGTTTGGACGCAAGCAAAAGATGCTGTGCATGTTCTATCCGCCGGCGCAACAGGTACTCGTGCGGCCGCATGCCAGTCGCGCGACGGAACTGCGACGCGAAATGCATGCGGGTCAGCCCCGTGCTATTGGCAATATCGGCGAGTCCAATCGACTCGGACAGATGCGCGTCGACATACTCAATCGCGCGGCTCAGTCGCCACGACGGCAACGCGCTCGCTTCACGCGCCTGCCGCTCGGCCACCGTGAAATGCCGTGCAATCACGCGCGAAACGATCGCGAAACTCACGCTGTCGGTGAAGACCTTGCCGAGCGCGGCGTCGTCAGATTGCGATACGGCCAGCGCCTGTCCCAAACGTTCCAGCGCCGGGTCGCGCACGAGCTTGGGGTTGTCGATGCGAATGTCGCCTGCATGCGGCCGGCCAAACATGTCCTCGAAACATTCGCCCAACACCTGCTGTGAAACGAACAGGTGCAGCACGTCGGCCGGCGACTCGAACCGGGCGCTGCACGGCACATCCGGTGCCGTGATCTGCGCGACCCCCGAAGTCACCCGTCCTCGCACAAGCGTCTTTCCAGCATGAGCAAATGTCAGCGACGTGCACTTGAGATTCATCGCGATGCAATGGTGCGCAGCGCTACCCGGATTGACGACCTCCAGGGCCTGGGCTTCGTTACGGGTCCACCGTGCGACGAGAATCCCGCCTCGCTGCGGCGTATCGGCATGTTCGCCACCAGGGCGGCGCCATTGATGCTCCATGCCGATCGGGCTCACCCGACTCTTCCGGACGACCTCCACCGCGGGTTCGGGATACAACGTCGACGAGCTGATCATGATCTGGTCATCCGGTTATGTGGTGAGACAGTGCCGAATAGGTGCGGCGCTGCAATGACTCCAAGGTATCGCATGGGAAATCGTCCAACTAGCCCTACATACGGTTGTCTGAAATGACCAATGGTTGGGTCGTTTCATATCCAGGTTTAGTCGCACCACCAAGCGCGCAGGCTGCGCTGACCCGCGCCCGGCCTTGGCGAGCGCCGACGCTTGTTGGAACGAGCGGGAACTGCCACGCTTCTTTAAGTCGAAGCGTTGAACGACCTATACCTGCGTATATGTCCAATAGCCGTCGGCTGCGGCGACGCGGTATGCAAGCCTCGTGGCGTCGCGCACCGCGCGTCAGACGCGCGAATTACGCGCCTGCGTCGTCATGCCTTGCGGCGGCTTGATGCCGAGCGCTTCAGCCTTCAGTACGAAGTCGGCAAGCGAGCGAGCGCCCATCTTGCGCATTGCCTGACCGCGATGAATCTTGACGGTGATTTCGCTAAGGTTCATTTCACCTGCAATCTGCTTGTTCATCAGACCGGAGGCGACAAAGGCCATGACTTCGCGCTCGCGTGCCGTCAATGAATCGTAGCAACGGCGCAGATCCGCCACTGAGCGGCAGGCCTCGCGGCGCTCCTCGTCACTCGCCAATGCATTCGCGACGGCGTCCAGCATGTCCTGATCGCGAAACGGCTTGGCCAGAAAATCCTTGGCGCCGGCTTTCATGGCCTTGACCGTCATGGCGATGTCGCCATGCGCGGTCATGAACACGATCGGCAACCCTAACTGACTCGCCGAAATCTGCTCCTGCACCGCGAGTCCGCTTTGGCCTTTGAGGCGGACGTCGAGAATCAGACAGCTCGGCACGTCCGGCATGTCGAAGGAGAGGAATTCCTGCGCGGACCCAAAGGTTTCAACATTCAGGCCAACCGAGCGCAGCAGGTTGCGGACTGCGTCGCGCATCGATTCGTCATCGTCCACGACATACACCATGGTGTTGCTCGCGTTGCTATCCGTGTCGATACCCGTATCGTTGTGCCCACTACTGCTCATGACACCTCCCTTCATCAACGGGCAGGATGAACTGCAGCACCGCGCCGCCCGCTTGCGGCGATTCGGTCCAGATGCGGCCGCCGTGCGCTTCGACGATCGAACGGCAGATCGACAATCCCATACCCATTCCCTCAGCTTTTGTCGTAAAGAACGGATTGAACAGACACCCGGCGTTTTCCTGGCTAATACCCGTACCGGAGTCCTGCACGATCACCTGGGCGTGCCCGTCGTCGAACTGGCGCGTCACGATCGTGAGCTTGCGCGGTCCGGCGGCCTCCACCATGGCCTGCACGCTGTTCAAAATCAGGTTGATCATGACCTGCTGCAATTGCACGCGATCGCAGCACGCCGTGAGCGACGGCGCCGCAAGATCGACGTGCAATTCGATACGATGGCGCTCGAGTTCGGCCCGCACGAGTTCGATCGATTCGCCGACGATCGCATTCACATCCACGGTCGCCGGCAGCCTGTCGCGCCGTTTCGCTACCGAACGGATTCGCTGGATCACCTCGTCTGCGCGTTTCGCGTCGCGAATCATCTGCGCGACCGACTGCGCCGCTTCATTGAGTTCCGGTGCGGGACGGTTCAGCCAGCGCAACGCGGCACCGCCGCACGTCAAGATCGCTGCGATCGGCTGCGTGACTTCGTGCGCAATGGAGGCTGCCAGCTCGCCGAGCATGGTGATTCGCGTCACGTGGGCGAGTTCGTCGTTGGAACGCGCAAGTGCTTCCTGCGCGCGCTTGGCCTCGGTCACATCCACCAGTACACCGACATATTCGCGCTCGCCCGACTGGGTCGTCGTGAGATAGGCGACGTAATGCACATGCTTGACGCTGCCGTCGGGCATGGCGAGCCTGTGTTCGACATCGACTTGCGGCGCGCCGCCAGCCGCCTGTTCAAACACGCCAAGCACGAGCGCGCGATCGTCGGGATAGGTGCGAGCGAGGATCGCCGCGACCGACGGCACAGTCTCCCGCGCGTAGTCGAAAATGCGGTACGCCTCATCGGACCACCACATCTCGCCCTCAGGAAACCGCACGGCAATACTGCCAGTGCGGCTCAGCCGCTGCGCATCACGCAGGAAGGCCTCGCTGCGCTCGAGCGCCTGCTCCGCCTGCTTGCGTGCGGTGATGTCATTGTTGGTGGCCAGCACCGCCCGCGGGTTGCCCTTCGCGTCGCGCCACAAGGCTGCACGGCTCGATATCACAACGGCGCGCCCGTCGTGCCGCACGCGCAGCAACTCACCATGCCAGCGGCCGGAGCGCAGCAGTTCGTCGAGGATCTGCTCGTAAGGGGCGGGAAAGGACGTCTGTGTCATCTTTTGCAGCGGCTGCCCGAGCGCCTGTTGGGCGGTCCAGCCGTACAGCGCCTCGGCGCCGCGATTCCAGAAAGTGACGCGGTCGTTCATATCGTGCACGACGATCGCGTCGTGCGCGAGGTTGAGCAGTTCGACCTGTTCCTGCAAGGTCGCTGTCGCCGCCAGGTTTCTCAATGCGAGGATCGAAGTGGTGGCGATCGCCAGCAGACTCACCACGCAACGCGCAACCGCGCCGCTGGAGTAGGCGTCGTCATGCGACAGCACAAAGCCGAGCAGCGTCAGCACGACGCAACCCCACGCGGCGCCGTGCGTGGACGCGCGGTTGCCGGTCGAGGCGACCAGCAGCACGACGACGACGTAAAAGACGGCGACCGCGATATCGAGGGGGGTGAACGCATCGATTGCGAACACGACGAGCGCGACGACAGCGGCCAGCAGCGACACGACATTCGTGTCGAGGGGGACCGTGGGGAGCGAGCGCCGGAGCGTTTTCATGGCGGCCGGATCAACGCGCCGTCGCACGGCAACTGAACGAAGCGGAATGGTTAAGCGTGGACATGGCGTTCGAAGCTGGCATTCGTTGACGAAGACCGGCAGCCTGTCCGTCAGGATGACAGCCGGCGCGGCTGTCAAGGCACATGACACTCAGACCTACCGGCGAGCGATAGCTTTTAATCTGGATGTGATCATGCGCGAGCCCGCCTCGATGGCGGTACTTATTTTTCCTTAAACCTTCCAAAATGCTTCTCGGGCGTGACCCGAATTTCACGCCTGGAGGCCCGTCCCATGGGTTTTCATGCGATGCGCAGGGCCTGCTGCATTGCCGCAGGTCATCCCGCATGGCGAGAACCAAGCAGGGTCAAACCTGCGCGGCGCCCGCTTCCGGCGCCGCGCGGGCGCGTCCATCAGTGGTGACCGAACTCCTTGCGGGTGATCGGCACCGTGCGAACCTTCGAATACTGGAAGGCGGGAATGGCCTTGACCACGTCGCGTGTGGCGCCGGCCCAGACTAGCTTGCCACCCACGTAGTCCAGTTGCGACAGCGGAATCGCTACGTCGTGCTGCGACACCCCGAGAAACTGGTGCGCCGCCACGATCCCGAACGACACCGCGTTGTCCGGCGCGATGATGATGTCGTGAAGCACGCCGACCTTTTCGCCGCTGTCGTTATAGATGCTTTTTCCCAACAGGCTCTTCTTGACGCTCCAGCCTTCAACGATCAGTTGGGCCTGCTCCACGCTGATGCCGATAGGCTGTTCGCCTGCCACCTGGGCGTTGGCCTGCTGGCACACTGCGCCGAACGCCGACGCCGCCAGAAATACGAGTGCCCACTTTGCCTTCATGATGATTTCTCCACGAGATGCATTGATTAAAAAAGATGAATGGCGACACGGTGACGGCATCGACGATGCCGCTTGCCTATGTCGCGCCAAGCATCACTATGAAGCCGCTGCGTCCGCGCCGTTTTCGAATTCGCACGGTGACAAGCGCCACGCGATCAACCTGCGGTTCCGCGCGCCACGGCAAACTCAATCGCCGCGCTGCGGGCGCAGCGTGACTGTGCAGGTCATGCCCATCGCAAGCTTGACCCCGGCGGGGATCTGATCGAGGTGAATGCGCACGGGCACACGCTGGGCGAGCCGCACCCACGTGAAGATCGGATTGACGTCTGCCAGCAGGTCGCCGTTGCTGGTCGGGTTGTCGCGATCGGCAATCCCGCTCGCCAGGCTGTCGACGTGCCCCTGGATGTCCTTGCCGCCCGACAGCAGCCTCACCACCGCCTGATCGCCGACATGCACGTGCGGCAGCTTGGTCTCTTCGAAATAGCCATAGACCCAGAACGAGTGCGAGTCGATCAGCGCCATGCGCGCAACGCTGGCGGTAGCGAAATCGCCGGGATAGAGGTTCAGATTCGTGATGTATCCGTCCGACGGCGCGCGCACTTCGCTGCGCGTCAGATTGAGCTGCGCCGTCTGCTGCGCTACCACGGCCGCCTTGTACATGGCTTCTGCCGCGCTGTAAGCGGCGACATCAGCGGCATAGGCGGCGGCGGACTGCCTCGCGAGCGACGCCGAATCTTGCCGGCTTTCATCCGAGATCACGTCGCCGGCCAGGTTGGCCCGGCGCGCCGCCTGCGCGCGCTTCATCGCGAAACCGGACTCGCTGCCCGCCATCTGCGCCTTGGCCTGCGCCATCTGCGCCTGAGCCCGCAGGAGATCGGCGTCGGCTTGCGCGACCGCGTAGTGGAAGCGGGCGGGATCGAGCACGAACAGAATGTCGCCTTTGCGCACCAGCTGGTTGTCCTTCACACGCACTTCGCTGACCAGGCCCGAGACGTCGGTGGCGACCTGCACGACCTGCGCACGCACGCGGCCATCGCGAGTCCAGGGGGAGAACATGTAGTCGACCCACAGCATGCGAACCAGCACGATCGCCACAACGAGGAGCGTGAGCGTGAAACCTGCGCGCAGGATGGATTGCTTTTTCATCGTAAAGGTCTGGCGTGAGCAGTCAGTGGATTCATGGGAGCGAGTGCCTTTCCTGGTTCATTGCCACAGCAGCAACGAAGCACCGCTGAACAGGGTGGCGAACAGCGCGACCCGGAACAGGGCCGGATGCCATGTGTAGCGATAGAAACCGAGCCTCGCCAGCACCAGATCGAGGACGACGAACAGCAGCACGCAGCCGGCGAGAATCGGCAACAGCCCCGGCACGAGCAGAGACAGCAGATCAATTTCGCCCGGCATCGCCCGCTCCTTGTGAAACCCGCTCGCCCGGCGCTGCCGCGAAACCGCCACCCAGCTCCTTCATCAGCAACGCCCATGCATCGAGTCGTTTGGCCTCGATCGCCGCGAGGCTTTCCTCCTGTTGCAACTGTTCGTTCTGCGCCGCCAGCACGTTGAGGAATTCGGTGATGCCGCTGCGATAGCCGGTGTCGGCGAGCCGGAACGATTTGCGCGCCGAATCAAGCGTGTTTTCAACCGAGGCCTGCTGTTGCTCGAGCGAGCTCAACGACACGACCTGCACTGCGACGGCCTGCATTGCATTCACCACACTCTGGTTGTACTGATCCACCGCTGCGTCGCGGGAGGTCACCGCCACGCCGTAATTGCCGCGCCGCCGTCCACCGTCGAAGATCGGCAGCGAGATCGCCGCGCCCACGCCGTGGCCCATGCCGTCGCTGTTCAGGAAGTTGAAGAAGCCCCCGAACGTCGCGGCCGATCCCAGCGACGCAGTAGCCAGCAAATTGATGTCCGGATAAAAATCGGCGTGCGCCGCGTCAATGCCTTTGTCCGCGGCGAGCACGCGCCAGCGCCCCGCCACCACATCCGCGCGATGCCCGATCAGCTCGGCCGGCAGCGACGCCGGCAGCACCACCGGCACGCTCAGCGCGAGGCTGGGCCGGCGCAGCAAATCGCCGTATCCCGGCCCCTTGCCGGCGAGACCAGCGATGCTGATACGTTCGAGCGCAAGCTGCTGCTGCGCCTCTT
>Ga0302228_10000384_pt1 | contig 37566 bp, 27 predicted proteins | sample II_Palsa_N1_2_FD_193519 | JGI IMG/M metagenome (GOLD analysis project Ga0302228, IMG submission 193519) | Peat permafrost microbial communities from Stordalen Mire near Abisko, Sweden - II_Palsa_N1_2 | ecosystem: Environmental > Terrestrial > Soil > Palsa > Peat permafrost | place: Sweden... | reverse complement strand
GATCCGCCGAACCAGTGAAGATCGGATCAGCAGTCCGGCGAAGGCGTCAATGGGATCGACCAGGTGGGTGAGCGGGGCAATCAACGCCAGTCGGCCGACGCTGTCCGGATGATTGAGGCCGACCGCCAGAGCGATAGCGCCGCCCAGTGAATGTCCGACCAGTACCGGCTTGTCCAGCCCCATGGCGTCGATGAACATGGCTACGGTTCGCGCCTGTGCGGAGATGCTGGCGGACGATCCTGCGCCTCGCGTTGAATGCCCCGAGCCCGGCCGGTCAATGAGGATCACCCTATGCGTTTGCGTGAGCGCATTCATGTGCAGATACGCGAAGTTGCGTAACTGCCCGTTCAATCCGTGAACAAAGACAATGGGCGGGCCATTCCCGTATTCAACGTAATGAATACGGTCCGCGCCAATGTCGATGAACCAGCCCTGCGGGGGCAACGCCTGGTCGACGCGGCGTGCAACGTAAAGAGAAAAAGCAACAAGCCCCGCGATGACGATGACGCAAACAGCGACGATGGACAGGAAAAGAAGCGTCAAGTACTCACCTTTGTTTTTATGCGTGCTCTTGCGCTTCGCGCTTAAGCCTGACTGTTGTCATGGGGCGTCGTTCGAACTGCATGACACCGTCGCTCAAGGCACCGAACCTGAGCGACGCAAGATCGAGCAGGTAATTCTGATGATACTTCCAAGGCTTGTGAAGCCCCTGCTTGGGCAGGATGTTCGACGCCCTCTGAATGTAGCCAGACGTGAGATCGACGGCAGGCAGCGAACCCATTTCGTTGTCCCTCAGTCGCGGCACGCAAACATCGTAGTGATTTGCCTTCATGTGATTCACGAGCCGGCAGACATACTGTGCAATCAACTCGGCCTTCAGGGTCCACGAAGCGTTCGTATAGCCGAACGACGACGCGAGATTCGGTATATCGCTATACATCATGCCCTTGTACGACACCGTATCCCCGAGGGAAATCTGGCGTCCGTCAACGGAGATCACCGATCCACCGAGCATCTTGAGTTTCAGTCCGGTAGCGGTAATCACCAGGTCGGCGTCGAGATGCTGGCCGCTTCGCAGCCGCACACCGGTCTCGGTGAAGCATTCGATTTCGTCCGTTGCGATCGATGCCTTGCCGGCGCGCACCGCTTTGAACAGGTCTGCGTTCGGGACGAGACACAGGCGCTGGTCCCACGGGTTGTATCGGGGCGTCATGTGTTTGTCGACGTCGAACCCGGGGCCTAGCTGCTTGCCTGCTGCCCTGATGAGTAACCGTTTGGTTTCTTCCGGCTTGCGGCGTGCGCGGTTGTACAGGTACATCGTCAGCAGCACGTTCTTGGTGCGGATAAGCCGGTGCGCGAGCGTTGATGGTAACCATTTGCGCAGCGTGTTTGCGATCTTGTCGCGCGCAGGCAGTGAAAAGATGTAGGTGGGCGAGCGCTGCAGCATGGTCACGTGTTTCGCCGTGTCCGCCATTGCCGGCACCAGGGTTACCGCAGTGGCGCCGCTGCCGATCACGACAACGCGCTTGTCCGCATAGGCCAGGCCGGCGGGCCAATGCTGCGGATGGACTATGCGGCCTTTGAACTTCTCCATGTCTGGCCAACGAGGCGCATGACCTTCGTCGTAGTCGTAATAACCGCTGCACATGTAGAGGAACTTGCAGGTGTAGCGCGTTTCGATTTCGACATTGCCCTCGGTACGCTGAACCTGCACCGTCCAGCATGCGTCCTGCGAATCCCAGTTCGCGCCAGTCACCTTGTGACCGAACTTGATGGTCTTGTCGATGCCCGATGCTTGGGCCGTGCCCCGGATGTAGTCGAGGATCGTCTGGCCGTCGGATATCGATTTGTCGCTATGCCATGGGCGAAAGCTATAGCCGAGCGTGAACATGTCAGAGTCGGAGCGCACGCCGGGATAGCGGAACAGGTCCCATGTGCCACCCATCGTGGACCGGCTTTCGAGTATCGCGAACCGGGCAGTGGGGCAACGCTCGCGCAGATGATGCGCCGCGGCCACACCGGACAAACCGGCGCCCACGATGAGCACGTCATAGTCAATATCGGCGCGCGTTGAAGGCGAAGATGAAGATGAAAGGGAGGGACTGCTCGAGTGGGTAGCCGGTGTCATGCAATGTCCTTGGGCGTGGAAGCGGCGGCCTGAGCGGGCCGGGCAGCATGCGGATTGTTCGCACGACGTTCCTGAAGCTTGCGATGAAAACGCAGTACATAGATCTGGTAAGCCGAGCCCATCAGCCGCGAGATGAAATCGACACGCCGGGCGTCGCTGCCTATCAGCACGCGGCGCGCATTGCGCTGCACGCCTGCAAGAATCTGGCGCGCCGCATCGTCCGCCTTGGTCGCGTTGATCAGGCGATTAGCCTGGCGGCGATGCGCATCCGCGTCCTGCCCTGTCAGCAACTGGATGTTGTCGTCGATCCGTGACGCGGTGGCGATGTTGGTCGCAACACCGCCGGGATGAACACAGGTAGCACTCACAGACACGCCCTCCATTTCCAGTTCCATGCGCAATGCCTCGGTGTAGCCGCGGACTGCGAATTTGCTGGCATTGTATGCGCCCTGCGTTGGCATCGCGATAATGCCGAACAGGCTGGATGTGTTGATCACATGCCCGTCGCCCGACGCTCGCAGATACGGCAGGAAGGCCTGCGTGCCATGCACCACACCCCAGAAATTGATGCCCATGATCCATTCGAAGTCTTCAATCTTCGCTGTCTCGGCAGGCGCCGCGAGCGACACTCCCGCGTTATTGAAGATCAGGTTGATGCGTCCGTGATCTGCCGAGACTTGGCTCGCCCATGAAAAAACAGCAGCGCGATCGGAGACATCCAGGCGTTGCAATGTAACGCGCACTCCATGGACCATGCATTCCTTCATCGTCTGGACCAACCCTGTCTCGTTGATGTCACTCAACGCAAGGTGGCAACCTCGTCGAGCGAGCTCGACCGCCAGGGTGCGACCCATGCCCGACCCGGCGCCGGTGATCGCGGCGACTTTCCCCTCAAAGCTTTTCATGAACACGTCCCTTGCCAACTCTGCCCTTAACCTTTCAATAGCGAAATCCTGCTCGCCGCGCGTGGGCGCACAGGTTCTCCGGCTGCGTTGAATGCCAGTCCAGTTAGGATCCATAGTGCGGTTGCAACGGGAATACACCAATGGCGCAACGGGACAGCTGTTTTAGTATTTGGGCCAAATTTTGTCCTTTAAGGGTATCTCCTGATGAGTTTCTGGGATTTCAGACGCGGCCCTGCACGCACCCGGCTACTTGTCGACTACGCTCGCTCGAAGGGCTTTTCTCCCGCCAGGCTGCTTGAGGGCAGCGGCCTGGCGCTTACGCAACTCGACGATCCCAACGCCGAACTATTGGCCGCGCAGGAGCTTCGCGTCATCAGCAACCTGTTGAAGCTGACGGGCGCACCGGATCAACTTGGCATCGAACTGGGACTTCGTCATCGGTTCTCGGCCTACGGCGTGTGGGGATTCGGCCTGATCAGCAGCGCGACCATGAGAGATGCGTTGACGCTCGCGCTTCGTTTCATTCCGCTGACTTTCGCGTTCACGTTGATCTCGTACCACGAGGAAGGCAATCTCGGCGTGCTGACGTTCGGCGAGCCGGACCTGGGACGCGACCTGACGCGATTTCTCGTGGAAGGCGACATGGCGGGAGCGGCGGTCCTGCTCTCCGAAATTGCCGGTCCGGATTTTAGAATCGAGCGGCTGACGTTCAGGGCGGAGCCGAACCGGACGAATCCGCGGCGCGGGAAGGCCCGCGGTGTGTTCGGGGCGACCCCTCAGTACGGGGCCAAGATGAACAGCTTGTCGTTCGATCTGGCGTACCTCGACCGGCGGCTGCCGCAGGCCAATCCGATCACCGCGACCATGTGCGAGCAGATGTGCGCGGAGCTTATTGAACGCCGGCGAGCGCGGTCCGGGACATCGACGATCGTCCGGCAATACCTTAGCGTTCCCGGTAGCTCGTTGCCGGATCTGGCTGCCATGGCAAGGATCATCAATGTGAGTGAACGCACCTTGAAGCGCCGCCTTAAGGAGGAGGGTACGTCGTTCAGGACGCTCTTGATGGAGTCGCGTCGTGCAGTGGCGGAGGAGTTGCTAAAGGACCGGCAACTCAGCATGGCGGACATTGCGTTGCGCCTCGGCTTTAGCGATTCCTCGACATTTTCCCAAGCCTTCAAGCGGTGGCATGGCGTGGCGCCGAATGTTTATCGCAAAGCAGTTCAGCGTGCTGTTCCGGTTACGCGTACTTAAAACTGTCGGGCATGCTTAGTTGTTTTAGGGCGGCTTTGAAGGGAGCCTGGCGATTCTGCAAGGTCATGGCGTCCAGACGGCAGACCCAAGCTGCAACGCAAAGCAGCGCTGAAAATTGCGCGCGGCATCACCCTGCAATTTGGCAGGATTCATTGCATTGCACAATAAAACAGACTTTCCTGTTTGCAAATTAGCGGCTATTATCGGCGCAACTTCAAGCGGCAATGCAATCATCCGGGCGCGCTTCACCGGGACACAGTGCGTCCTTCAACACGTGTCGTCAGGTCGTTTGCACCCGCTGTGATCAAGCAAATCCCTGGGGCCCGGCACGCGTGTCCAGCCGCGCTTTTCCGATGATCCAACAGCACAACCCACTGATCGGTACCCCTAATGAGCGCAGTCGTGACAACGCCCGATACCACCCCGGACCATCTGATCGACGCAATCGCGCGGCGGCATACGCCGCTGCCGTTGTTACCCAAGATTGCCTATAGCGCGGGATCGTTTGTCGATGCGGTGACCAACAACGTCATGACCGTGTTCGGGTTGTTCTACGTAACGGCGATATGCGGCGTGTCGGGCGCATCGGCGGGCGTGGCGCTGTCGGCGGGACTTGTCGTCGATGCGATCCTGGATCCGCTGATCGGCTCGATATCCGACGGATGGCGTTCGCGGCTCGGGCGGCGCCTGCCGTTCATGATGCTGGGCCTTCCGCTGTCCATGATCGCCTTCGTGATGATTTTCTCGTTGCCCAAGGGTGTGCCCGCAACCACCTTGTTCGTCACGCTGCTTCTGCTCTCCGTGATGTTGCGTGTGTCGGTCTCACTCTTCAATCTGCCGTTCCTCGCGCTTGGCGCCGAGCTGACCGACGACTACGCCGAACGATCACGCGTTGCGGCTTGGCGTTGGGGGCTTGGCATGATCGGCGGACTAGCCACGGTTCTGATTGGCTTCGGACTCTTCTTCAAGGGCGCGGACGGGCTGTCACAGAAGTCAGCCTATACCCCCTTTGCCATGACCTGTGCAGCGCTCGCTATTGGTGGTGCACTCGCTGCCATGTGGGGAACGTTCGTCCTGCGTGGTCGAGCCCATCCAATTGCCGTGAATCGGCCGGGTTGGTTACGCGCATTGCTGGCAGGACTCGTCGAAATTTTCCGCAACCGGTCATTTCGCGTCCTGTTCAGTTCATCAATGCTGTTCTTTGTCGCGCAAGGCGTGGCGCTTTCGCTCGGATTGCACGCCAACACCTATTTCTGGCGCTTATCCGGTGACGGCATCAAAGTCGTCATGCTCGCCTACTTCTGCGGCTTGCTGGCCGGCGCGCCGCTGATCGGCGTGTTCGCTCATCTATTCGACAAGAAGCGCATGTTGCTGGTAAGCCTCGGCATCCTGATCGTGACCCAGGCACTTCCTGCGAGCTTGCGGCTGGCCGGGTTGCTGCATATGGAAGGCATGCCCCTCGTAATAGTGCTTGCTTGCAACGCTGCGATCGGCGGACTGGGCCTGACTGCTGCGGCTATCGCCGTCTCGTCGATGCTGGCCGATGCTGCCGATGAGCACGAGTACCTCTTCGGCTCCCGGCGCGAGGGATTGTATTTCGCGGGATGGGCTTTCGCAGGAAAGGTCGCGACGGGTGGCGGGGCGCTGATTGCAGGGCTGGTCCTGCAGTTCAGCGGATTTCCCAGCGGCGCGGCGGCGAACGTGGGCGCGCAGGTTGCACTTCGTCCCGAGACGATCAGCTTGCTGGGGCTCTGTTACGGGCCTGGGGCCGCACTCTTCTCGATAGCGGGCGTGCTGATTATGCTGTTGTACCGCCTTGATCGACCCACGCATGCAAGGATTCTCGAGCAACTGATACAGCAGCGTGCGGTCTGATTAAAATCTAATTAGTATTATTGAATAATTGACGGAATAAACATGTCAGAGATCGAGCACGGGAAAGACACCACGCCGTTGCAGTTTGTCCTGCCGTCGACGGTTTCCGCGCAGTGGAAGGAAGCGTTCGGCCGCATGGTCGCGGAGGTCATGAAGACCGGCGGACTGCAAACCCAGCCGATCACTGACAATCCAGACGAATGGGCCGCCGCCAACGCTCGCTCCAACGGGTTCGCAGAGGCGTTGGCCGCGCCGGTGCTGGCTCGACTGGGCACACGAACCGTCGATCACAATATGGGCGGTGTGCCCGTGATGGAATACATTCCAGCGGTGCAGCATCGTGAGCGTGCGAGGGTTTTCTACACGCACGGGGGCGGCTACACGGGCGGTTCCGCCAGCGCTAACGCAGTTGCGCCTGCGGTGATCGCGAATTTGCTGGGAGAGCCCGTGCTGTCGATCGATTACACGCTGACGCCCCGCGGACGCTACGACACCGTCACCGACGAAGTAGTCGCGGTCTTCGATGCCCTGACGAATGACGGGACGCCTGCTGAGCAGACCGTGCTGTTTGGCGACTCGGCGGGAGGCGGCCTTGCTGTCGCGTCGACACTCAAGCTCAGGGACCAGGGCAAGCCGATGCCGGCCGCGCTCGCGTTGTGGTCGCCGTTTGTCGACTTGCGCTGCGAGGGCGACACCATCCGGACACTGCTTCACGCAGACTTCTTCGATCCGGAGAAACTGGCCTGCAACATGAATATGTATGCGGGTCCCGACCATTTGATGCATCCGTACGCATCGCCCATTCATGGTGACTTCAGCAAGGGATTTCCTCCCACTCTGATCCAGGCCGGGACGCGGGAGATCTTGCTGAGCGATTCCGTGCGTCTATACCAGGCGCTGGATGTTGCCGGACGTGTGGTGAAACTGGATATTTACGAGGGGATGCCTCACGTGCATCAGTCCTGGCCTACCGGCACGCAAACGCCTGAGGCCATGCTTGCCTGCAGCAAGACCGCGCAGTTCCTGCAGCACTGGCTGGAGCGTTCAACGGCTTAGCGCATCCCGGTCATTGGGCTCAGGAAGCATCGTTGACGAGGCACTCAGTCTTGATTACGCCAGGCAAGCGAATGGAAAGTGCATGCTCCGGCGCAGCCCTGTAGAATCTTCTTGACCAACAATTGGCCAGGGTTGCAATGAAACTGACTGACGACAAAGCTCAAGCGCGCTCAAACTCCAGCGGCAATCACCCATCTCGAATCCTTCTCGCATGAACGACTTCGCCCGTTTGCCCGGTCATCGCTTTCTGCATTCGCCGGGACCTAGCCGCGTACCAGATGAAGTCCTGCACGCCATGAGCCGCCAGCCGATGGACCTGGCTGACCCGCGACTGGATCGCTGTATTGCCGCTTGCGAAGCGGGTCTGAAGCGCGTGCTGCAGACGGAGCAGTCGGACGTCTTCCTCTATGCCTCGAACGGGCACGGTGCCTGGGAAGCGGTCATCGCCAACCTGATTGCGCCGGGTCAGGCGGTGCTGGTGGCTGGCACGGGCCACTTCTCGGAATCGTGGGCGGTGCAGGCCGAGGCAATGGGCGGCCGTGTGATCCGCACACCCTGGGTCGAGGGACGTCCAATCGATCCAGCGGATATCGAAGCCGTGTTGCGGGAGGATGTGAAGCGCGAGATTGTCGCGGTCTTCATCGTTCACACGGACACCGCCAGCGGCATCACCAACGATCTGCCCGCCATGCGGGCAGCGATCGACCGGGCTGATCACCCGGCGTTGCTCGTGGTCGATGTGGTTGCATCGCTTGCAGCCGCGCCGTTCGCCATGGATGCAATGCGCATCAACGTGGTTCTCGGCGCCAGTCAGAAGGCGTTGATGGTGCCGCCCGGACTCGCGTTCGTCGCGGTCGACGCAACGGCTATGGAGGTCTCGCGCCGCAATTGCACGCCGCGTTTCTACTGGGACTGGGAGCGGCGGAAAAGTCCGCTGTCGTACCGCAAGTTTTGCGGCACGCCGCCGCAGAGCCTGATCGCCGGGCTGGAGGCGTCGCTCGGGCTGATCTTTCGGGAAGGCTTGACCGAGGTGCTGGAGCGCCATCGGCGAATCGCGCAAGCGGTGCATGCTGCGGTGCAATGCTGGAGCGAGACGGGCGCGTTGCGCTTTTTCTGCGAGGAACCCGCGGCGCGCTCGGTGTCGGTGACGACCATCGGGGTGAGCGAGGGTATCGATCCGGAAGCAATCCGCAGCGTCGCGCGTGAGCGCTTCGAAGTTGCGATTGCCGGTGGTCTCGGGCCACTTGCGGGCCGCGCATTCCGCATCGGGCATCTCGGCGACATTAACCCCGCGATGATCCTCGGATGTCTCGGGGGCGTCGAAGCCGCCATGACCGCGCAGGGTGTTCCCTTCGGCCGCGGTGGCGTGGAGCGTGCTATCGCACGTCTGGCTTTGGACTGAATGTGGACTGAAGGTCCACGTACGCAGTCGGCAGGTCTTCTTCGGGCTACCTGGAATACGATTAGTGACCCGAAGAAGATCATTGCCCGAGACCTGAAAGGGCATCCGTTAAAGAATTGAGCCAAGTGTGTTCTTCCGAACCGCCAGGGTTGCGCCGCGTTGCTATAAAACGAGGGCGAACTCGGGGAGAACACCATGACAGAAGAACGAGCGCGCGGCATTCTTGCTGCGAAAACGGCTGCTCGCGAATATGTGCTTCAAAGGCTTGTCGAAGACAAGACTTGGGAGCTTCGGACCAGTTCCGCCACGACTGCGACGATTGTCCGCGATAGTTTCAACGGCCTTGCCAGGCTAACCAATGCTCAATTGGCCAAGGCTGCCTACGACGCGGGAATTTCAGATGGTGACCAGCAGGTCATGAGCATGACGACCGTGCTTGCGCAGTTGGCGCCGGCGGTATAACCCCGGGCTCAGGACACGAATACACGGTCAACCCGGGGTGGTTCAGCGAACGTGTGTAACGTTCCCAACGCGTTCCCAACGCGTCCCCAACGCGTCCCCAACGCGTCGTCAACCCGGACATGAACCATCCGCGCTGCAAGCCGGCCTTTCATCAAACCAACTGCGATTCCGTCATCCGGCGCATGGCTTGCGGCGACTGTCCAAAAGCACGCAGGAATGCACGCCGCATCCGTTCACGGTCCCCGAAACCACTCTCGCGTGCGACTACATCGACTGAATGCCGTCCCGTTTCCATCATCAGGCGGGCGGCCTCCACGCGTAGATTTTCTATGGCCCGGGCGGGCGACTGTCCGGTCTCGTCGGTGAAGACCCGGCTGAACTGGCGCGGGCTGAGGTGGGCGACTTCCGCCAGCTCTTCGACCGACAGCTTCGCGCTCAGGTTGGACTTTGCATAGGTCAGCGCGGTCTGCACCCGATCCGATTTCGCGTCGAGTTCGAGCAGCGCGGAGTACTGCGACTGGCCACCGGCTCGACGATGATAGACCACCATTTTTTTCGCCACGAGCCGCGCGGTGTCCGTGCCCAGGTCTTTCTCGACGAGCGCGAGCGCAAGGTCGATCCCGGCACTTGCACCGGCGGACGTCCAGATCGGACCGTCGACGATAAAGATCCGGTCCTCCTCCATCTTGACCTGCGGATACGCGCGCTGAAGCGCCCGCGCGAAGTACCAGTGCGTGGTCGCGCGGCGGCCGTCCAGCAAGCCCGCCTCGGCCAGCACAAACGCGCCTGTGCAGGTCGCCGCAATGCGTTGCGATGCCTTCAGCGCGTCGCGAAGAAACGCAGCCACGCCTGCCGACTGCGGCGTGCCTGTGTTGTCGCCGGAGACGATCAGGGTGTGGAACTCGCTGCCCTTGAAACTCGCGGTCTCAACGCCGAATCCCAGCGAGGAACGCACAGAGCCGCCATGTTCCGACAGCAACTTCACCTCGTACGCGGTTTCTCCTATGGTTGCGTTGGCAAACTCGAACACGGTCGAGACCGCGAGCCCCAGCACCTGAAAGTCCGGATAAACAATGATTCCGATCGTTTTCACATGGCCTCCTGCGCGCCGGGAAAGGGATTCCGGTTGATGTCCTAAAAAGTTGCATCTATGTCATTGAGGACATGATCGCACACTTCTACTATTCCGTTCACACACCGGCGCCTCTGCCGGAACACTTGGAAAAACTGGAGAACGGAAATGAGCAATGTAGCGAACAAAGGCACGGCCCTCGTGACGGGCGCTTCGACCGGCATTGGCGCGGTCTACGCAGAGCGGCTCGCCGAACGGGGTTACGACGTTATCCTGGTGGCGCGCAATCGCGACCGGCTGAACGCGCTGGCAACGACGCTGACAACGTCCACCGGACGCAATTTTGAGGTGGTCGTCGCGGATTTGGGGACGACTGAAGGGGTGCGAAAGGTTGAAGACGTCCTGCGTAATGACTCCAGCATCACAATGCTTGTGAACAACGCCGGCGTGGGCGCGACCGCGCCGCTCGTGGATTCGGACATCGACAAAATGGACGCGATGATCACACTTAATGTGGTCGCGCTTACGCATTTGACGAAGGCCGTCGTACCGGGTTTTGTCGCGCGTGGAGGCGGAACGATCGTGAACATTTCATCGATTGCCGCTGTGTCGCCGGAGACGCTGAATGGCGTGTACGGCGGCAGCAAGGCTTACGTGCTTGCGTTGACACAGTCGTTGCACCATGAGCTTGGCGCGAAGGGCGTGCGGGTCCAGGCCGTCTTGCCCGGCGCAACCAGCACGGAGTTCTGGGACATCGCGGGCACGCCGGTGAGCTATCTGCCCCAAAGTATCGTCATGACGTCGGAAGACATGGTGGACGCGGCACTCGCAGGCCTCGACCAGGGCGAGCTTGTAACGATTCCCTCGCTGCCGGAATCGGCAGACTGGAACGCGTTCGAGGCGGCTCGCCAGGCGTTGGTGCCTAACCTTTCGCATCGGCTGCCGGCGGCGCGTTATGGCGTAACGAGCGTCACGCAACATTAAGCGTTTGCATAGTGAGTGGCTCAATGCCGGTGCGTTCCCTTCAAGCGCAATCACCGCTCTTAAGGAAACCGCGTGTCAGCGCATTGGGCCGCGTTGAAGAACCTTAAGCCTGTACGTAAGCTTACGACTTGTGAGCTTCGAGTTGTGAGCTTCGAGTTGTGAGCTTACGACTTAGCTAAGCTGAACGCGGCATTTGCGATTTACCAAGACCCTCCAGCCGCGGACCAGACGCAAATACGCCAGCTCATTAAAGCTGTCTAAACGCTCTTTAGCGCCCCATCCTCCGAATAGCGTGCAGCAATGCGCTCATTTCCCGCCGTCAAGCCGATAGCAACTATCGTAACCTTCGTGGTGGGCGCTTCCCCTTTCCCCCAAACGTCCGAACCACGGCGCATCGATTTCATGCCATGTGGAGCGAGGTGAGCGCAGCCCGACAGAATCCGCTGACCCAAGTTTCGACAGCCAACTCATGACATCTGTCCCAACAAGCGCACCTCCCATTGCGGACTGGCATCAGTCGGCTGCTTCGCTATGCCTGGCCGGACACTATGCGCAAGCGTTGTCGATGGTCAAGCCGATGCTTGAACCACATCCGGCATTGACGGGAAGCGCGCTGGCGGAGGCCTTGAATATAGTGGCGGTCTGTTCGCTAGCGCTTGGCCAACTGGAGGATGCGCAAACGTATTGGCGGCGGGCTATCGAGGCCAAGCCCGATTTCGTCGATGCTTATAACAATCTCGGCATGCTGCTTAAGGGGCTTGGCGCTTTGGTGGAGGCGTTGGCTATCTATCGGCAACTGCTGAGCATCCGTCCGGACCTCGCCGAGGCCAGCAACAATCTGGGTGCGGTGCTCTACGATCTCGGACGCCTCCATGACGCCGAGGCGGCGTACCGGCATGCGCTTGCGATCCGTGCGAATTACGCGCAGGCCCACTACAACCTGGGCATCGTGCTCCATGACCTGCGCCGTTGGCACGAAGCGGAGAGTGCTTACCGGCAGGCATTGGTTCTGTCTCCCGATGCAGGGGCTTACAACAACCTGGGCAACGTACTCAAGGAACTTGCCCGACTGCCAGAAGCCGAGGCGGCGTACCGGCAGGCACTGATCCTCAGGCCCCAATACGCCGAGGCGCTCAACAACCTGTCGAACGTGCTCAAGGAATCAGGCCGCCTGCCCGAGGCCGAGCTGGCCTGCCGGATGGCGCTCACTATCCGCCCTGACTACGCAGAAGCCCACCTTAACCTGGGCGCCTTGATGGGTGTCCTTGAACGCTTTCCCGAAGCGGAGGTGTCTTACCGCCAAGCGCTCGCAGTCCGGCCCGACTATGCGCAAGCTCATTACAACCTGGGCATCGTGCTGCAGACTCTAGACCGGCTACCCGAGGCCGAAGCGGCCTACCGGCAAGCGTTGCTGATCCGCCCGGATATGGCCGAAGCCCATAACAACCTGGGCATCGTGCTGTGGGCACTGCGTCGTTTGCCTGATGCCGTTGCGGCTTACCAGCGAGCGCTGGCTCTCAGACCCGATCTCGCCGAGGGGCACCACAATCTTGGTAACGTGTTGAAGGAGCTAGGCAATCTGACCGATGCAGAGGCGGCTTTCCGGCGAGCACTCGCGATCCGCGCCGACTATCACGATGCGAAAGTCAGTCTAGCAACGCTGCTGCTCTGCATGGGCGAATTCGAGGAGGGATGGCGGCTTTACGACTCTCGTTATGACCAGCCGGGATTTATTCATCACCAGACCCAGTCCTTGCTGCAATGTCCGCGGTGGCGAGGCGAAGCGCTTGCGGGCAAGTGGTTGCTGGTGTGGCAGGAAGATGGTCTTGGCGACATGGTTCAGTTCGGCCGCTACTTTCCTCGGCTCAAGGTACAAGGCGCGGTCCATATCGCATTTGCCTGTGCGCCTGCGCTGCATCGGCTATTCGCGGCTGTAGAGGGCGTCGATGCGGTCCTCGACCACGAGGCCGCGCTGGCCCGGGCGTCCGAGTACGATTATTGGACGAGCCCGATGAGCATGCCGCTGCATCTGCGCACGACCACGGACACCATTCCCGATCCCATTCGCCTGACGGCCGACCCGTTGCTCGTCGAACACTGGCGCGCGCGGCTGGCGACGCTTCCACCCGGCCGCAAAATCGGCCTGGTCTGGAAAGGCAATCCCAAACATCACAACGATGCCAACCGTTCGATGCCGTCGCTTGCAACGCTTGCGCCGCTCTGGAGCGTGCCCGGGGTCAGCTTCGTGAGCCTGCAAAAAGGACAGGGGGAAGAAGAGGGGCAGTCACCGCCCGCAGGTCTTGCGCTCCTGCACCTCGGAACAGAGCTGACCGATTTCGCCGATACCGCCGCCATCATCGGCGAGCTCGATCTGGTGATCTGCGTGGACACCTCCGCGGCACACATTGCTGCGTCGCTGGGCAAGCCGTGCTGGGTGTTGCTGCCGCGAGAAGACATCGACTGGCGCTGGATGCGCGAGCGTGAAGATTCACCGTGGTATCCGCAGACGCTGCGCCTGTTCCGGCAAGCGGCCGATGAGAGTTGGTCCACGGCTGTCGAGCGTGTGCGGCTGGCGTGTATGGCGACGTTCGCGAGTCCGGGTCATTCGCCGCCAGGATGAAGCGAACCCTTGCAGTGCGCTCGTTTGCTTCGCACCATGCCCTGCTTCCAAAATAGTTTTGTAAAGAAAACCGCTTGCGACAGCAGAGATTTTAAAATGCGTCAAAGCGGATGTCGATTTTCGGCAGCCTCGTTCGTCGTCAGAGAAACCAGCCTTTCTCAACCCGAGGTGATCCAATGACATTAAAGCTCTACGCTCATCCGTTCTCGTCCTACTGCCAGAAGGTTCTGGTCGCGCTGTACGAGAATGGCACGCCGTTCGAATGGCGCGCGCTGTCGCATGAAAACCCGCAAGTGATGGAGGAACTGACGGCGCTCTGGCCTATGAAGCGCTTTCCCGTGCTCGTGGATGCCGGGCGCACCGTGGTCGAGGCGAGCATTATCATCGAGCATCTGGGGCTATATCATCCGGGCCCCGTGCCGCTGCTGCCTGACGATCCCCGCAGCGCAATGGAAGTGCGCAGCATGGATCGTTTCTTCGACAACTACATCTCCACTCCACAGCAGAAGATCGTGGGCGACAGCTTGCGGCCGCAAACGGAACGGGACCCGCGAGGCGTGGCCGACGCCCGCGCGATGCTCGAGACCGCTTACGGCTGGCTCGACGGCGTCATGGCCGAGCGCAAGTGGGCCGTGGGCGACCACTTCAGCCTGGCCGATTGCGGCGCTGCGCCGTTCCTGTTTTATGCGGACTGGACGCATCGCATTGACGCGTCGTTCCCACACGTGATTGCGTACCGGAAGCGACTGCTGGCACGTCCGTCGTTCGCGCGCGCGGTTGACGAGGCGCGGCCGTTTCGGCCGTTTTTTCCGTTGGGAGCGCCTGTCGACCGCGATTGAAGCGGGCGGGCTGCACGAGGCCGGGCGAGCCGAGCCGTCGCCCTTACTCCGGGCAAACCCGATGTATCGCGTCAGTCGCCTTGCACCCCCTTTAGTTTTTCCTGCAATCGGACGTTATACGGGAGGACGTCACGCGGAATTCGATGACCCGGCATGTCGAGATGCAACCGGTGAATTCCACGCAAATTAAAACACCGGGGGCAAGGGATGACGGGTTTCGGATTCGGGCAACGTGGGCGCACGCTGGCGGCGGTCGGCAAGATCGCCGAACATGCGGGCAAGCTGGGCATTGAGATTTGCGATGTATCGGGGCACGTCGAGGAAGTGGCGGCCCGCGCTGCGCGTCAGGCGGATTTGTGCCACGGCTTGCAGCGTTCTGCCATGTCGACCATGGAGGGCAACCAGCGGATTGCCGCGGCGGCGCGTCAGATGCGCATCGTGGCAGATCAGGCCGCGTCCGACGTCGGCCAGTCCCAGGAGACGGTCAGGGTGTCACTGGCAGACATCCATAGTCTGGTGGACAGCGTCTCGGTGATGGCGGCTGAGATCGAGACCTTGCGAGCGTCATTGAGCGACGTCAGCAAGATCTCCGAAGAAATTTCGATCATCGCGCGCCAGACTAATCTACTGGCCTTGAACGCCGCAATAGAAGCGGCCCGCGCGGGCGAGTTCGGCAAGAGCTTTGCCGTGGTCGCCGCTGAAGTGAAGGCGTTGTCCGCCAAGACCGCGCAGGCCACGTCGGAGATCGGGACAACACTTACCAGGCTGTCGGGGCAGGCCGACCTGCTGATGGCCGAAGGTTCCGCCAGCGCGATACGCGCACAGCGAGTCAAAGAGGGCACGCATGCGATCGGCGAGGTTGTGTCGGCGACGGGGAAAGCGATCACCGAGTTGAGTGTTGAAGCAGAGCAAATTGCTTCGCAAACCGAAGCGATCGATCAGCAATGCAGCGGGCTTGCGTCTCAGGTCTCCGAGATGGTCGGAGGCGTCGAGCAGTCAAGCGGCAGCTTCACGAAGGCGCGCGATCAGTTGAGCAAGCTGTTGGGCGTGTCCGAAACCTTGATCGAGCTGACGGCGGAAGCGGGGATAGAGACACCCGACACGCGGTTTATAGATGCAGTCATGAATGCCGCGCAGAAGATCGGCCGGGCTTTCGAGCATGCCATTTCGCGCGGCGAGATCTCGGCTGCGGACCTTTTCGATCATGCATATAACCCGATTGCCGGTACCAATCCCGAGCAGTTCACGACCCGCTATATCCAGATTGCCGATCGCATCCTGCCGGAGATCCAGGAACCCTTGCTGGCGCTGGATAAACGCGTGGTGTTCTGTGCAGCTGTCGATACCAAGGGCTACTTGCCCACGCACAACAAGAAGTTTTCGCAATCTCAAGGGTCCGATCCTGCCTGGAACGCCGCCCATTCGCGTAACCGGCGCATCTTCAATGACCGCACCGGCCTGGCTTCGGGGTCGCACACCAAGCCGTTCTTGTTGCAGACCTATCGACGCGATATGGGCGCCGGGGAATATGCGCTGATGAAAGATGTGTCCGCGCCGATCATGGTCGCAGGCCGTCATTGGGGCGGATTGCGACTCGCTTATAGCGTCTGATTGGCGATAACGCTTTACTGCGCGCTCTACCACTGCGATCAGGTTTTTCCCATGTCCGCGCGTTGAAGTCGCACGTGCGGACATCTCCATGTCGGCACCCTTACCTTCACTGCAACGACCGTCCGGTCGTCCCGGTTCGGGGAGGCTGGCACGGGTCTTCACGCGCGAGAGGTCTTCACGCGCGAGAGCCGTACTTTTATGCTTAGCCATGCGAATAAAGCGTGGCGTCCAGATACGCAAGCTGGCCATCCTTCTGCGCGTGGACGAGTTCTTGATAGACCTGTGCACGTGTCTTCGGTGCGACTGCCTGTCCATACGGCGCAACCCATTGGCCGGCGGCCTGGATTGCCGTCTGGCCTGTCTGCGTCGACGGGGCGCTCTGTGCCGCGAATGCGGAGCCGGTGGCCAACAATCCTGCGAAGGCGAGTGCGATCATTGAGGTCTTCATGGTGTTCTCCTGGAACGAGGGTTGGCGAGTACCGGACCTGCGACGAACCGTCGTTGTTGTCCGGTTCATGCAGATTAATGACTCAGCCCTATCCCGAAGGCGGCGTATTCATGAAGTTTTATTTAGGACGGTTCGACGAATGACGAGACGTCAGCGACGTATTGCCGGTGCAGATCTCCTGACCTAGTGAAAAAGCTCATGACGTAGCGCAGAAGATGAACGACCGGCATCAAAACGACAGTCGTTCATCGCCGCCAGGACTAACCGCCCGCCGGCCGCAAAGTGATAGAGAACGCGGGTGGCGCGCGCCCGTCGGTATCGAGCGGCATCGGATCAGACCGCTGGATTGCCCGCAAAGCCGCCATATCCCAGGTTGCGTTACCGCTGCTACGGGAAATGGCCGCGGAGAGCAAGGTCCCGGTCGGCGCGCATCGCACGCTGATGACCGTCTCCAGATCAAGTGTCGGACCCGCCCACACAATGTTGGGTCGTATGCGTCGTTGAACCTGGGTCGCATAGTCGCCCCCAGGCGCCGCGCCGGGCGAGCCGGCGCCTGGCATGAACGGCTGCGCCATCGACGCCAAGCGTGTCTTCGCATCGATGCTGGCAGCAACAATCGACCAGTCGCGAAGGGGCTGCGGCATTGCGAGCAGTGCACGGTTATAGACGCGAGCGTTGCGGCACCAGACTTCGGCGGTGACGCCTGTCGGATCGACCACCGCTGCGGCGACATCGCGTGTGCCCTGGGCGTCGTTCTTCAACAGGTCCTGCAAGGAGTGCACGAGCGCCAACTGCCCCTGCGCACGCTGTTCTTGAGTCACTTGAGCGAGCGGGGTTTGCAATGCCGATTGTTTTAGCATCGCGAACGTGACCCCAAAGTACGCGTCGACATCGGCATCGGACATGGTCGCGATCGACATGTAGCGAGACATCACCAGCGGCACGCTCTTGATACCGCCGCAATCGGGCGGCGCGTTGTCGAATGCCTTCGATGCGAGTTCGGCCAGCTTGCTGCGTTCCTCGGGCGAGAGCCGCAGCATGCCTTCGGTGAAGAATTCCGTGCGCAACAGAGGGCTGAGCGCAAGCAGACTGGCATGGTTCGGCCCGTTCCCAAGGAAGCGGCTGACGTCGGGATCCGTGCGCATGCGCTCGCTCCAACGCTTGATCGTGGCAGCCTTGGGCGAGTCGGGAGCAATGCCGAGCTTTTGCAGGCTGGCGGCCTGGATTGCTTCGACCAGCGACAAGCTTCCCGTTGATGAAGCGGGAAGCGGCGGGCTGGCCGTCGATACAGACGGTACCGCCTGTGCCGGCATAACCGGGATGACGCTCGCCTGTTGGGACCGGTAAAGCGCCGCCGCGGCCGATGATGGATTGATACCTGCCGCAGCGGCACTCCGGCCCGGTGGCAAAGCATGAACCGCGGGCTCGAAGTTGAAGGTCGTGTGCTGCACGACACGGTGCGCTACGCCATCGACGACATAGGGGGCACACGTGCCCTTCGCAATCGCTTCGCGGGCCGCGCTGTCGAGTTCCTGGTTGCCGCTGCTCTTGTCGACAATGACAAGGTCGATTCGACCCGCCGTATTGACCACGTATGTGATCCGGACACTGCCGCGTACGCCCATTTGCCGTTGCAGTGCCGTGTATTTCGGGCGCCCCAGGCGACAGGGCACGCCACCTGGTGGACTGAGCGCGTCGGCAAATGCCGATGGATCGGGTTGGTTGTCCGCATGAGGGTTGTCCGGCCTGACCGGTGCGCACGATGCGAGCAGTAGAAGAAGTACCCCGGTGAATCCAAACAGTACGAAGCTGTCTATTTTATTGGCCAACGCTTTCATTTTAATTTTTTGGTCGCGGGTTGCAGGTCTTTGGACTGCAATCTAGCACAGCCGCGACGGCCGCTAAAGTGATTCGTCTGCAAGGCCTAAAGCCTAAGGCCTAAGGTCTTGCTGCAACTTCATCGAGATGGAAGAGCAAGTCAGCCGGATCTTCGTACACGCGCAGTGCGCCTGCCCGTTCCAATTCATCCATTCCGTACCCACCCGACAGCAGCCCTACGCCCAGCGAGCGGCAGCGCCGCGCGGCGAGCATGTCCCAGATGCTGTCGCCCACCACGACGGTATGCTCGATCGACACGCCCAGACGCGATGCCGCTGCAATGAAGAGGTCAGGGTCAGGCTTGGCATACTTCACGTCGTCGCGCGTGACCACCACGGTCTTCGCCGGGTCGACCCCGAGCGCTTCCAGATTCACAGCTGCCGTTTCCATCCGGCCGCTGGTGGCAATAGCCCAGCGCGTGCCTGCTTCGGTGAGCGCGGCGAGCAACTCGCGCGCGCCGGGCAGCGGGCAAACCTGTGCACGCAGCCGCTGATAAGCGTGCGCATGAGTGCGGCGCAACCGCTCCACGCGTTCCGGACTGATCTCCCCGTGTGTTTCGCGCAGCAACTGGTTCGTGAAGAGACCCCCGCTCATGCCGATCTTGCGATGAATGCGCCATACCGACAGCTCGATACCCTCTGCATCGAGCGCTTCTTTCCATGCCAGAACATGCTGGTACACGCTGTCGACCAGCGTTCCGTCGAGGTCGAACAGGAATGACGTTTCGATTCGCATGATGGGATCCTTTGACAGTAGGTTCAGGCAACTGCATGAGCGTGGTGACAGCGTACGCCTGAATGTTGTCACTGATGTGGCTTACGCGTCGCGCCTCGTCGATAGCGGCCCTAAACGCTGATAGCCGCCGCTGCCTTTGCAACGGCTTGTCCCCATTCCTTCAGGCGCTTGGGTTCGTAGCGGGATTCGGGCATGGAGATGCAGATGCTGCCGACCGGGCCGCCGTCCGAATCGGTGATAGCCGCACCAATAGCGCACACCGCGCGTCGATACTGCGACAGGTTGATCGAATATCCGCGCTTACGGATGCGTTCGAGTTCAAGCCGTATCTCAGCCGGGTCGCACGGCGTGGTGTCGCTGAATTTCGGCAGGTCGCGGCCCAGGATTTCTTCCACTTCGGCCTCGCTCATGTACGCGAGCACGGCAAGGCCCGTTGCCGTCGCATGAAACGGGCTGAGGTCGCCGATAGGACTGAAGGTGCGCACCGTCTGCGTGCAATCCGCACGGTCGATGAGCACCATCGACTTGGTGCCGTCCGGGATCGACAGATGAACGGTCTCGTTGGTCAACTCCCGTAGTTCGCGCATCGGCTCGCGCGCGGCGGCATATAGCGCGCCGCCGCGAAGCGCGGCAGGGCGCACGCCGAGGATCCGCGCACCCACTTCCCAGCGCGTCAGGTCGCCGCCGGTCTGGCGCAACCAGCCGGCTTCGAGAAAGGTCATCAACACGCGCTGAACGCTGGATTTCGGCATGTCCAGCAAACGCGCCAGCACGCCCACGCTGACCGGCTGGTTCTGCGATACCGCTTCCAGTATCTCCAGGCTCTTCAACAAACTGTTCATGCACTTCTCCCGTGATTTGCCGCCGCAGGAAAGCGCGCGTTCATCCTTGGGCCCGCTTCGTTCGCTTGCAACGCAAAAAAGCGCGTGTTACTTTGCGCTTGTTAAATATGGAACACCGTGCCGCATTATGGCACGGAAATAAAAATCTCGGAATCCCGAAGACACTCTCGCGATGACATTTTCTCTTCATACGCCTGCGCCTTTGCCGGTAGTAGCGGCTAACGGCGCGCTGATTCCCCGGTTGGGTCTGGGCACATGGCAATCCACCCATGATGAAGGCGTCCGTGCGGTGCGCGCGGCTCTCGACGCCGGGTATCGTCATATCGACACCGCCGCCCGCTACGAAAACGAGCAGGCAGTGGGCCAGGCACTCGCCGCCTGCGGCGTGCCGCGCAACGACGTGTTCGTCACCACCAAAGTCTGGCATACCGAGTTGCGCGCTGCCGACTTCCGCCGCGCGGCAGAAGCGAGCGTCGCGCGGTTAGGGCTCGATCACGTTGACCTGCTGCTCGTGCACTGGCCCAACCCCGAGGTGCCGTTGGAAGAGACGATCGGTGCACTCAACGACGCGCAACGCCGCGGCCTGACGCGTCATATCGGCGTATCGAATTTTCCGGTGGCGCTGCTTGATCGCGCAGTGGCGCTCTCGCCGTCGCCGCTGGTCGCGAACCAGTGCGAATACCATCCGTATCTCGACCAGACCAGGCTGCTCGCGGCCTGTGCGCGGCATGGCATGGCCCTGGTCTCCCACTCGCCGCTTGGCAGCGGCAAGCTGCTTGCGGATCCGGTGATCGCGGACATTGCTCTTCAGCATCACAGGCAACCCGCGCAGATCATCTTGCGCTGGCTGATCCAGCAGCCCGGGGTCGCGGCAATTCCGAAGTCGTCGAATCCCGAGCGTATAGGCGAAAACCTCGCGGTATTCGATTTCGAACTCGATACCGCGTCGATGGCGCGCATCGGCGCGCTCACTCGTGCCGATGGCCGCGTGAGCAAACCTGCGTGGCATCCCGAGTGGGACACCTCGGACACTTTGTACAACCCCTCACTCGCAGCGCAGCCATGAACTCGACCTCTGCCTCGCTAAGCGATGCGATCCTTGCAACAGACCGGCGCCACTTCATGCATCCCGGCACGCATGCGTCCGATCATGCATCCGGCGAACTGGAAGGGCGCCTGATCAGGCGTGCGTCAGGAATACGAATAGAGGATCACGCGGGCCGTTCCTATATTGATGCGTTCGCCGGGCTGTATTGCGTGAACATTGGTTATGGACGCGAGGAGATGGCCGAGGTGATAGCAACCCAGAGCCGCAAGCTGTCGTTCTATCACACGTATGCAGGCTTCTCGAACGACCCCGCGGTCGAACTGTCGCAACGGTTGATCCAGGACTGGTCACCGCCGGGAATGAAGAAGGTGTTCTATGGCATGTCCGGCTCGGACGCCAACGAGACACAGATCAAGCTGGTCTGGTACTACAACAATGTGCGGGGGCGTCCGCGCAAGAAGAAGATCATCGCGAGGCATCGCAGCTATCACGGTTCGGGCATTGCAACCGGCAGCCTCACGGGACAAGCGAAGTTTCACGCTGCCTTCGACTTGCCCATGCCGCAAGTGCTGCATACGGCGTGTCCTGACTTCTACCGCGATGCCCGGCCGGGTGAAAGTGAAAGCGCGTTCGTGGCGAGTTGCGTCGAACAGCTTGAACGGTTGATAGAAAGCGAAGGGGCGGACACGATCGCGGCATTCTTTGGCGAACCGGTCATGGGCTCTGGCGGCATCTTGCCGCCGCCGACCGGCTATTGGCCAGCTATCCAGGCCGTGCTGAAGCGGCACGACATCTTGTTCGTCGCCGATGAAGTCGTCTGCGGTTTCGGGCGCCTTGGTTCGCGCAACGGTTCCGAGCATTACGGTATCGAACCGGATCTGATCTCGGTCGCGAAGGGACTCACGAGCGGGTATTTGCCGTTGTCCGGCGTGATTGTCGGCGAGCGGGTATGGGACGTGATTGAACGCGGCTCGCGGGAGCAAGGCGCAATGAGCCACGGCTGGACTTACTCGGGTCATCCGGTGTGCGCGGCCGCGGCGTTGACGAACCTCGACATCCTCGAACGTGAGCAACTGACGCGCAACGCCTCCGACGTCGGCGCTTATATGCAGCAAAGTCTGCACGCCGCATTCGATGATCACCCGCTCGTCGGTAATGTACGAGGGGAGGGGATGCTGGCGGCTCTTGAGCTAATGGCCGACAAGACCGAACGCACGCCGTTTTCGCCTTCTCTCAAGGTCAGCAACCGGGTCGCGCAGGCAGCGCTTGCGCGTGGCCTGATCGTTCGCCCGCTTGGCATTAGCGACATTGTCGGATTTGCGCCGCCTCTGGTCGCCACGCGAGCGGATATCGACGAAATTATTGGCATTACGAGGCAGGCGCTGCATGCGGCGAGCGAGGATCTGTCCGTGTCCGGTTGACGCATCACTTCCCGTAACAACACCCTGAAGCGACAGGTTTCAGTGTGTCGTAGTCCTATCATCCACCGCCGTCGATCCTCGCGACGGCGGCGCTTCGCGCTGGTTTGCCGATCACTCGCCGCGTAAAGCACAACCCCCCAACCCCGTTTTGTGACCGCTTGCACGCGATAAATGTGCGTGATACTTTGCACTTCAATAATTTTATGGAACGCCGTGCCGTAATGTGGCACATAAAAGTTCAGACCCGAGTTCAGACCCGAGTTCGGACCCACCAAGGACCTCGCTGTGTCGACCCGTAGCCAAGTGTTTTCCTCCGACTTCACCGATACCCCGTACTGGTGGAAAGACTGGCGCCCTCACGACGACCTGATGGCCGAGGTACCGCGCGACGTCGACGTGGCGATCGTCGGCGCGGGTTATGCGGGGCTGTCGTGCGCGCTCGAATTCGCGAAGCATGGTCTGAGCGTGGCCGTGCTCGAAGCCGATGTGCCCGGCATCGGTGCGAGCACGCTGAGTGGCGGACAAGTGTCCGGAGGCGTGAACGTGGGCAAGGCGCCCTCGGGCAAGAAGCTGGACAACGCCGTATCCGAACTACGCCAGCAAGCGCTCCTGCGTGAAGCTGCGGCTTCCTACGGCGTGTTCGAAAGCATCCTCAGGGACAACGCAATCGAATGCGCTTATGTGAAGGCCGGGCGCATCAACGCAATGTGGACCGACGCGCACCTGGCCGCGTGGAAAAAGCGCATCGTGAATCTCAACGCGTACGCGTCGGCGGGCGCACGAATCCTCTCGCGCGACGAACTGCGCGACGAACTGGCGAGCGACATTTACGCCGGCGGCGTCTTGCTCGAGCGCGCGGGACAAGTGCACCCGTCAATGATGTTCGCCGGGTTGCTCGCCGCGGCTCGAGGCGCGGGTGTCACGGTGTGCAGCAAGGCCCCGGTCAAGAGCGTTACGCGCTCTGGGGCGGGGTATCGCGTAGAGACCGCGCGGGGAGCGCTCGCGAGCCGGCACGTGGTGATCTGCACCAACGGTTATACGGGCGAATCGATGCCGCACCTGAAACGCCGTGTGGTGCCGGTCGTGTCGCATCAGATCGCGACTGAAGAGCTTCCTGCCGACCTGCAGGCGTCTCTGATACCGAAGCGCCGTGGTATCTCGGAGACGCGCCGCGTGGTCAATTACTACCGCTATTCGCCCGACGGCAAGCGCCTCCTGTTCGGTGGCCGCGCGCGCTTTTATAGCCTCGACCGGCGCCAGTCGGGTGCGGTCCTGCACGCACAAATGGTGGAGCGCTTTCCACAGATGGCTGACGTAAAGGTAGCGCATAGCTGGGGCGGCACGGTGGCGCTCACACTCGACTTCCTGCCGCACCTGGGCCGCACCGCCGAGGGCATCCACTACGCGCTTGGCTGCAATGGCAGCGGCGTCGTGATGATGACCTACCTCGGCTACAAGGTTGCACGTTTGATCATCGAAGGACAATCGCCCGAGAGCAGCGCCTATGGCTCGCCGATGCTCACACACCCGCTTTATCGCGGCAAGCCATGGTTCATGCCGGCGCTGGGGAGCTATTACCAGATCCGCGATGTCATCGACAAACGCAGGCAGCACGCCTGAGCGCCACGCTCTTAACCGGGACCTTCCATGATGGCAATAGCGTCTCATCATTTTCGACAGGCAAGGACAATGCAATGGGTTTGAGAATCGGAGTGGATATTGGCGGGTCGTTCACCGACTTTGCGGTGCTCGACGAAGCGACGCGAACAATAAGAACCTTGAAGGTGTTTTCGCGGCCGGACAGTCCGGGAAGCGAAGTGCTCGCCGGAATGGAAGGCCTGCGGGAGCGCTACGGCATCGAGCCGCGAGAGGTGGTCTATTTCACTCACGGCACGACCGTCGGCGTGAACGCGGTAGTGCAACGCAAGGGGCTGAAGCTCGGTCTTGTCACTACGCGCAACTTCGAAGACGTGCTGGACATTGCGCGACTAAAAATTCCGGACATGTACCACTTGATGTCCAGCCGTCCCGCGCCTCTCATTCCACGCGACCGGGTGTTCGGCGTGGTGGGCCGGCTGACGGCGGAGGGAGACGAGGAAACACCGGTCGATGAGACCAGCGTGCTCGACGCTGTGCTGGGAATGCAGGCGGCTGGGTGCGAGGGCGTGGTGGTGTCGTTGCTGCATTCGTATCGCAACCCGTCGCATGAGCTGCAGGTGAAGGCGATCATCCAGCGTGCAATGCCGGGTATGTTCGTTTCGTGCTCGCATGAAGTCTGGCCGATCATCCGTGAGTATGAACGCACTGTCACGGCGACCATCGGTGGTTACGTGCAACCGCGCGTGTCGAATTACCTCACGAAGTTGCAGGCGGCTTTGGGGGAAAGCGGGATTGGCGCGGACCTCAAGGTTACCAAATCGAATGGTGGCGTGATGAGCGCCGAGAACGGCAAGCAGAACTGCGTGCAGATGATCCTGTCCGGCACCGCGTCAGGTGTGATCGGCGCGGCGTATCTCGCGAAGCTCTGCCAGGTGAAGGACTGCATGAGTCTCGACATCGGCGGGACGACAGCAGACATTGCGTTGATCGTGGACGGCAAGCCGCAGTACGCGACGGGCGAATATATCGGCGAATTCCAGATCCATATTCCGTCGGTCTCTGTCTCGTCGATCGGCGACGGTGGCGGCTCCATCGCCTGGGTTGACGAGTTCGGCGTGCTCAAGGTCGGACCGGAAAGCGCGGGGTCGAATCCGGGCCCGGTTTGCTACGGTCGCGGCGGCACGCGCCCGACTATCACCGACGCATTCGCCGCCATCGGCGTGCTCGGCAGCGCGGCGCTCGGCTATAACGCGGTAAAGGTGGATGTCGACGCGTCGCTGCGCGCGATCGAACCGCTTGCGCAGAGACTTGGACTTGACGTCTACAAGACGGCTGCTGCGATTATCGAGGTATCCATCTCCGGCATGTATGCAGGCGTGAGCCGTTTGAGCTCGCGCTTCGGTATCGACCCGCGGACCTTCTCGCTGATGCCTTTCGGCGGCGCGGGACCGATGCTCGGCTGCTTCCTGGCCCGCGCGCTGAACGTTCGGAACCTGCTAGTCCCGACTACCCCCGGTGTGCTTAGCGCGCTCGGTGGTTTGATCGCAGACACGAAAAACGACTTTGTTCGCACGACATATTACCCGCTCGACCGCGCGTCCCTCGATAGGCTTGGCCATGACCTCACGCTGCTGGAGGCGGATGCGCGCGCGTGGGTGATCCGCGAGACCGGTACGGACGCAACGGCTGAACTCGTTGTCTCGGCGGATATGCGCTATCGCGGGCAGTCGTTCGAGATCGATACGCCACTCACCGCCGCCGCTATCGCCAACGGTGATATTGAAGGGATCGCGCAAGCGTTCCATCGCGAGCACGAACGGTTGTTTGGCCACAGTGACGAAACGTCCGCCATTCAGGTAGTCGCGCTCAGGCTGGTCATCACCGCGCCCACCCCCAAGCCTGAGTTGCCAAAGATCGCGGCGGGCGAGGGTACGCCAAAAGCTGAGTCTGAAATTGATGCCTACCTCGACGGCGCTTGGCGTCGCGTGCCGCTTTACCGACGCACAGCACTGCTGGCTGGGCATCGATTCACCGGCCCGGCGATCGTTGCACAAGACGACACCACCACCTGCGTGCTGCCGGGCTTCAACGCCCGCGTAGACGACTACGGCAATCTTTTTCTCGAAGCCGTTTGAATAGCTGACCTTGGAAACGCAACATGACATTCGATAAATCCGTCCTCCAGATTTTCGCGAACTACTGCGTCGCGGCGGCGGAAAGCATGGCCTATACGCTCGTGCGTACCGCGCATTCCGCGTTCGTGAAGGAAACGGAAGACTTCTCCTGCACGTTGATGAACACCCGTGGTCTCACGTTCGCCTCGCCGAAGACGCTGGGCGCCACGTGGTATCCGGGTCTCGACTTCGGTGCCGTGATCGACATGATCGACCACTACGAACCAGGCGATATCTGCATGACCAACGACGCGTACAGCGGCTACGTTGCAACCCATACGCCCGACGTGATGATGTGGAAGCCGGTATTTTTCAATGGCGAGATTGTCTGCTATGTCGGCGGACATATTCATAACACCGACATGGGCGGCGCGGTACCGGCGTCGCTGTCGCGTACGCTGACCGAGATCTACCAGGAAGGCATCCGCTTCGCGCCGACCAAGATTGTTCGCGCCGGTGTGCTGGACGAGGTCCTGCTCGAACACATGGCGATCAACGTGCGCGCGCCCGACCAGAATCGCGGCGACCTGAAGGCACAAATTGCGATGTTGATGACCGGCGAGCGCCGGGTGCTGGAGATCATCGAGCGCTTCGGAATCGAGCGATTCCGCGCCGGAATGGACGCGCTGCTTGAGTACTCGGAAGAGCAGGCGCGCACGATCGTGAGGAGCATGCCGGACGGCGAATATTTCTTCGCTGAATATGCCGACGAAGATTCGGTCAACGGCAGACCGCTGCGTGTTGCGTTGACCCTGACTGTTGCGGACGGTTCACTCGTCTTCGATTTCACCGGCAGCGATCCGCAACTGAATTCGTCGCTGAACATGCCCACGGGCGGCAAGGAGCGCCACGTCCTCGCGCTCGTGGGTCTCAACTACGTCTTGTACTCGCTTAATCCCGATCTTCTGCTCAACGCAGGCATGCTGAAAGTGGCGCGCTGCATCCTGCCTGAAGGCACGATCATGAATTGCGTTGCGCCCGCGGCGGTCGGGATGCGCAGCCTGACCGCGAAGGTCGCGCAGTACGTGACCTTCGGCGCCTTCTCGATGGTGTGCCCGGAGCGCTTGCCGGCGTGTCCCGCTGGGGGTATGTCGATTCTCAACGTCAAGACCGTGGACCGCCGGGGTCGCGCGGTGATCGCTTCCATCGGTCCTGTGGGCGGTGGCGCGGGCGGCATGATCTCGGGCGACGGGTCGGATGCGTCCGGCGCGAACGTGGCGTTCCTTCGCAATACGCCGGTCGAGATCAACGAAGCCGAAGTGCCGATCCGCATCACCAAGTATGGCGTCGTGCCTGGTAGCGCGGGCGTGGGCAAGTACCGGGGCGGCTTGGGAACCGTGATGGAGTTCAGGGTGTTTTCGCCGGGCACGCTGGTCACCGCACGTAATCGCGACCGTTCGCGCTTCGCGTCCTGGGGCGTGCTTGGGGGCAAGGCGGGCGCCGTCTCGCGCTTTACCCGCAATCCGGGCCGCGAGGACGAGGAGGACCTGGGCGTGACCGACCTCGTGATGTGCGGTCCCGGCGATGTCATCCGCCTCGAAGGCTGCGGCGGCGGCGGCTACGGCCATCCTCACGAGCGCGACGCGCAGAAGGTGGCGGAGGACGTGCGGCGCGGTTATCTTCGGGTGGATCAGGCGCGTGACTTGTATGGCGTCGTGCTGGTCGGCGGAGCGATTGACGGCGCAATCGATGCAACGCAGACGGCTCGACTGCGCGAAGAGGCGAAGAGGGCAATGGACCAAACCGCGGACCGGAAGGTGGCCACTCACTTCGACTATGGCGAGGCGCGCAACGCCTATGAGGCGAAGTGGACACGCGAACGTTACGACGTATTGACCGGCATCCTGGCTCGCGCGCCGGTGGCGTGGCGTCACTTCCTCAAGCACAAGATATTCGACGCCCTCGATGCGAGGGAAGCGGCCGGCACGCTGACCGCCGGCGCCGGAATTATTGACGAACTGTATGCCGGCGTGTTGCGGCGATACCCCCAATTGCTCGACGTGGAGCAGGCCGCCGTTGCCTGAAACATGGATGAAAACGCGGACGTTTTCATCGGCTGGCTGACGGCCATGCAAAGCACCGCGTTAGCAATGCAATAACAGGCGAATTATGCTGTTTCGCGGTTTTTGTCGGCGTTTCACGCGGATTCTGCAAGCATACGATGCTGCTGAAGAGACGCGATAAACCTTGCCCACATCGCCTCCTGAACGTTCTTTCAGATCCCTTACCCACCCGGAGTCATTCAAGTGAAAGATGATACTAAAAGCGGTGGCGTAAGCCGTCGCGACATGATGCGCGTGTTGGCCGGCACCGGCATGATGGCGGTTGCCGGCGGCGGCCTGCTGTCGGTATCGGCGTCCGCGCTGGCCGCCGATACCCCCAAGAAAGGCGGCAGTATCCGGGTGGCATACGACGCGGGTTCGGTTTCGGACACGCTCGACCCCGCCCTGGGTTCGACGGGTAGCGACTACATCCGGTTCTTCATGTTTTATAGCGGCCTGACGCAGTTCGACGAGAGCCTGACGCCGCAAATGAATATAGCGGAGTCCGTATCAACGTCCGACGCAAAGACGTGGATCATCAAGCTTCGCCAGGGCGTGACGTTCCACGACGGCCAAGCGCTCACGCCAGCTGACGTAGCTTATTCACTGTCGCGTCATAAGAACCCGCAGACGGCATCGAAGGTGAAGACCCTCGCCGATCAGTTCACCGATATCAAGGCGAGCGGTCCGAACGAAGTGACCATGGTGCTCGATGTGCCGAACGCCGACTTGCCGGCGATCCTTGCCACGCCGCAACTCGTGATCGTCAAGGACGGCACGACGAACTTCGGCTCGGCAATCGGAACCGGACCGTACAAGCTCAAGAGTTTCAAGCCGGGTGTCAGCACGGTAGGCGTGCGCAATGACAACTACTGGAAAGCCGGACAACCTTACCTGGACCAGATCGAACTGGTGAGCATCAGCGACAACGCGGCCCGCGTGAATGCGCTGCTCGCAGGCGACGTGCACCTGATCAACTCCGTCGATCCGCGCTCGACACAGCGTATTGCGGCGACCCCGGGTTATGCTGTCAAGGAAACCAAATCCGGTCTTTACACCGACCTGATCATGCGTCGCGACAACACGCTCACGGGCAATCCCAACTTCGTGATGGGCATGAAGAACCTGTTCGACCGCGAGCAGATCCGCACGGCCGTGTTCCGGGGCTTCGCTGTGACCGGCAACGACCAGCCGATCCCGCCGGGCCATCGCTACTTCAACGCATCGTTGCCGCAGCGCAAGTTCGATCTCGACAAGGCCAAGTTCTACATGCAGAAGGCTGGTGCGGTGGGCCCGGCTTTGCCGCCGATCTACGCCACGACCGACGCGAACGGTTCTATCGAAATGGCCGAACTGATGCAGCAGACGGCCGCAAAGATTGGTGTGAACCTTGTTGTCAACCGGGTTCCCGGCGATGGTTACTGGTCGAACCACTGGATGAAACATCCGCTCGGTTTCGGCAGCATCAACCCGCGTCCCAGCGCAGACGTATTGTTCACGCAGTTCTTCAAGTCAGACGCGCCCTGGAACGAGTCAGGCTGGAAGGACCCTCGCTTTGACCAGTTGCTGCTGAGCGCGCGTGCTGAAACCGACGAAGCCAAGCGCAAGGCGATGTACGGCGAAATGCAGGTGCTGGTGGCGGATCAGGGTGGCATCGGCATTCCGTCGTTCATCAGCCTGCTGGACGCCAATGACAAGCGGTTGAAGGGGCTGGGCTCGATCCCGACCGGTTCGATGATGGGCTTCTCGTTTGCCGAGCATGTCTGGTGGACTGCTTGACCAAGCACGTTACGGAATGGGTTAAAAGCGGCTATCGTGGCGCGTGAGGCAGAAGCACGCTCGTTGCGCCACATTCAACTAAGAAATCAATGAAGCTTGATTCGTATTGGCTGGATACGGCTCCCGTATTCACTGGAGGTGCACAGGGTCCCGTGGAAGGCCGCGCCGATGTTGTCGTGATCGGCGGCGGATTCACGGGCTTGTCGGCGGCGCTCGAACTTGCCACGCGCGGTGTGTCGGTCACCGTGCTGGAAGCAGGGCGGATAGCGAGCGAGGCGTCCGGGCGCAACGGCGGCCAGTGCAACACCGGCGTCGCGCAGGACTTCGCTTCGCTTGCCGCGCGCGTCGGGCTTGAACAGGCCCGTGGCTTCTATCGCGCGTATGAAAGTGCGGTGGCGAGCGTGGAGTCGATCGTGTCCCGTCATCAGATCGATTGCGACTTTGTCCGCACGGGGAAGCTCAAGCTGGCCGCCAAGCCCAAGCACTTCGAGAAACTGGCGCGTACCTACGAGGTGTTGCGTCGCGAAGTCGATCCGGAAGTGGAGTTGATTCCGGCTGATCGTATGCGCAGTGAAATCGGCTCGGATGGTTTTCACGGCGGCCTGCTGCAGCGCAACGGCGTGCAGATGCACATGGGCAAGTTCGGGGTCGGGCTGGCACAGGCTGCCACACGGCACGGCGCGCGCATCTTCGAGGGCGCCGCGGTGAAGCAACTGAAACGTATCGATGGCGAACGCTACGAGCTTACGTCGGCGCGTGGCGTCATCACGGCAGACCGGGTGCTGGTGGCAACGGGTGCATCGCGTGTGGGGCCGTTGCAGTGGTTCCAGCGGCGCATGGCGCCGGTGGGCAGTTTCATCGTGGTGACGGAGCCGCTTTCCACGCAGCAACTCGACGCGTTTTTCCCTCGCAGGCGCAGCTATGTAACGTCGCTAAACATAGGCAATTATTTTCGGGTGACGCCTGATAACCGCCTGCTGTGGGGTGGTCGCGCGCGCTTCGCGATGTCCAATCCTCATTCCGATGAAAAGAGCGGCAACGTGCTACGCAAGGGACTTGCCAAGTACTTTCCGGAGCTGGCCAACACGAGGATCGACTACTGCTGGGGTGGTCTCATCGACATCACCGTGGACCGGCTTCCCCGTGCGGGGCGGCACGAAGGGCTCTACTATTCGATGGGCTACAGCGGCCACGGCGTGCAGATGTCAACGCATATGGGACGCATGATGGCTGACATGATGTCGGGTTCCGAACAGGCTAACCCGTGGCGGTCGCTCCCCTGGCCCTCGGTGCCCGGACATGCCGGCCGCGCGTGGACGCTGCCTTTGGTCGGCGCGTATTATCGGCTCCAGGATATTTTGTTCTGAGGGGTCTGGGTGTCCTGATTGAATCGTGCGCGCATGGCACGCGTGTGGGGCGAACGTGATAGTCTTTTTGACCTGAACCATCCGACCCGCGCCCGACCCCGCAGCACGCGAGCTCAACGTCAGGAGACCAAGATGCAAACAAAGATTCCGGCAATCTATATGCGCGGAGGCACAAGCAAGGGTGTCTTTTTTCGTACGGATTCACTCCCGTGCGATCCGGCACTCCGCGACCGCATCCTGCTGCGCGTAATCGGCAGTCCCGATCCCTATGGCCAGCAGATCGACGGCATGGGCGCCGCTACGTCGAGCACCAGCAAGGTCGTACTCGTGGGTCCGTCTTCCAGGGATGACTGCGACGTCGACTACTGGTTCGGGCAGGTGGCGATCGACAAGCCTGTCGTCGACTGGTCCGGCAACTGTGGGAACCTGACCTCCGCGGTTGGTCCGTTCGCGATCGCGCAGGGTCTGGTCGATGCGCCGCGCGACGGTACTGCCACCGTGCGTATCTGGCAGGCAAACATCAATGCAAGAATCATCGCGCATGTGCCGATGCAAGATGGCGCGGTGCTCGAAGAAGGTGATTTCGAACTCGATGGCGTGACCTTCCCCGCGGCGGAAATCAGGATCGAGTTCCTGGACCCGAGCGGCGAGAGCGGTGACAATGACGCCGGCGGCGGCATGTTCCCCACGGGAAATCCGCTCGACACACTCGACGTACCCGGTGTCGGCGCCATCGAACTCACGATGATCAACGCCGGCAATCCCGCCATTTTCATCGACGCCGCGACACTCGGGCTGAAGGGCAACGAACTGCAGCGGGACATCAATGGCAACGCGGATTTGCTAAGCAAGGCCGAGGCAATCCGCGCGTATGCGGCCGTTCGAATGGGACTGGCACGGACTGCGGATGAAGCATCGACACTTCGGCCCCACACGCCGAAACTTGCGTTCGTGGCTGCCCCATCTGCCTATGTGGCATCCAGCGGCAAGCCGGTCGATCCGGCGACGCTCGATATCAACGCACGCATTTTCTCCATGGGCAAGTTGCACCACGCCATGACCGGTACCGGCGCGGTCGCGATCGCGGTTGCCGGCGTGATTCCCGGCACGGTCGTGCATCGGCTTCTGGCAAACAAGACGACCGGGCAGATCCGTTTCGGCCATCCGTCGGGCGTATTGGCGGTGGGTGCAGAGGCCGAGCAGCGCGACGGTACGTGGGTCGTCACCAAGGCGATCATGAGCCGGACGGCGCGTCGGCTCATGGAAGGGAGCGTCTTCATCCCTTCTTCTCTTGATCCCGATGGAAACTGAGGCGTTGACGCCTTGTGAATTTGCCTCACGTCGCGGTGAAAATTTCTCTCTTTGCGCGCGGGCTCTGGGTGTATAGGCTTGTGACTAGCGGCTGACCATAGGCCAATACGAGCCATCTTCAGCCGTGGCCCATACGCTTCGCCGCATGGATCCGGAGGGGACGATGTTGGACGCCAAATTGATAAACCTGAGCGCGGTGGCAGAGCAGACTAAAGCGGGATACTTCAATCAGGTGCTGACCAAGGTGAACGATCATGCGGTTCACCTTAGCGTGATGGACGCGCCATTTTTCTGGCATTTCCATCCCGACTCGGACGAAGTCTTCATCGTTATCGAGGGCGTCTTGCTTGTCGAGCTGGAAACGGCGCGATATGAGTTAAAGGAAGGCGAGATGTTGACCGTACCGGCCGGGGTCAGGCATCGGACCAGCCCTTTGACTCCGCGATCAGTGAATCTCACTGTCGAAAAAATAAACGCTGAGAGCGTACGCGTTTCCTGAGCGCCCGCGTGAAACGATGCTCATCGTTTAAACGAAGCCCTGCGTCATCGCAAATAAAAATTACGTAAAACCCTAAGCGGCCTGCGTATATATGCCGTAAAAACACCAAATATTTACGGCATTTTTTCTTGTTATCAACCGACGAGGAATCCTACACTTCTGGCAAATGATGAGACCGGGGGTGTCATGTCGAAGCAACGCACAGCAACGAAGAATCACACGCGTATCAGCTACGTTCATCGTGGCGTAGGCAGCGTAGTACTGAGGCGCTTTGACTCAGCGTGCGATTCGTTCGATGAGTTGACCCAGATGCTGCACCGGTCATTTGCGCGGCTTGGCGGGATGGGGCTCAATTGCACGTGCGTTGACCAGTCAGCGCTTGTTACCCGGGCGCGTGCCATGGGCGGCGACTGTTATGTCGCGGTATGCAACGGACGGCTGGTCGGAACAATGACGCTTTATACCCAGGATACCGAGTCGGTATGTGCGCTTTATCGGCGGGATGATATTGCGAGCGTTCGCCAAATCGGCGTCGATCCTGCCTATCAGAGCAGGGGGATCGGGAAGTCGTTATTGGCCTATGCGGATCACTGGGCCGCCATCCGCGGTTACGCCGAGCTTGCACTGGATACACCGCAACCCGCTGCACATTTGATTGCTTTCTACCGGGGCCAGGGCTTCCGCATCGACGACTTCGTGAGGTTCGCGGGCAAGCAATATGACAGCGCGATTCTGAGCAAACCGCCAGTCGCTTTCCGCCACCTTGCCACATGGTCACGCCGTCTTGAACTGCCGCAAGCGAGTGTTGCTCACGCGAGTGTTGCTTACGCGGCATAACAGAAAGGCCGCACTCATGCCTGAAGTGCGGCCCGTATCAAACCCTGTGTCGAAAGCTGCTTTGAAGCTTCTTTGAAGCTTAATAATCAGACCTTTTCAACCGAAGCCTGATAAATCTCATCGACAGACGTTGCCAGCGTTGCGTCGAACTCGCTGTCGCTCATCGACTTCTTGAGCTCGTTGATCAGCGCCCGGGAGAAGCTGGCGATCATGCCGTGATTCTTCGCGAGGCGATTGCACGCGTCGGTCCGCGCGTAGCCGCCCGAGAGCGCCACCACCCGTACGACGGCCGGGTGCTCGATCAGCGGACGATAGAGATCCACCACGTCCGGGATAGTCAGCTTGATCATGACCTTGCTGCCATTGGGCAGGGCCTCGAGACCCTTGAGCAGCTCAGCCAGGAGGATGGTTTCCGCTGCCGCCTTGTCCGGGCTGTTGATCGACACCTCGGGTTCCAGGATTGGCACCAGACCGTGCGCCTGGATTTGCGCCGCGACTTCGAACTGTTGCCGGGCGATGGCCGCGATCCCTTCCTGCGAAGCATGGTCGATAACCGAGCGCATCTTGGTACCGAATACGCCCAGCTTGACCGCCCGCTCGAGCAGCGCGTCCAGCCCGGGGATCGGTTTCATCAGACGCACGCCGTCCGCTTCGGCCTCGAGCCCCTTGTCCACTTTCAGAAAGGGAACCACGCCCCGGTCTTCCCACAGGAAGGCGGGGACGGACTTTCCTTCTGCCTGTCCGTCCATGGTGGCTTCGAAGAGAATGGCGCCGATAACCTTGTCGCCTGTGAAAGCGGGTGCGGTCATGATGCGTACCCGCATCTCGTGCATCAGCTTGAACATCTCGGCGTCGCCGCTGTAGTCGCTCTCCGGAATTCCATACGCCTTCAGTGCGCCAGGGGTGGATCCGCCACTTTGGTCGAGGGCGGCGATAAACCCCGGTTTGTCACTCATTTGCGCCAGCATTTTGTCATTAGCCACGTACGTTTCTCCCTCTTAACTATCAAACCCCGGACCAAGGACCTCTGGTCTGGACCATTGCTTTCAATGTAATAAGTGTACTGGATTGGCGGATAAGCTTCGAAAACAAACAAACAGAGGTAGCCGGTTTTACTTGGCTGGCTTTGGCCGCACCGCTTCTGATGGCACGCTCATTCGTCCCTGCTCGCCCGCCGGACTGCGCTACAGGCGGGTCGCGAGGCGGTCCTCCAAGACGCAAGAACGGTGCCTCGATAGAAAAAGCAACTGATCGTTGCTGCCGCGAAGGCTTCCAGTCTGCCGCGCGGGAACGCTTGCGATCGGCAGGTTCACCCTCGAAAAAAGTTGCCGCCATAGGTACAAGTTGAACGAGATCGTACCGGCGAAAACCCAAGGCTTGGTCCGCAAAAGCCGGGCGCACCCGCAGTCGCGCTCAAGCATCCGCGAAAAATATTGAAATAAAAATCAAAAAATGCCGACGGGTCGCGAGAGAAGAACGACCTTGTCCGCGCCTTGCGGGATATTTCTGAGGGTTCTTTCACATCACAGATGGGTAGGGCCTTCCGCGGCTGCGGCCCGCATGTCGCGCGGGCACCGGTGACCTCGAACCGGCCGCACACACGCGTGGAAATCTTTTTAAAGATTTGGAAAGGACCTGCGGGAGGCGTGTGTTGCTCGCCGTTTCACCCTTGGCGGAAGTGCGCAACCATGACTGCGCGAATAGAGCATGTACAGCCGACAATGCACAGCCCGGGAGATGCGCGGCTGCCGCATCGCATCGCCTATCGTTTCCCCGAGGCTCCCCTGAGGCTTGCCTTCAGCGGGCTGATTTTCATCCAGGCTCAACAGCAAACCTGACGTACGGAGCATTTTAATGTCGACGATTTCCAGCGCGTCCAGCGCTTCAAGCGTGCCCGCCTCGGCCACCGTGACCTCGGCCAACGCCATCTCGAGCGCGGCCGACACGACGGCTGCGGCCGCCTCGGCCAGGGCGTCCGCCGCGCAGTCGGTCATCAGCGGCTCGACGGGCAACGCGTCGCTGGATGTCTCGTCGCTGGTCACGAGCCTCGTCAACGCGAAGGTGGCGGGCCAGACCGGCTCGCTGATCGCACAGCAGAGAAACGACAACACCAAGCTCTCGGCAATCGGCGCTTTGCAGGCCGGGTTGTCGGCGTTGCAGGCGGGCATTGCGCCGCTGTCGAACGGGACCGCCCTTGGGCAGTTCACCGTAACCGCGGATGGCACGGGGCTGACGGCGAGCGGCAGCAGCAGCGCGGCGACGGGCCGCTATTCCGTCGCGGTGACGCAAATTGCCAGCGCGCAGACGCTCTCGTCGGCCGCGTTCGGCGCAACGACTGCATTGGGCACCGGCACGATGAACGTCTCGGTTGGAGACAAGTCGATGAGCGTCGACATCACGCCGGCGAACAACACCGTGAGCGGCATTGCGAGCGCGATCAACTCGTCGTCGAGTAATCCCGGTCTCTCGGCAACGGTCGTGACCGGCACCGACGGGGCCCACCTGATCTTGCGTTCGTCGGCCACGGGTGCATCGAATACGATCAATGTTTCCGTAGGCACGGTGACCGCCGATGCCGGCCTGTCCAGTCTCGGCATGACATCGACGGCCGGCGCCAGCGCTGCAGACCCGTCGAGCATTACATCGGTGTCCGCCACGAGCCCGTGGACGCAGACCGAATCCGCCAAAGACGCGATGTTTACCATCGACGGCACGGCGGGCACCAGTTCAAGCGACACGGTGACCACTGCGATCCAGGGTGTCACGCTGAACCTGACCGCGGCGGCCATTGGCGTACCTGCCGGCACGCCGCAGACGCTGACCGTGGCACAGGACACCACGTCTGCGTCGAGCGCCATCGACAACTTCGTCAACCTCTATAACGCCCTGGTCACCACCTACGGCCAGGTTGCCGGTTTCGACAGTTCGAAAGCGAAGGGCGCGCAAGGCGGCCCGCTGCTCGGCAACGCGATGTTCAATACGATCAAGAGCACGCTCGCAAGTATTGTCAGCAGCGGTGTCAAGAACGGCAGTTCCAACATTTCGCTCGGCGCAATCGGCATTACGCTGAACAAGGACGCGACCCTTACAGCCGACGACACGAAGATTACTAACGAGCTGACGAGCAATCCGCAAGGGGTGGCGGCCCTGTTCAATTCGACGACCGGCGTGGCCGCGAAGATGACAAAGAGCCTGAACGGATTCCTGGGAGAGGGCGGCCTGATTGCGAATAACCAGAACCCACTCAACGCGGACCTCAAGAGCATCAGCACGCAGCAAGACACCCTGGCAAGCTACTCGGCCCAGCTCACTCACCAGTACCAGGCGCAGTTCACCGCGCTCAACACGGTCATGGCGACGATGAACAAGAATTCGCAATAC
>Ga0302228_10000381_pt1 | contig 37686 bp, 35 predicted proteins | sample II_Palsa_N1_2_FD_193519 | JGI IMG/M metagenome (GOLD analysis project Ga0302228, IMG submission 193519) | Peat permafrost microbial communities from Stordalen Mire near Abisko, Sweden - II_Palsa_N1_2 | ecosystem: Environmental > Terrestrial > Soil > Palsa > Peat permafrost | place: Sweden... | reverse complement strand
CCAGGGAGAACGCGGCTTCGCCCTGATGTCCCAGCGGTGGCGCGCCATCCAGCACGTCAGCCTCAGCCCGATCACCATCGGCGACATCGCCAAAGTCGCACTCGTCCTCACGCAATTCGAGCACAAGATGATCAGCTGAAAGTTACTGAGAAAACCTCGATGAACGACGGGCCGGCGGTTTCTGCGCTAGGTAACGCTCTTGGCGTGGACCGGCGCGTGGACCGAGAGGCCACGAAATTCCAGTGGAATCAGTGCTTCCCGCGCTATCGGCCGTGCTGTTTGTGCAGGTAGCGGCTGTGCGGCATGGGAGCATGCCTCTCGTAATGCGTAGGTCATCGGTTCGATTCCGATAGGCGGCTCCAGTCCAGAGGAATTTATCGAACATCCTGTTCGAAGTCGTGGAACGAATGACCCTAAGGCGGGTTATCGTTCGCCCATGGCCAACACCGTCCGCGGCCACATCGAGCAGCTGCCGAGCGGGTCTTTTCGCGTGCACGTGTACGCCGGAACCGACCCAGTCACGGGCCGACCGCGTCGGCTGAGAGAGACCTGCCCGGACGAGGCGGCCGCCGCCGCGACGCTCGGGCGCTGCTGAAAGAGGCCGATGGCGGCCGGTTCCCCAACCGGGCCGCGACACTCGGCCAGGCCCTCGACAAGTACCTAGAAGTCACCGACCTGGAGCTCTCGACCAAAGAGGCACACCAGGGCTACATTCGCCGCACCATCGGGCCAGTCCTGGGGGACGTGAAGGTCCGCAAGCTCGGCGCGGACTCCCTCGACGGGCTGTACACGGCGCTGAAGAAGTGCTCACGGCTCTGCGGCAGGCTCCCGAAGACCGAGCACCACGCTGCGGGTGAGCACGCCTGCGACCAGCGGTGCGGCCCGCTCCGGGACCACCGCACCAACCGGCCCCATACGTGCGACAGCAGGTGCCCTTTGCATGTGTGCAAGCCGATGAGCCCGGCCACGATCCTGCGGATCCACTCGATCATCTCCGCAGCCCTGGACCTGGCCGTCCGGTACGAGTGGATCGACCGCAACGTCGCGAAAAACGCCCGGCCACCGCACCCGCGCAAGCCGAACCAGACCCGCCGAGCCCGGAACAGGCCGCGCGGCTGCTCAACCTGGTCTGGGCCGAGGACGAGGAATTCGGTCTCTACCTGTGGACCGCGTTCACCACGGGAGCTCGGCGCGGCGAAGCGACCGCACTGCGGGAAAGCCGGTTCGACTTCACCCATCAGCAGGTCCGGGTCTCAGCCAACTGCATCGTCAAGCAAGGCACTCGCATCGAGAAACCACCCAAGGCAGGCGATGGGCGCCTACTGTCGCTGGATCTGCTCACCTGTGAGCTGTTCCGCGAGCGGTTCCAGCGCCGCCGGGCCGAGGCGGACCGTTTCGGTGTGGCGGTGCCGGAAGACGCGTACGCCTTCTCCCCGGACCCTGCGGGCTCAGCCAGCTTCGTCTGCGCGAACTTCGGCCGGTGCGAGGCCGGGTAGTCGCCTCACGCAAGAGCGCAAGCGTGGGCGACCCAGCGCTTATCGGTGAATGTTTGAGCCGCCGGGCGAACCTCTAGATCTAGAGCCCGATCGCGACGCCGTCGAGGCGGTGGTCTGTTCCGCCTTCCAGCGAGCCGTGGTCACGATGAAAGCGAATCATCTGGGCGCTGCCCTTGAACCGCCTCCCAGGCGGGAGCTTCTCAGAGCTCGGCAGCTGGTGCCCGCGTCGCTCGAGGTCGGCGATTACCTCCGGATCAAGCCCGTCGTCGACGGACACATCGAGTCCGTCGAGGATCCGATAGCGGGGCGCGTCGATCGCCTCCTGGAGGCCCATGCCAGCATCAAGGACGTTGACCATGAGCTGGATGTGGCCCTGCGGCTGCATCATCCCCCCCATGCACCCGAACACGATCTCCGGCCGGCCATCGCGCAGCGCCATCGCGGGCAAGATGCTGTGGCGAGGGCGGCGCCCGGGGGCGATCAGGTTCGGGCTCTTGGGATCGAGCGAGAACTCCGCACCGCGGTTGTTCATGACCACACCCGTGCTCCCTGCGACCACGCCGGCGCCGAAGGCCGACGAGACGCTGGTGATCAGCGAAACGGCGTTGCCGGCCGCGTCGACCACGCACAGGTAGGTCGTGTCACCCAGGTCGCGTCCTATGTCGGGCTGTGGTCGCGCCGTCTTGGGATCTATCCGGTCGCGCAGGCCCGAGAGCGCTGATTCGGTAAGCAGCGAGGTCACATCGACCTCCACGCAGCGGGGATCGCCGACACGCGGGAATGCCTCGCCGAATCCGATCCGGGTGGCCTCGATCTCCAGGTGCATCCGCTCGGCCGGCGAGAGCTTGCCGAGGTCGTCGAAGGACAGGATGCCCAGCGCGACGAGCGCGATGATGCCCTGGCCGTTCGGGGGCATCTCCACGATCCTCCGGCCGCGGTATTCCAGACTGATCGGCTCCGCCCACTCGGCGTGCTGAGCTGCGAGGTCGGCTTCGGTGAGACCACTGCCGCCGGCCGAGGAGGCGCGGACGAGCTCGCGCGCGACCGGGCCGGTGTAGATCCCATCGCGGCCCTCGCGGCCGAACAGCTCCCAGGTATCGGCCAGTGCCGGGTGCCGGAAGCGTTCTCCCGGCGCCGGCGCTCGCCCGTCGACGAGATACTCGAGGCCCCCGAACTGCTTCAGCTTGCCGGCGCCGATGGCCCAGGTGGCAGCGATCGTTTCCCCTACCGGGAACCCGTCACGGGCGTACGCGACCGCGGGAGCCACCAGCTCGGCCAGCGGCCGGGACGCGAAGCGTTCGTGCAGCGCGGTGTAACCGCCCGCGGCCCCCGGCACGGTGACCGTCTCCCAGCCCGCCTCTGGCATCGTCTTGCGGCCGGCGAAGCGGGAGGCGGACAACCCGCCGGGGCAGCGTCCGCTGGCGTTGAGACCGTGAACGCGCCGATCGTCCTCCCACCACACCATCGCCCACATGTCGCCGCCCAGCCCATTCATCATCGGCTCGACGACGCCCAGGACCGCCGCAGTCGCGAGCGCGGCATCGACCGCGTTGCCGCCGTCGGCGAGGATCCTGAATCCCGCTTGCGTTGCCAGCGGCGAACTCGTCGCCACCATCCCGCCGGAGGCAAAGACCGATGAGCGGCGGTCGAAGACGTCGCCGCTTTCCGTAGCTCCCATTTCCGCGGCCCCCCATCACAGATCCACCGAATTTGCGTTCCTCCACGATCAGCAAGTCGCCTAGCGTCGGAGGTAGCGACAGGAAGGATCCCCTTCCGGTGTCGGAGGAAACATATTTACGCCCGGTTCAGGAAACAAATCTCAAGACCGTCTGATCGTCCTGCTGGTAGGAAGCGGGACAGACCAGAGATAACGCAATGAATTCCGGCCCTAGGGCCATCTGATCAAGGGGGAGGCATATCATGACCGCGAAATCGCCCCATGTGGCGTCATTCTCTGCCATCCGGCCGGCTTTCGAAAGCGAGCTGGGCTCGGTGACCCAACTCGACGCCGCCTCGCTGCCGATACTCAGCGGCCTGTCCATCAAGCGCATCATCCTGGAGCCCGGCGCCATCCGCGAGCCGCAGTGGAATGTCAACGCTAACCAGTTGGCCTACTGCATTTCCGGCACAGTGCTGGTTGCCGCGCTCGGCAACGCCGACAGTTTTTCCTCATTCGTCGTCAGCCCCGGGCAGATGTATCACGTGGAATCCGGCGCGGTTTACCATATCGAGAACGTCGGAGACACCAGGGCAGAGCTCATCCTGGCGCTGCGCACCGAGCGCCCCCAGCATTTCTCCCTGCGCTCCAGCTTCAGCGCCATGACCGACGCGGTACTCGGGAACACCTACGACCTGCCGGCCTCCGCGTTCACCGCCTTCGACCGCTCGCCCTCCAGCCAGATCGTCCGCCGCGACGGCCCGCCCGACATACCGTCAACCGCCGGGCTGCCGAACGCCCGCCTGTTCGACGCCGAGGGCCAGCACGCGCCGCTGTCGTACACCTACGGGCAGGCGAAACTGGCCCGCAGGCAGTACTGGGCCGCCCTCGAAGACCTGTCGATGTACTCGCTGCAGATCAAGGAGAACGGCATGCGCGAGCCGCACTGGCACCCGGTCACCGCCGAGATGGGGTACGTGGCCAAGGGGCACGCCCGGATGCGCGTCCTGGACCCGGACGGCACGCTCGACGAGTACATCCTGAGCCCCGGCGATGTCTACTTCGTCCCGCGCGCCTACCCGCACCACATCGAGGACATCGGCGAAGACGACATCAACTTCCTGATCTTCTTCGACCAGCCCACGCCCGGCGACATCGGCTACCGCGCCACCGCCAGCGCGTTCTCCTACGAGGCCCTGGCCGCCGGCTTCGGCATCCGCGAGCGCGACCTCCCGCAGTTCCCGTTCACCCCCGTCGACCCGCTGATCGTCGCACGGCGCAACCCGGTCGACCCGGTCCCCTGATCCCCGCGCTGTTGGCCTGGCGAACGCGATGCGCGCCCTCATGCCGCAGACCCGCGGCGGGCTGCCACGGGCCGAACTGGCCGCTGAGACCGGCATCTGCAAACCAGCAGACGGCCAGAGCGCGCGCCGCCTGGCCGAGGCCGGGCTGATGGCAGACACCGGCCAGCGGACCGCCGAAGGGAGCGGCGCCGGGCGGGCAGCCCGGTCACCCTTGCGCCGGGCTGTCCTGGGACCCCGATCCTGATCAGCATAAGAACGGCGGGCCGCCGACGCCGTGCTCGCGGTGCGGGGACGAGCCTGGCCGGCGCGCGGGACGAGGGCTCGTCGTGGGCGCAAGTGGTGAACGTTGGAACCATCGCGCGCTGGCAGGAACTCGCTCGGCATCCACGCGACAAGAGCAGCCTGAAGCTCCCCGGGCCTGCAAAGCACCCGGAGGCTGAACCAGGGATTGGGGCTGTCCATGTCGGTGGCCACCGAGCACGGCACCACCTTGCGGCCCGCGCGTGCTCGGCCCACTCAGGGATCGGGTTGGCCAGGTCCTTGCCGGTCACCCTTCAAAGGCCTTGCCGTTCCCGGGCCCGTACATGCGGCCCAGCACGTTATCCAGCGACCGGTTCTCGAATACCACCACGACCACATGATCAAGCGCGTGCTCCCTGCTCCGATCCGCCGTTCCCGGCCCCCGATCTTCCTAGCGCGGGCGCCTGGCGACCTCCGAACCGAGTCGGGCAAGCCTCCATCGCGGCGGCTCAGCCTCATCAGCTTCCGGTTTCGGGTGACAATCGCAACCTTGATTGGGTTGGCCGGATCGGCGGCGGAAATATCCGCCCTTCTTATTCTCTATTTGGGTCACTAGGTTGCCGGTAGTGTCTACGTGCTTGCGGCAACGATTCTGCTTGTTGTTGCGGCGGCCGCCGGGCCGGCGTATAAGTTCTTGGATACCGCGTCTGACGTCTACTATGAGATCAAGGGCGACCGCCTAATGTAGGCAGTCGGATTGTTGGCACGGCCGAATCGTTGATCCGGCGTGCCCAAAATGCGGCCAGCGTGGCCGAGTGACCAAGCTCGTTCGATTGGCGGTCGACCGTCAAGGAACGGTTGACGTTGACTCCTGTCGATTGCCCGGCCTGTGCGGGTCATGCTGGTTCCCAGCGCCAGCCATCATTGTCCTCGCAGGTGATCTGCTCGCCGTCACCCGCTACGCCGTTCATGTCGTGATCTGAATCGCGGCAATATGCACCGGGCTGCAGGACAGGCGGACGCCGTGCGGGCAGGTCCGGCCGTTCCGCCGCGGACGGCAGGCCAGTACCCGGTCGCCCCGCTCGCGCCGGGCGTGGACGGGGCCAAACGATGGTGCGGTGAGGGTGACGAACACGCACGGATGGTGGGCGACCTCGGCGGGGACGCCTTTGCCGCCGGTCAGCCCGGCCCGGATGAGCTGATAGGTGTCGGCCCGGTAGACCTCGGCGCAAGGCGCGCAGCGGGAGGCGCGGCGGGTCTTGCAGGCGACGGCAGGAGCCCGCCGGGCTCGTGCACGGTCGTGTAGCGGTGGATCAGCTCGCCGGTGGACCCGTCGATGTGATCGACGCGGCCACGCAGCAGCACGGGTGCAGGCATCCCCCGGCGTGCCGGATCGAGCCTGCTGGGATGGGGACGGTGGGCAAAGGTGGTACTCCTCTCGTCGTGCCCTTGCGGGCGGTGGACGAGCGGAGGCAGACCGCAGCCAGGTCGGGTGAGTGTCGGGACGCGTGGATCAGCGGTGCTGTGCCGCATGGGTGCCTGGCTCGGATTGCCTGCCGCTCAGGACTTCATGTGTGGCTGGTGCACCGTGACCCGGGTGCCCGGTGGCTTACCGGCCCGGCTTCTGCACGGTCATCCCTCGATGAGGGGAGGCCTCATGGCCTCGATGCCTAACACGTACCCAAAGTACGTGCCTGATAAAACCGATACTAGCTCAATTATCTGACGGTGAGGCGTTCCGCCAGGCCGCGTAGCTCCCCGCTGGGCGGGTCCTGCATGGTGAGCAGGTCGGACACGGTCTGGCGGGCCAGGTCATGTCCCCGGATCAGTTCGGACGTGATGTCCTCGGCCTGGATGAGTGCGGCGACCGCCGCACCGGTCTGGCGGCGCTGGGCGTGCGCGCGGGCGACGTCAACGAGCATCCGGCTTTGCCGTTCGGCGGACAGCCCGCTGGTGTTCACGGTGGCGGCGGCGCGCAGTGCCCGGCCCGCGTCGCCCAGCTCGACCGCGACGGCGATCTCGTACAGCCGTACGTTGACCGGCCCGAACTCGGTGTTGAACTCGTTGTGCCCGTCGCCGACCCGTTCGGCCATCTTCCCGGCCCGCTCAAGCTCGCTGTAGGCCGTGTCCGCATCATTGGTCCGGGCCGCGATGACGGCACGCTGCAGAGTCAGGCCACCCCACAACGACATGGCCTGCGGATCGCCCTGATCGGCTTTCGGCCGCAGGGCGGCGGCCGCTGTGCGGGCGGTCTCCTCGGCTTGGTCGTAGTGCCGGGCGGCGATGAACACGAACACCAGCCGGAACGCACCGGCGGCAACCAGCAGGGGATTACCGGCTCGTTCGGCGGCGGCCATCGCCCGGTCAGCAGCGATCCAGGCGGCATCCGGTTCGCCGATCTTGGCCAGCGCGGCCGAGCACGCCTGGTAGGCGGTGGCCAGCAGTTCGAAGGCTTCGGCTCGCTGGCTCTCGGGCACCGTCCGGGCGCAAGTCTCAAGATCGGGGACCAGGCCGCCCAGCAGGTCGGTCAGCTCGGTGTAACGACCGGCATGCGTCAGCTCCCATGCCTGATGAGTTCTCGTACGAAGCGTTCGGAGCGCCAGGGCTCGGGGTCCATCGAGCATGGCCCGCAACGCATGAGCCCCGGACAGGATCAGCCGCAGCTGCCCCGCGCCTGGTGGCTCCTCTGTCACCGCGGCGACCACCGGCGCCTCGGCGGCCAGCTCAGCGAGCGGGATGTCGAGCGCAACAGCGACGGTCTCAAGCACCGACATCCGGTCGACCTTGCGGACGCCCCGCTCGACCTGCGAGACCCAGGCCACCGACCGGTCGATCATCCGGGCCAACTCAGGCTGGGACAGGCCCCGCCGACGCCGTTCGGCGGCGATCCTCCGTCCGAGCGCTTTCTGGTAGTCCGGGCTCGTCACCCGCCGGTGCCCTTGCCGGTCTGGAGGGTCAGCCAGTCGACTTCGGTGCTGGCGAGGTACTGGTCGCGCTCGTCCAGGTAGTGGCGGGTGTGCGGTGATACCTCGTGCGCTTCGAAGGCGGCCTTGTCCCGGTACAGCTCGTAGAAGATCCGCTGTAGCGGCTGCCCTTCCACCAGGTGAGAGGCGTAGACGAGCGTTCCGGGCTCGTTGGCCTTGATGGCCTCCACGGTCTCGGCGACCAGCCGGTCGTAAGCCTCGGCGCTGGCCTGGTCCTTACATGTGAACCGCACGAACAGACCGAACATCGATCTCCTCCAAGTCGTGTCACGCCATGCTCGCACCGAATGTGCGTGGCCTGTACAAGAAGTAACACGTACTTATAGTACGTTCCAACGATTAAGAGTACGGTCGTGCCCAGCTAAGACCGTGACCATGCGCTCAGCGAGGACCCATGCACACGCCAGTAGCCAGAGCACTCGCCCTCTGCACCAGCGGCGTCACCTATCCAGGCAGCATCGAACACGTCAGCGCGGTCCGCGCCGACCTGCGCGCCTTACTGCATGACTGCCCAAGAGCAGACGACGTGATCATCTGCGCTTCCGAGCTGGCCGCCAACGCCGCCCTGCACAGCGACTCCCGCCTCCCCGGCGGCACCTTCACCGTCCGAGCCGCGGTTCACCCCGGCCGCCACCACATCCGCATCGAGGTAGAAGACAACGGCGGTCCCTGGATCTCGGCTCCGGACGACCCAACCGGCCACCACGGCTTGGACATCCTCCGCGCCCTCGCCAAAGAGTGGGGCATCACCGGCGACCACGCGGCTCGCACGATCTGGGCACGCTTCGACTGGTCGAAGTAGCCCTGATCGCAGGGCTCGCGCCCACGATGCCGTAGTTGTGAGAATTTTCTTCACGATCATCAAGGGCGCACCTTCGGCGCGCCGGGCCTGACGGCTAGGCCGTGACCAGCGACGGATGGGCGCGAGCAATCGAGGGGAAAGGAGGGGCCTGGGTGACCCGCCGTAAGCGGCTGAGGTTCAACCGGGGGACTCACCGTTGCGGGGCGGCCCGCTTCGCTCGCGTCCTTCGGACGTAGGCCCTACGGACGCGGCGGCGGGCCTCGCACGGCACCCCGGTGACCGGCCGCCTGCGGTCCCCGCCGTACCTCCCCGGTGCCGCGCCCGCCAGCATCACGGCCAGGCCGTCAACGTCACGCCGAGTTCGCCAGTATCCGGGAGGGTGTCACAGGCCGGGCACCGGAACGCCACGCATCGTCCGGGCTGGCCCCTCCAGCGTCAAGGGCACCCGGAGATCGTTTCTAACCGCTTCGCAGATACGATCTCCGGGATCCACCCTTGAGCGCTGGAGACCTCTGCCAGCCCAGCGGGCCTGACGGAGGGCCAGGCCAGAGGCCAGGCCCGAAGCGGCGCGCGGCGAACCTCTGCAGCGGCAGCCCTGTCCAGATTGTGTAGCCGGGCGTAGAGTGCACCCAAGTATCCGCTGTCGGGAAAGGGCTCATGAGATGCCCTATCAGCGGTCGATGCCCGACCAGAGGACGCTCCACTGAGCCAGGCATGGGGAAAGCGGCGAACCGGCACAGCCGCACCCAGGGGAGGGGTAGTCATGCGAGTCATGGCCAAAATCGCACTGCCGATCGAATCCGGTAACCAGGCCCTCAAAGGCGGGAGCATCGGCAAGCTGATCCAAAGTGCTGCTGAGCGCTGGAAGCCGGAAGCGATGTAACTTCGGCGGCTTCGAAGGGAAGCGGACAGCGTTCATCGTGTTCGACATGCCAGACTAATCCGACATGATCCCATTCGCGGAGCCGTTCTTTCAGGGAATGAACACAGATGTGGTCATCATCCCGATCATGAACGCCGACGACATGCAGAAGGGGCTCGGCCAGCTCGGCTGACGAGCAAGTATCCTTAGGAGCGCGCTGAATAAGCCCTATTTTCCTATGATCAATGTCGCAAAGCCGCAGGTCAGCTGCTTGCTCCTTGATCGCAAAACAGGGTTATTCAGGGGCCTCCCTAGACGCTGAAGGCGCGACCGAAGGCGTCCCCGAGACCAACGGCGCGATCACCATACCCTGACGACGGATTCGCAGACAGCGATCGCGGCAGGGAACCCAGTGACGACGCTCCAGGCGATCTGGATGCCGACGTACATCACCCGGAAGATCTGGTTCGGTACCAACACGTCGGGTCCGCCGAACTACACCCTGACGATGACTCAGGGCCAGACATACACCTACACACAGGAGTTCGGCGGCAACCAGTTCGCCGGGCACTGTCAACATTCCCAAGTCCGGTAAGCAGGAAGTCATCATGAACCTCTGGGCGCAAGGCCAGAACGTTGACGCTCAGGCCACGCTGATCATCCGGTCATTCAGTTACACGCCATCAGATTAGGAGCGGGATATGAAACGAATAACAGCAATATGCATAGCGGCTCCCCTACTCGCGCTGGCTGCTGCTGGCTGTAGCAGTTCCAGCAGTTCGAGCGCCGCCCCTAAGGCCACGCCATCGACAATGACCGGCACCGAGACGTTCACCTCTGGGAAGGTGACCAACGCGAAGGTCCTGGAGGCGAACAGCCCGACGGTTCCGCTCACCTACACCGGAGTCGTGTCTGCGACCGGCTCGTTCAACCTGGGAGGGTCCGGGCCAAAGAAGGGCCAGATCAAGACGTTCGTCACGAGCAAGGGCAACCTCGTGCTCATGGTTGCCAGCGATACCGTGAGTGCCAAGTTCGTGGACCCTAGTACCTGCCTGGCCCAGGACATCACTACTGTTCATTACACGGTGGCCGGGAGCCAGTCAACCGGATCGTTCAAGGGCGCTTCCGGCAGCGGAGTCGTCAGCGCTACGTTCCAGGCCAATTCAGAGCTGAAGGGCAAGTGCTCTCTGGCCAACAATGCGGAGCCGGCCACGATGAACGGTGCCTACATCCTGTTCACCGGCACCGGTCCACTGACCGTCAAGTCATAGAAAGGAGGGACCGGCAGTGAGCAACCGCTACGACAGCGGGTCGTGACAGTCCCGGTCGCGATCATCGTTCGGGATGCTCACAGCAGGATCGCTATCCGCTGACCTATGCTTCTGGCACGGTAGCGTCCGCCTCGCGTACCTCGGCTGTTCGCAATGCGGTTGCTACTTTGTGTATTCTCTGAATCCGCATAACCAGGTTTTCATAACTGATTTCGTAGCCTGCTATGGCTAGACTTTTCTCATTGAGCCACAATAGATCTAGCTGTTCATCAGTAGTTACGTCGTTTGCTAGCTGTTCTTCTGTATGTTCGATAGTATCGCGAACTCTCTTAAGCTGTGTTTCAGCGTTCTGCGCTGCCCGCCAATCCGTACGGTCTAGCTTGGCAGTCTCTATGTGCAACCTAAGCCGCTGCGCATGCCTAGTTGCTCGGTACACCGAGTTTATGCAGCTCTCAATATGTTCTATAGCCCGAAAGAAAGGGCCTACTCTACCCTCATTCTTGTGTGCTTCAAACTCAGCTCACGCCACCGACCCGCAAGCAACCGAATAACCAAGTGAGTACCAATCACCATCGCCAGCAGTGGACGGCAGCGGACACTGACGGACGAGCGTTCCCAGGTCAAGCATGCCGCAGAGCTGGCGGTCCGCGCCGCGACTTGGCTTCGGGACGAAGAGGCCGCCGGTTCAAATCCGGCCACCCCGACCCAGCTCACAGGCCAGTTCCGATCTTGGAACTGGCCTTCGTTGATCTTGTACAGCAGCAAGGACGGGGCAGTGCGAGCCCTGCCGTCCCCTCCGTGCGACCGTATGACTGTGCCAGGTTGATGCCGTACGGTGGCGCAGATGGGTGCCTCTGCGCGCATTGGCCGACTGCGGGCAGTGGTCGGGCACGAGGTGCTGCACCTACCGTCGGTCTCGGTGATTCCTGTCGATGAAGCAGGCCGGGTGCTGCTCGTCCGGCACGCGGGTCTTCATGACGGATGGGGCGGTCCCTGGCAGTGCTGTCGGAGTGGGCGAGTCACCAGCAGATACAGCCGCCCTCTCTGCCAAGCTGTCGTGAGGCACCCGCCCCTCCAGTAACTACTGACTCCCCGAGGGCGGGGATGGAGACAACTTCCCGAGATGACCATGACCGTGCTCGACCAGGCGCCGGTGACCGGCGATGCTGGACGGGTGACCGGCGAGCGGCAAGAGCGCCCCGATCCGGAGGTGCCCGAGCGGGCGCGCCGGCGGACGTTCACCGCCGCGTATAAGCAGGAGATCCTGGCCGCCTATGAGGCGGCACCTGATGGTGAGAAGGGCGCGATGCTGCGCCGGGAGGGCCTGTACTCGAGCCTGATCAGCGAGTGGCGCCGTGCGCGGGATGCCGGGGCGCTGGCGGGGCTGAAGCAGCCGCGGGGCCGCCCGGCGGCGGATCCGCGGGACGCGCGGATCGCCCGGCTGGAACGGGATAAGGCCAAGCTGGAGCAGGAGCTGGCCACGTCCCGCTTCGTGGTGGAGGTCCAGGCAAAACTTCAGGCGCTCTTGGAGAAGCTCTCCGAGGGCGCGGACACCAAGCCGGGGCCGACGCCGTGACCAGTGAGGCGATCACCGCGCTGGCGCCGAGGATCGGTACCCGGGCCGCATGCCGGGCAGCGGGGGTAGCGCAGGCCAGCTGGTACCGGCGGCACCGGATCAGCCCGGTCCCGGCCCGGCGCGCGCCGGTGCCGCACCGGGACCGGGCCCAGCCCCGTGCCCTGGCGGCGGCCGAGCGGCAGGCGATCCTGGATGTGCTGCACTCGGCGCGGTTCGCTGACCTGGCTCCGGCCGAGGTCTGGGCGATCCTGCTGGACGAGGGCATTTACCTGGGCTCGCAGTCGACGTTCTACCGGCTGCTGCGCGCCGCCGGCGAGACCCGCGAGCGCCGCCGCCAGGCCACCCACCCCGCGGCCGTCAAACCCGAACTGCTGGCTGCCGGGCCGAACCAGTGCTGGTCCTGGGACATCACCAAGCTGCATGGGCCCGCGAAATGGACCTACTACCACCTGTACGTGATCCTGGACATCTACTCCCGCTACGCGGTCGGCTGGATGATCGCCACCCGCGAGTCCGCCGCCCTGGCCGAAAAGCTCATCGCCGACACATGCACCAAGCAGGGCATCGGCGAGGACCAGCTCACCCTTCACGCCGACCGCGGCTCCTCGATGACGTCCCGGCCGGTCGCGTTCCTGCTCGCCGGCCTCGGCATCACCCAGTCCCACAGCCGCCCGCACGTATCGAACGACAATCCCTACTCCGAAGCGCAGTTCAAGACCCTCAAGTACCGGCCGTACTTCCCTGACCGGTTCACCTCGATCGAGCACGCACGGGCCCACTGCAGGGAATTTTTCCCCTGGTACAACGACCAGCACCGCCACTCCGGCCTCGGCCTGCACACCGCAGCCGACGTCCACCACGGCCACGCCACCGCCGTCCAGGCCGCACGCGCCGCGGTCCTGGCAGCCGCCTACCAAGACCACCCCGAGCGCTTCGTCAGCAAGCCCCCGGCCCCGCCCCGGCTCCCGGCAAGCTCATGGATCAACCCACCCGCCGAGAAATAGACCACCACTCAGTAAAAACCACCTAATGGTGCCCCGCCCAGGTTGACAGGTTCCGCCGTGAGTGTGATGCGTGGTTAGGAGAGTGTGATGACTCAACAGGGTGAAGCGAAACGAGGGCGTCAACGACTCGGCGGCGCGGCGATTGCTTCGCTCTGCGGCTTGGCGGTACTGCTCATCTTCGTCATCCAGAACCGGGAGGACGTCAAGCTCCACTTCCTAGTCTGGGGCTTTACCTGGCGGTTGTGGTTCTACACCATTATTACAGCGCTATTCGGCGCACTGGTGTGGTTCGGATTGGGCGTGATACGTCGTCACCGACGCCGCAAGGAACGCCGCGAAAACCGACGGAACTGACTGTCGATCCACTCACGGCCGTGAAGGCCCCCAGCTGCCTGGACAAGCCGCCCGGGGCGCCCGGGCGGACAGTTCGCATCTCGAGAGTCGCCTAGCTTGCGGACCAGACGTGGACCGGCCAGTAACCGTGCGCAATCTGGCAATCACGGCTCGGCGTTCAGTTGTGCGCCGCGACCTCTCTGTCCCGGTACGGAGCCAGGAACGCGGTCAGCGCGGCCAGCATCTCCTCGGGAGCCTCCTCGAGGCAGTAGTGGCCGGAGCCGGGAATGACCAGGCTCTGCACGTCGTCCGCGGCCAGCTTCATCGTGTTCGCGGCCCCCTCGCCGATGCCGTCCGCTCCGCCGATCCCCAGGACCGGCAGGGTCAGCCGCCGTTCCTTGCGCCGCTCGTTCTGCGCGATGGTGACATCCAGCGCGCGGTAGGCAGCGAAGCTGCCGCGCAGGGCGTCAGGATCGGCGGCGAGGGCGTCGACGTAGTACCTCACGACGTCGTCGGGCAGTTTCTTCGCGGCTTTGGCGAACTGGAAGCCGAAGTAGACGTCTTCCCGTCCGGCGACGAGCTGCTCGTTCACCTCGGCGAGCCGGTTGAAGGCGAAGTGCCACAGCTGGTTGTTGGCCTGGGTGCTGCCGAACAGCGGTGGGGAGGGAGACACACCCGGCATCGCCGCCTCGGCCACGGCCAGGCAGTCCATCCGGTCCGGGTGATCGGCGGCCAGGGCATAGCCGATCCACAACCCGGTGTCGTGGCCGGCCACGGCGAACCGGCGATGGCCCAGCGCGTCCATCAGCGCCACCAGGTCGCTGGCGAGGGTGCCGGTGTCGTACCCGCCCGCCGGTTTGCCGGACAGTCCCATACCGCGCTGGTCGACCGCGACGACCTGGAAGTCCCGGGCCAGCCCCGGCATCACCAGGCGCCAGGCGTACCAGGTCTCGGGCCAGCCGTGCATCAGCAGCAGCGGTGGGCCGTCGCCTCCGGTAACCACGTGCTGGCGCAGCTCACCAGTGTCGACGTACCGGCTGGTGAACGTGTCAGCGAACCCGGCCGGGAGGTTCGGCGCCCCGGAGACCGAGCCGCGGCCTTCCGGGGTGGGCAGCCGGGTGGACGAGGAGCTCATGCGGATCCCCTTTCACAAGTCGTACCGTCTCACGATCGTCCTTCGCGCGGGCGCGTAGCGCCAGTGGACATCCCTGGCCGTTACCCTGGTCTGCGATAGGGCGCAGATGCAGAGGCTGCCAAGTGCGCCTTGACATCTGGCCGACGATCGAGCAGAGGCGCTCACTTGGTCACGCTGGCCGCATTTTGGCCGCACAACGACGCTCAACATCGCCGCCTGTTGCGCATCAGTGAGTAGTATCTCGACAGGTCAGCACTGAAATGGGCAGATCGCGGGTGCGCGTGTAGATCACTACGGATCAGATGATCGCGGCTGCCACTAATGCGGCTGGCCGCCAAGCGGCTGACACCCGCAACTGACACCAACGAGCCCGGATCCTGACGGATTTCAGTAGACCCACGAAAGCGCTCAGTCCAGGCCATGGACGGTGTGGGACACTCTGTGTGGATTTTGCAAGCAAAGGGTCACTCATGCCGGGCCGCATGAGGTCCCGGGTCGATCGGTAAGCACGTCACCCGGCCACGCACGCGACGGGCGTGCGGCCCAGCGGGCCACCCCTTCGCGGCGCGGCCAGGGCCCCCTAGCCAATGGGGCGCAGTGCTAACGCATCTGCTAACAACGACCCTGGACCAGCCTGGACGCGTGCGGATCGAGCGGCGGTCCGAACAGGCCGAATGTGCCCGTCTGGACGGCGGTGGACACCCTACGCCCTCCTCGTAATGCGTGGGTCATCGGTTCGATTCCGATAGGCGGCTCAAGGTCAGAGGTACTAACCGAACAACTGGTTCGAGGACGTGGAACGGGCCGTGGAACGAATGACGCCACTTCGGGTTATCGCGCCTCAGCCCTCGCGCGTGGTGGCGGTCTGAAGCCAGCGTTCTACCGTCGTCAGATCTTCGGGTCGTGTGGTGGCGCCACACAGCCGATTGTGATGGCGCCTATTACTGCAAGGGCACTTGCCGTGTCGAGTGGCGTGAGCAATCCTTGGCGACCGGTGATGAAGCCTCCGGACAGGTCAAATTATTTGCGGTGCTGGCTGGAAGACTAGGGACGTATTCCACATGCTCGCCACCAAGGCGGCCGGGCTGGGCGAGGTTCAGGGATTCGTTCGGGTCGCTGACCTCAGCACGGCGTCCCCGCCGCGCCGGTACCCAGCAGCCAGCGGCGGTTCTGTGAACGGCCGGTCGCCTGCTGCTCCGGCAGGCTGACGGTCTCGTCGACCGGGCGGTCGTAAGCCGTCTGGTGGTCCCGGGTGTGGGACTGGATACTCATCGGGGTCTCCCTTTCTCGGTTGGTTGATCGGTGTTGTCGCCGCTCATCGCGATGCGCTACGGAACGGTGCCTGTGGTGCGGGCGACCGGCGGGATAATCGATACCGTGTTCGACCGTGACGACTCGGGGCATCCCCCGGCAGAGCGCAACGGCTACGTCTTTTCACCACACGGACAACCGGGCCATCGAGTCCGCGCTCAGTCGCGCCCTGCGGCTGTGGTCCGAACGCCCGCGCGAGTTCCGCAAGCTCGTGGCTAATTGCATACTGGCCGATTACTCGTGGGCCCGGCCGGGCCCACGAGTACCTGGACATTTATGAGTACATCCGGCACAAGTGAGCCTACGGACCCATGGAGGCGCTCTCCGGGTACGTCGACGGCCTGCCGAACCTAGGCGGCAGGAGCCACTGATCAGCGAGTGGCTGCACCTGGGGCCACGCGGTGGCCCCTTCCACGCCCCCGCAGGACTTCCGGAGGCCGCCGGCCCGGATCGCCGAAGCGGTCCGGGCCGGCGTGGTGCTTATGCAAGGGTCACAGGCCGCCGGTACGGGCGAGCGCGGGGACGAACTTTGCCGCGTCGACCGTGCCCCAGCCGCTGGCCAGGTCGTACCCCGGCGTCGCGTCGTAGCCGGTCACACCGCCGAAGGTGTTGTTCCCGGAGGTGACGTCGACGATGCCGGTGTTAGGAACGCCGACGCGGCTCAGCGCGCCCAGCGTGTACAGCGCCGGGTTGATGAGACCCAGCCGGTGGTGCGCGTACTGGTCGGCGAGCGCGACGACACCGGAGAATATCGGCGTGGCCTCGCTGGTGCCGCCGAAGATGTACCAGCCCGGATCACTGACCCCTGGGGTTTCGATGCCCGCGAAGGACATGTAGACCCAGGCACCGCCATTAACGGCGGCGGACATCGAAATGTCCGGAGTGCCGCGCTTGGCGCCGACGACCTTGCTTACACCGATCTGGTACAGCGGGCGGGAGAAGATGGCCGACACGCCGCCGCCGCCGGCGCCGAAGCCGTCGTTCCACACCACGTCGGGGGAGAGCCGGTTACCGGCATTGTCCAGGCTGAGCTGGGTGCCGCCGACCGCGGTGACCAGCGGGTCCGAGGCCGGCCAGGAGTTCACCCGGTACGGGTACAGCGTTTCTCCGTCCGCCTCGTCATTGGTGGCACCTTCGTCTCCGGAGGCGGCGAGCACGGTCACGCTGTGCGCCGCGGCGTCCTTGAACGCGTAGCGCAGGTCCAGCAGGCTGGAGTAGTTGCCGCTGGAGAAGCCGGGGAACGTGTTCTCAGTAGCGCCGAAGCTCTGCGAGATGACGTCGCCGACGCCGGAGTTGATCAGCGACTCCTCGGCGTTCATCATCTCGGGGAAGCCGGTCACGCCCTCGGTCTCGGCGACCGGGGTCTCGGCCAGCACGATCTTCGCGCCGGGCGCGATGGAGTGCGCGTACTCCACGTCGAGGGAGGTTTCCTCGGCCCAGCCGACCTCGGTCGCGTTGGTCGGGTCGAACGGCGGGACGTTGCCGAACTTGTCGATCACCAGGGTGGGGTCGGGGAAGCCGAACTGCTGGTCGAAGACGTGCAGGTCGTGCGCGATGGTCGGCGAGCCGTACGAGTCCACGATCACGATGGTCCGGCCCGCGCCGGTGATGCCCTTGGCGTACAGCGGGTTCAGGTCGTACGCGACTCGGTACTGCACCGGCGTGTAGCAGTTGATCCCGATCTCGGCCTGGCACTCCGTGGTGGTGAGCGGGGCCGGCAGTTGCTTGGTCTTGAGGACCGGCCCGCCGATGTCGGGGACTGCGCGGACGGAGGGCTTGTGAACCGCGGCGGTGACGGCCGATACGCCGGCGGCGGGTGTGGCTAGCGACAGCGCGGCCAGGCCGCCGACGGCGGCGACCGGAACTACGGCCCGGGCGGAAACCCGCCTGAACGCGGACCCCCCGCGCGACGGCGCGCGGCGCGCGGACGATACGGCGCTACGCGCCGGCCTTCGGATGTGCACAGATATCCCCTCCATCGACGACGCCAGGTACCCATGGCCGAGATAAGCGGCGAGGTACATAGTCAAGGTGCGCGCCCGGCAGATGCACCGGTGGTATGCGTCACGCACCTGAACGTTATCCCACAGATAAACATCTAAGTCGATAGATATGGCGATATTTGTGCATTGGGTGACGTCGCACTCAGGTCCGCGTTTAACCCTGCTCCGTCCGGAAGGGCCTGTCCCGGTCCACCGGGCGCATAATCAAGATATGACGCGAAAACGCCGACCCTCGGCCTGGCGCAGCATGGCCGCTTCGCTGCAGCGCGTGCTCGATCACATTCGGAACTGGCGCCGACGGCCGCCGATGGCCGGTATTCGTGAACCTCGCCGCCCCAAACCCACCCTTCCGGCAGCTGCGGTTGCGCTCGAAGAACCGCGTACCGGCCTCAAACACTGGATCAAGTTGGGCAACCGTCGCGGTGACGACCGGCTATAGGTCTCGGGTGCCATACCGGTTGCGATTCCCATGGGCGGTTCTCGTTTGCAGCCTGCTCTTGACCCTTCGCCGGTGGAGCGTTCCATAACGGGGAGGACGACCCGCGGGAGGACGGGCCGCCCTCGGTCCGCAGCGTTCCACGGGCGCTGGGCTTGTGCGATATCAGCGCGAGACAGTGAAGAACGAGGCGGGGTATCGCTAGAGTCACCGCCATGGCCATCGAGCCGGGACAGACCTGCCCGCTGCGCCGTCTCTACCGCGGACCGGCTGTGGTAAGAGTCGGACTCCTCGTCGTCGGCTGGTTGATCGTCGCTGTGCTCGGGTTCGTCGCGCTGTCGCGGCTCGTGGCCTGGGACTCGGCCGAACCGCTGATCGTGCTCGACGCCCTCACCCAGATCGTCTATCTACCGGCCTGGATCGTGGCCGCCGGGGCGCTCATAGCGCGGCGCTGGTGGCTCGCCGCGGCAGCGGGCGTCATCGTCGCAGCCCAGGTGGCCTTCGTCATGCCGGAGCTACTCGCAGCGGCTCCCGTGCCGGCATGGGCTCGGCATGCCCCGGTCGTACGGGTGTTCGACGCCAACATTGACAAGAGCCTCCGCTTTCATGCCGGCTACGTGCGAGCCATCGAGCAGGACCGCCCCGACCTCGTAACCCTCGAAGAGTTCACGCCACCAGCGCTGGATAGCATGGCGGCATCGGGCGTCCTGGCGAGCTTCCCCTACCGCTGCTCTGCGCCGGCCTACGGCGCGACTGGTTTTCTGATCGCCTCCAGGCTGCGTCTGACCGGTTGCCAGGTACGGACCGTGCGCTGGGATGATCAGCCGATGCCGTACCTGGTCGAGGCCACCCTTTGGTCGCCAGGTGGGCCGGTGGCCCTGCGCCTGGTGCATACCCTGGCGCCCTTTCCCGCGTACTGGCGGGAGTGGTCGGCGGCGCTCGCCGCCGCCGGCCAGTCCGTGCGCGCCAGCGGCAGCAGTCGCGTGCTGATGATCGGGGACTTCAACGCCACCTGGGGCAACGGCAAGTTCGTTGCCCTCCTGCACGCCGGGCTGACCGACGGGGCCGCGGCCCGGGGGAAGGCGACCGACATGACGTGGCCGAACGGTGCCGTCGTGCCGCCCTTCGTCCGCATAGATCACGTGCTGACGGGAGCACGCTTGGCCGTCACCCAGATTGCCGCCAAGCCAGGGTTCGGCAGCGACCACCGGTATCTGGTTGCCACGGTCGCAATCCGGGGCTGAACCTGCCGACGGGTGGGGTGACAGGCATACCTCCGCGCTCAGGTGATTGTCCCTGCTCTTCGCCAGCAGGGTGGTTTCTCAGCCGGTGGTCGCTCGCGGAGACGGCTTGGTGAATATGCGTTGCTCAGCAACCTGGGCCTGTCACTTCAACCGGGCCTTGGCCTCCTCGTAAAGGTCGGCAGGCAGTGGCCCCTTCTCGGCGATGGCGACGTTCGACCGCAGGTGGTCCACAGCTGAAGTCCCCACGATCGTGCTGGACAGGGCGGGGAGGCTGAGGGTGAAGCGGAGCACGAACTCGATCCGGCTCATCCCGTCCAGCAGGTCCTCGATGCCGGAGGACTCCCAGCGGCGCTGCCCTTCACCCGCCTCCTGACCGAGCGGCCCCTGCCGCCAGCCCTTGTCCTCGGCCGGGGCGCCGCGGGCCGCGCCGCCCCGGATCAGGGTTCCGGCCCCGGCCGCGGCGGCCGCCGTGATCAGGACCTCATGCTCGCGCTGCACTGCCGAGCCGCCCGCCAACGTGGGAACCGCGACGCGGCGGCGTGAACCGGGCCGCGCCCGAAGATCAGGAAATCAGGGCTGCGGTTGGACCGGCGCCCCCAGTTGGCGGCGGAGCATGCGGTACGCCGTGGCGTAGCCGGTGGAGGCGGCGTGCTCCCGGTAGGCGATGGCGTCGTCCAGGGCCGCGAGCAGTTCTTCGTGCTGGGCGGGTGAGACCGAGCGCGCCGGCGGCAGGCACCAGGCCAGCGCGACGTCGTGCCCGGGATCGAAGGGTGACCGGGTGCCGTTCGGCGCCGGATTGCCGCGAAAGTGCCGCCAGCCCTCCCTGGGCGCGAACATGCCCACCCAGGCGCCGCAGGCTTCGCAGTACGGTGAAATGCTCGCGTCGTCCAAGTCGCGAGGCCCGTCAGCCCCGCCTCTTTCATGAGCCCCGACGGCGTCGTCATCTCCGTCCGTAGCCCTGATCGCCGTGTCGATGCTCATCGCCCGGTTCCTCCCCTTGCACTCCGGATACGAATAAAGGGACGCGCGTCGCGGCCCTGCGGTGCACCATCGGCGCAGGCCGATGCGCAGACGTTACCGGTGATGCCCAGGCGTTACGAGCCACCTGGCCGGATTCCCAGGCTGGTCAGCAAGGTATAGATCAGGGCATGAGGATCCTGGTGACCGGCAGGGCTGCCTGGACGGCCGCGCCCCCCGCGTCGTCCAGGTCTCCACGGATGAGGTCTACGGCAGGATCGCGGTCCCGGTCGCCGACCGCCCGGGACACGACCGCCGTTACTTGCTGCTGCGCGGGATGGGATACCGCCCCCGGACATCCTTCGGGGCGGGGCTGGCCGCCACCATCCGGTGGTACCGGGACAATCGCCCGTGGTGGGAGCCGCCGAAGCGGATCACCGGCGAGCGGTCGTCGCCCGCGGCGGAGCCCGCGGGGGGACCGTCCGGCTGAACGGCTGGCTCGCGGCGCGGTGGCCCCCAGCTCGCCAGGGCCATCCGCCCGAATGCGGCGGCCACCGGGATCAGGGTGAGCTGGGGGAGCTGGTAGCGCCAGTCGAACGGGGCGAACGCTGCGGCACCGGCGACCGCTGCCACCGCGCCCGCCGCGAACAGCAGATCCGCGGAGCGCAGGCCGCGCCGCCGGGACCGCCTGGTCCCGGCCAGGCCCGCCAGGCCGATGAGCAGCCCGGCGGCCAGCAGCGGCCCGGGCACGTAGAAGTACCGGCCGTAGCCGGTGAGGAACGCGGTCAGTTGCGGCTGAACGGCCGGGCCGGTGTGGCCGTAGCTGCTCAGCGCGGTCTGCACCTCGTCGTACGGCGGGAAGCCGGCCTGGAACTTCAGGTAGGCGGCTGGGTAGTGCTCGGGGCCGTTCCCGCGGACCGGAGAGAAGCTGTAGGCGATGTCGGTGCCCACCGCGTCCAGGTAGCTGAGCGGCTGATGGGTCAGGATCCGGCGGCTGAAGTTGAGCACCACCGCCTGCCGGGTCAGGCCGGGCGGTGGCACGAAGCGCCACTGCGGGGACTTCGCTGACCACATGTAGAAGTCATAGTTACGCTGCGCGGACGGCTGGGTGGGGCACAGCAGCCGCTCGTAAGACGGCAGCGACAGCCCGGTGCAGTTGGCGAACTGCACCACCCGGCCGTACAGGAAGGTTCCGTTGTAATCGCTGAGGCCCCACTGCCCGTGCGCGGCGGCGAACCAGCCCGCGTAACCCACGACCGGCAGCAGGAAGCAGCCGGCCAGGACCGCGCCGCGAGCGGCCAGCTTCCGCCACGGCCGGAAGGTGACGGCGACATAGAGCACAGCCGGGATGATGAGCACCAGGTCGGCGACCCGGGTCACGGCGGCGGCGGCCAGCAGCAGCCCGGCCGCGGCCGTCGCCCCGTGCCCGGCCCGGTTGCCGTTCCACGCCAGTACGACCAGGGCGGTGGTGACAAAGAACGCGGCGCACACGTCGCTGAGGACGTACTGCTCCAGATCGAGCTGGAGCGGGTCGAACAAAATGGGCACAGCAGCGAGCGCGGCCAGCCCGCGGCGGCCCCCCCGGCGGGTGAGCAACGCGTAGATCATCGCGCCCTCGGCCAGCCCGAGTACGTGCTGGGCCAGCGGGATCAAGGCCAGCATGTGGATCGCGGTCGCGGGAGCTATGAGGATCGAGTAGCCGCTGGGGCGGATGGTGTCCGGAGACCAGTGGCCGGTGGCGAACCGGTCGGCGACGTGCAGGTACCGCAGGCTGTCGGGAAAGATCAGGGCTGGGCGGTAGGCGAGAAGGACCACGCCCCGCAGGGCCGCCGCGAGCAGTAGCAGCACTGTAATCAGCCAGTGCCGCCGCAACCAGCGCTGCTTTTCCCTAATGAAGCCTGGCATGGGAGCTACCCGGAACGCTTCTCGTACAGCACCAGCAGGGTATAGGCGGCCAGGCTGGAATCATCGGTGATACCCCCCGCCCTGACCATGTCGTCGAAGCGGGCGCGCGGGACCCACTGCTGGCGCATGTCCTGCTCCTCGGGTTCCCGGTCCGGTGCTCCTGGCTCCAGCCCAGTGGCCAGGAACACGTGACAGCCCTGGTTACTCGTCCCATGGGAGCAGTGGAAGAAACCGATGCGGGTCAGCTCCCGCGCCCGGAATCCCGTCTCCTGGCTCAGCTCCAGCCGGGCGAGCTCCGCCGGGTCGCCGTCCGCGCGGCCCGGAAAGTTACCCTGGGGAAACGACCAGGTACGCCGCTGGATCGGGTACCGGTACTCCTCAACCAGGTGAAAGCCGCCGTTCTCGGCCGGGATGATCAGCGCGAAGTCGGGTTTTTCCACCACGGCGTACGTGCCGCGGGAGCCGTCCCGCCGCTCGATCTGGTCCTGCCTCAGCCGGATCCAGTGGTCCTCGTAAACCACGCGGGAGTCAAGGGGCCGGACGTCGGGCTGCTCGGGCTCGCTGGGCACCTGCCCAACGTTACTGCCGGATCGGGCGCACTCGCTGCGCTCCCCTTCCGGCCGGGAGCCTGCCGGATCCGGGCCTGAAGGACCGTGACCCCGAACGCGCCGGCGGCCGGAAGCGTCACCAGGGCCGGCAGCTGGTAGCGCCAGGAGAACTCGTACATGTCCGCCCCGAGCAGGACCGCGATCCCGGTTACGGTGACCAGCAGGCAGGCCAGGATGGCGGGCGGATTGCCGCGGCGTCGGCCGAGGGCCGTTCCGGCCAGCCCCGCGACCAGCGACAACAGCAGGAACGGTCCCGGGGTGTAGCCGCCGTACAGCTGATAGTCACGCAGGAAGACGGCGAGCGGCCGGGCCGCCGCCGGCGCGCCTCCGCCGCCGTTGCTGCCGAACAGCACGGACGCGGATGGGACCGTGATCGTGTCCGGGTACGTCGGGTAGGTCGTCTGGAACTGCCACCGGGAGATCGGCGGGTCCCCGGGGGCCGTGTCTCTGGTCAGCGCGAACAGCTTCACCGCGTCATCGGCGATCGCCCCGGCCACCCGCAGCGGCTGCTGCTCGAGCACCGCGTAGGAGAACCGCTTGACGATTTCCGCCCGGCCCAGGCCGGCCGGGTGCGGGGCCGTGTAGGCCGGTGAGTACGGATCGTTCACCAGGCCGTCCACACCGTAGGACGCCACCATCCGCGGCGTCGGGCACAGCGCCCGCTCGGCGGCCGGAAGACGCAGCGTCGCGCAGTCTGCGGCCGCCGCGACCCGGCCGTAAAGAATCGCGTCGCCCTGGTCGGACAGCTCGAAGCGGTCGTGCAGGACGACCGCTGAGTAGGTCATGTACACGAGTACCGGGATCGCGAAGCTGGCCGTGGCCAGGCCCGCGGTGGTCAGCCGCGACCGCCAGCCGCGTGCCCCCAGCAGGGCCGCAATGACCGCGGGGAGGATCAGTGCCTCGCCCACCTGGCGGACGGTAGCCGCCGTCCCGAACGCGAAGCCGGCCAGCGCCACGGCGTACACGCTCGGCCGGGGCCGCCAGAGCAGGATGAGGAACCCGGTCACGATGAGGGCCTCAAAGGTGACGTCGGGCATGATGGTCTGTTCCATCTGGAGCTGGTAGGCGTCCAGCAGGATGGGAGCGGCGGCGAGGGTGGCAGCCCAGCGGGGAACGCCGCGGCGCAGCAGCAGGAGATAAAGGGCCACCGCCATGGCCAGGCCGAGCAGGTGCTGGAAGGCCGCCACCAGGGCCAGGTTCCCCACCCACTCCAGCGGCCGGACCACCAGGTCGCGGTACCCCTGCGGGTCGTACTTCGCCAGCGCGGCGGTGAGGTACTTGGGTGAGTCGATGTAGAGCAGGGCGGGACGGTAGGCGAGCTGGGTGACCACGCGCAGCCCGAGCCCGGCGGCCAGCAGGATGAGCAGCGCCCAGTGACGGCGGGCCTGGGCCATCACCGGCGTGAGCCGGGCACCCGATCCGGGGTCCGCCGCGTCAGCGGCCGGGCGGGCTTTCTCGAGGGTCACAGGAGATCGTCGAACTCGTTCCTGGGGCGAGCTCGGAAAGAAGCTCAAGGTCTTCTGGGAATCACCCGCGACCGTCATCGACATCTGACAAACCCCTCCCCAATGAAACGATCGCCTGATGAAGTCCGCCCGGTGCTGATGACGCGGCAGGCCCCGCGATCACTTTCCGGACGGTACCGGCTTCCTCGCCGGCGGGCAGAACGGCCTCCGTGTGCCGCCGCTCGCCGCTTCATGGTCGCCGTCGGCCACGATGCAGCGCGGCCCGGTTCGGTCACGCCGGGCCTGGCTGTGACGGAGGTGACCGATGAGACATACCCGTGCACTGAGCCTGGGGATCATTGTGCCGGACCGGGCTGGCTGCCGCCGCCTGGTCTCACGATCGGTTCGTGCTTGAGGGCTGGCCGCCTGCGGCCGGGAGGCGCAGCTGACCGCCGGTCCGGTGGCCCGCTGAGCGCGAGCGGCCCATCGGATCGGCAGCAGTCAATAGGCTGATGACCGTGACCGCCCAAGCTGAGTCGCGTACGGCGCTGGTCCGGCGCGCGCGCCGCATCTACCGTGAACTGACCGTGCTCTACCCGGACGCGCACACCGAGCTGAACTTCAGCTCGCCGCTGGAGCTACTCGCCGCGACCATCTTGTCGGCGCAGTGCACGGACAAGAGGGTCAACATGGTGACCCCGACTGTGTTCGCCCGCTACCGGTCGGCTGCGGACTACGCCTCGGCCGACCGTGCTGAGCTAGAGAAGATGATCCAGTCGACGGGGTTCTTCCGCGCGAAGGCCAACAGCCTGATCGGGCTCGGTCAGGCCCTGTGCGACCGGTTCGGCGGCGAGGTGCCCGCGAAGCTGTCCGATCTCGTGACGCTCCCGGGAGTGGGGCGGAAGACAGCGAACGTGGTGCTCGGCAACGCGTTCGGAATCCCGGGCATCACCGTCGACACGCATTTCGCCCGGCTGTCCCGGCGCTTCGGCTGGACCACGAGCACGGACCCGGTCAAGATCGAAGCCGACGTGGCCTCGCTTTTCCCTCCGAGAGACTGGACGGATCTGTCCCAGCGGATGATCTGGCACGGCCGCCGTGTCTGCCACGCCCGCCGGCCGGCCTGCGGCGCCTGCGGGGTGGCCCGGCTCTGCCCGTCCTTCGGGGAAGGGCCGACCGACCTGGAGGTCGCGGCCAAGCTGGTCAAGACCGGGCCCTTCTCATGACGGCTGGTGGTGAGCCGGAACGTTCCGGGCACCCCGATTCAGTTCCGTTCCAGCATCCCGGGGCCCGGCTCACGGCGGCCGGTCAGGCGGCTGAGGCCGCAGGCTCCCCGCCGGCGGCGCCGCGCTGGCTCACCGATCTGGCCGCCGCCGCGGCCCGCATGGATGTGGCGCCACCGCTGCAGCCGCCGCCTTCCGGTGGGCGGCCGTCCGCGGTCCTGATCCTCTTCGCCGAAGGCCCGGGCGGTCCGGATCTGCTGTTCATCCAGCGCAGCCAGGGGCTGCGGCAGCACCCCGGACAGCCGGCGTTCCCCGGCGGGTCCATCGACCCCGCTGACCCCAGCCCGGCCGCGGCCGCGCTGCGCGAAGCGGCCGAGGAAGCCGGTGTGGATCCGTCCGCCGTCGAGGTCCTCGCCACCCTGCCCGAGCTGTACATATCCCGCAGCGGTTTCCGGGTAGTGCCCGTCCTGGCCTGGTGGCACTCCCCGGGCCCGGTCTCGGCCGTGGACCCGCGCGAGGTGGCGGCGGTGGAACGGATCGGCGTCGCCGAGCTGGCCGATCCGGCCGGCCGGGTGACCGTCCGGCTGCCCGGCCGGCGGGTCGGGCCGGGTTTCCGGGTCAGGGGACTGCTCATCTGGGGCTTCACTGCCGCCTTGGTCGACCGCCTGCTGGCCCTCGGCGGCTGGGAGTTGCCCTGGGACGCCGCAGCTGTACACGACCTGCGGGCTGATGGTGGACCGGGTGAAGTGTTCCCAGGCACTCAGGATCGCCCGATACCGTAAGGCTCGTGCACGCTGATTTGCTGGATTTGGCACTGTTGGTGATCGCTGCCGCCTTCGCCGTCTCCGGTTACCGGCAGGGCTTCATCGTTGGTGCCCTGAGCTTCGCCGGTTTCCTCGGCGGCGCGGTCGCCGGGGCGCTGTTCGCCCCCGGGATCGCGCGGGCTATCGTCGGTGGCCAGAGCCAGCAGGATCTGGTGGCCGTCATCATCCTCGTCCTGCTGGCCATCATCGGGCAGTTCGCCGCGTCCGCGATCGGCACTGCGCTGCGGTCGCGCATGACGTGGCGTCCGGCCGCCTTCCTGGACAGCGTGGGCGGGGCCGCCGTCAGCGTGCTGTCCGTGCTGCTCATCGCATGGGTGATCGGCTCGGTCCTGGTGGCCTCCCCGTTCAGCGGGGTCGTTTCGCAGGTGAACAACTCCGCGGTGCTGCGCACCACGGACCGGCTGATGCCCAGTCCGGCGCAGACGATGTTCTCCGACTTCCGCCGCCTGCTGGCCAGCGGGCCGTTCCCCGAGGTGTTCAGCGGGATCGGGTCGACGCACGTGCTGTCGGTGGCCCCGGCGAACAGTGCCGTGCTGGACAGCGCCGGCTACCTGGACGCCCGCAGCCGGGTGGTGAAGGTCAGGGGGACGGCACCCAGTTGCTCCAGGGTGATCGAGGGCTCCGGGTTCGTCTACGCTCCGGACCACATCATCACCAACGCGCACGTCGTGGCCGGGGTCACGCAGGGCCCGGAGGTCTACGCGGAGGACGGGTCGGCGTACCAGGCGACCGTGGTCTTCTACGACCCTCAGGTCGATATCGCGATCCTGTATGTGCCCGGCCTCAACATGACGCCACTGGACTTCGCGGGCCAGGCCCAGATCGGCGCCGACGCTGTGGTCGCGGGGTACCCGCTGGACCATGCCTTCACCGCCGTGCCGGCCCGGGTGGGCGGCATCCAGGACGCCACGGGCCCGGACATCTACCAGACGAGCCAGGTCACGCGCCAGATCTACCAGATCAAGGCGCTCGTGCAGCCGGGTAACTCCGGTGGCCCGCTGATCGCGCCGAACGGGACCGTGTACGGGGTTGTCTTCGCGGCCGCAGTCGGCGTGCCCGACACCGGCTTCGTGCTCACCGCCGCCGAGGTGTCCGCGGACGCGCGTGCGGGCAGCGACGCCACCGTGCCGGTGTCTACCGAAGGCTGCGACTAGCGGCACTGCGGCCGGAGAAGTCAGCGGCGCAGCTGCAGCAGCAGCGTTTCCGGCTGAATCCCGGCCAGGCCGTCGCGGGTGATGCGGTCCGCGAGGGCTTCCGCGTCAGCGGCCACCCTTTCCACGGGCACGGCGTGCGGATCGGCCGCCGCGTAGGGCCGGACGGCCGCCGCGCCGCGCCGCAGCAGGGTCACCGCGCCAGCGGCGTTACCGCGCCGGGCGTGGGTGAGGCCCACCGCAAGCTGGGCCAGGCCCTGCCAGAAGTCGCGCTCGCCCGGCGGCGCGGTCTTCCAGGACGCCTCGAGTACCTCGTGGGCGTGGAAAGGGCGCCCGGTGGCCAGCAGCTCATTGGCCAGTGCCAGGCTTTCGCATGGCGGCAGTACCAGGTCATCGGGCACCCGGGGCTCACCCGCCGCGCCCTTGGGCAGCGGCCGCCCGAGCCCGTCGCGCGGCCGGGCGTTGCGGGGCCGTCCCCCCGTATCCCGGTCCCGCGGGTCGCCGCTTGCTGAACTGACTGGACCGGTCAACGCTCCGGCTCGGGGTCCGTCAGCCAGCCGCGCAGCTCGGCGTCGAACCGGCTGGCCTGCTCCTCGTGCGGGAAGTGGCCGGCCCCGTCGATCATCCGCCACCGATAGGGGCCTTCCACGTGCCGTCCGGCGCCGCGCGCGACGCCCGGCAGTACGCAGGTGTCTAGGGCCCCATGCACCTGCAGGGTCGGGGCCTGGATGGGCACCCGCATCCGGTGGATGTACCGCATGCCATCGGGACGCAGCGTGGAGCGGAAAAACCAGCGGTAGTACTCCAGGGCCGAGTGGGCCACCGACGGGATCCGGATGGCCTGGCGATACACCTGCGCCGTCCGGTCATCGGGCCAGCCCGGCGCCGACCAGTCGGTCAGCATGCGCCCGACCAGCTCGGCGTTGTCGCGTACCAGCTGGCGCTCTGGCATGACCGGTAGCTGGAAGGCGAGCATGTGACCATTGCGGCGCCGGCTCACCGCCTCGGTGAACATGGCCCCGCGCATGCGCAGCGGATGAGCGACCGAGACCACACCCAGCCGCCGGACCACCTTCGGGAAATACGCACCCACCGTCCAGGCCACCAGGCCGCCCCAGTCGTGGCCGACCACGACGGCATTGGCTTCGCCCAGCGCGCGGACGAGCCCCGCCACGTCGGACGCCGCCGTGACCAGGTCGTAGCCGCGCGGCGGCTTGTCGCTGCCACCGTAGCCGCGCAGGTCGGCGGCCACCGCGCGAAAGCCTGCTCCGGGCAGCGATTCGAGCTGGTGCCGCCAGGTCCACCAGAACTGGGGGAAGCCGTGCAGCAGCAGGACCAGCGGGCCGTCACCGGCTTCGGCGACGTGGAACCGGGTGCCGTTGGCGCTGACCAACCGGTGGGTCCAGGGCCCGTCGATATGGATGGCCGAATCGGTGGCGACGGTCATCGGGGCGTGCTCACTGCTGCGCCGGGCCCGCGATCTCCGGGCGCTTGTCGCTGCCCGCGATCTCCGGGCGCTTGTCGGTGGTGCCCCGCAGCATCTGGATCGTTTCCTGCACAGAGGTGCGGGTCTCGCGCAGGCCTGTCACCCCGCGCACCCGCAGCACGGCGATCAGCGCGGCGATGACGATGAGCAGCAGGCAGACCCCGGCGACGATGAGGAACGACGCCCAGTCCCAGATGCCCAGCGTCATCAGGCCGTAGGCGAAGGCGAAGCAGAGCAGCACCAGCATCAGGCAGCCGACGAACGCGGATACGCCGAGCAGTGCGACGGCGATGATGATCCGGCGCAGGTCGTCGCGCAGCTCTACCTTGGCCAGGTTCAGCTCGCCGCGGATCAGCAGGGAGACGTCCTTCGACGCCTGGGCGACGAGCTCGCCCAGCGACAGCTCGCTGGCAGGGGGCCGCGGCGTTCCGGTCTGGGCCATCGATTGTTCTCCCATCGTGCGCTCGCTGCCCGGAGCCGTTCCCCCGGCGCCCGCTGTATTCAAAGGCTAGCGTTCCCGGTGCCGATCGCCGGTGAGGTACGTGCCGCAAAAGATCATGGCGCAAGGGATCATTATGCCGGGCGGCGTGCTGCGGGCCTAATCCGCGCCTGCGGCGCAGCCCGTCCAGGCCGCGCCGCAGGCAGCTGAGACAGCATCCAGACCAACGGCGGCTGGTCTCACTCGTCGGATTTGGCCGTGGGCAGCTGTGTCTTGATCAGATCCATGACCGTGCTGTCGGTCAGCGTGGTGACGTCACCGAGCTGCCGGTTCTCGGCCACGTCCTTGAGCAGCCGCCGCATGATCTTGCCGGAGCGGGTCTTCGGCAGCTCCGCCACGACGAGGATCTGCCGGGGGCGGGCGATCGGCCCGAGCACCTCGGCCACATGAGCCCGCAGCTCGGCGCCCAGAGCCTCGCCGTCCACCTCGCCGTCGCCGCGCAGGATCGTGAACGCCACGATGCCCTGCCCGGTGACCGGGTCGGCGGCCCCGACAACGGCCGCCTCGGCGACCCGGGGATGGGAGACCAGAGCGGATTCGACCTCGGTGGTGGAAATGTTGTGGCCGGACACGAGCATGACGTCGTCCACCCGGCCGAGCAGCCACAGGTCGCCGTCCGTGTCCTTCTTGGCCCCGTCGCCGGCGAAGTACATCCCGTCGAACCGGGACCAGTAGGTCTTGACGTACCTCTCGTCGTCGCCCCAGATGGTGCGCAGCATCGACGGCCATGGTTCTTCGATGACCAGGAAGCCGCCGCCGCCATTGGGCACACTCTGCCCACTGTCGTCGACGACATCGGCGACGATGCCAGGCAGCGGCTTCATGGCCGCGCCGGGCTTGCCTGACGTGACCCCCGGCAGCGGGCTGATCATGATCGCGCCGGTCTCGGTCTGCCACCAGGTGTCGACCACCGGGCAGCGGCCTCCGCCGATGTACTCCCGGTACCAGATGTAGGCCTCGGGATTGATGGGCTCACCCACTGAGCCCAGCAGCCGCAGGCTGGACATGTCGTACTTGGCGGGGATGTCCTCCCCCCACTTCATGAACATGCGGATGACGGTAGGCGCGCAGTACAGGATGGTGGCCTTGTACTTGCTGATGATCTCCCACCAGCGGCCGCGGTCCGGCGTGTCGGGGGTGCCCTCGTACATGACCGAGGTCGCGCCGTTGGCCAGCGGGCCGTAGACGATGTACGAGTGGCCGGTGACCCAGCCGATGTCGGCGGCCGTCCAGTAGACGTCGGTCTCCGGCTTGATGTCGAAGACCTCGTAGTGCGTCCAGGCGACCTGCGTCAGGTAACCGCCGGTCGTATGCAGAATGCCCTTGGGCTTGGCGGTCGTGCCCGAGGTGTACATCACGTACAGCGGGTGCTCCGCGTCGTGCGCCTCCGGTGTGTGCTCGGCGGATTGCCGGTCCACCACGTCGTGCCACCACACGTCGCGGCCCTCGGTCCAGGCGATGTCCTGGCCGGTCCGGCGGACCACCAGCACTGAGCGGACGTCCGGGCAGGACTTCAGGGCTTCGTCCACGGCCGGCTTGAGCGCACTCGCGTTCCCGCGCCGGTACCCGCCATCGGCGGTGATGACCGTGTGCGCGTCGCAGTCGAGGATCCGGGAGCTCAGCGCGTCCGCGGAGAATCCGCCGAAGACCACCATGTGCGGGGCGCCCAGGCGGGCGCACGCGAGCATGGCGACCACGGTCTCCGGGATCATCGGCATGTAGATCGCCACCCGGTCGCCCTTTCGCACGCCCAGTTCGGTGAGGGCGTTGGCCGCGCGGCAGACCTCGTCCTTGAGCTCGGCGTACGTGATTACCCGCTCGTCGCCCGGCTCGCCTTCCCAGTAGTACGCGACCCTGCTGCCGTTGCCGGCCGCCACGTGCCGGTCGACGCAGTTGACCGAGGCGTTGAGCTTGCCGCCGGTGAACCACTTGGCGAACGGTGCACGCGACCAGTCCAGGACCTGGTCCCACGGCTGGTCCCAGGTGAGCCGCCGGGCCTTGTCCGCCCAGAAGCCGAGGCGATCGGCCGCAGCCTCTGAATATGCGTCGGCCGTCACGTTGGCGTGCGCGGCGAGTTCGGGTGGCGGGTCGAATCGACGCGATTCTTGCAGCAGATTGGAAAGAGTCTCTTTGGTCAACGCTGACTCCGTTCTAGCGCGAACTGTATAAGGCGAGCTGTTACGTTCGCCGACTCGCGGCATTCGCGGCATTCGCGGTGGTTGAGGAGATTTGCCGCCTGGATAAAATTGTTTCACCAGTGCGATGAAATGAGTGCCTCCTCACCTGCTGCCGCGAAGTTTGAGCCTGATGCCAGGTGGCACGCACGTGGCTCGTGACGCCTCATCGGTAACGTGCGTCCGCCACCAGTTCAGCGATATCGACGGTCTGGCGCAAGAGCAAGATCGCACCCCTGCCCGCTGGCATACGCGCAGTTAGGGCTGGACAGGCATGTTTATGCCGGTCCGCAGCGGACTGACTCCGCCCCGTGATCAAGAGGCGGCCCTGCTGTCCCGGTACGCGAACGGCGCCCCCGGAGGGGCGCCGTCGCCATGCACTGATGCCGCGGTACCAGGCGTGCACCTCTTCTTTTGCCGACCAGGTCGCCGCCTCCGCCTGCGCCGGTGTGGGCGCTTAGACGTCTCCGGCGTTCCTGGACGGCAAGCCTCTCGTGGCTGGTCGCACGTGGGTTCCCGGCTGCCGTGCCCGGACGTTTCGGTGTCCGTACCTCCTTTCTACGACGATTGGCAGCGCTTGAAAAGGCCTTGACGTGACCAATTCGTGACATCGATCAGTAGACGTCTTCACATGCGCTGAACTGCTGGTTTAGCGCATGCGCGGGCGAGGATTTTGGGGGAATCACCCGCCCGCCCGGCGGCCGCCGGGCGGGGACGCGAAGGACAGCACCGGCCAGCCCCGCTGGGTCGCGGCCCGCCGCAGCGCCCGGTCCGGATTGACTGCGGTGGGGTGACCCACCGCCTCGAGCATCGGCAGATCGGTGATGGAGTCGCTGCAGGCGTAGGAATCAGCCAGCTCGTATCCGCGCTCGGCGGCCAGCTGCCGGATCCGCACGGCCTTTGCCTCGCCGTAGGCGTAGAAGGCGAAATCGACGGTGTACCGGCCGTCCGTGATCACCATCTGGGTCGCGATCACGGTGTCCGCGCCGAGCAGGGCGGCGATCGGATCTACGACCTCGTGCCCCGAGGCGCTGACCACGATGATGTCCTGGCCTGCCTCGCGGTGCCCGGACACCATGGCCCGGGCCTCCGCGTACAGATGCGGAACGATGATTTCATCGAGATTCTCCCTGACGATCTCCCGTACCCTTTCCGTCTGCCAGCCGCGGCATAGCTGGCCTGCCTGGACACGGATACGTTCCATTCGCCCGGGGCCTGCGCCGGCTCGCTGGAACACAGCCTGGGCAAAGGCGCCGCGGATCATCGCCGCGCGTGAGATCAAGCCGTCCCGGTAGAAGGGCCGGCTGAACGCCAGCGTGCTTGATCTCGAGATGAGGGTCTTGTCGAGATCAAAGAATGCGGCTGCTTCTCGTCATCTCTCCGCCGTGCTATAGATCGGTCCTCGTCCGTGCTGTCCAGACCGCGCGGCTTATGTTCTAATTCTTGTTGCGGAAGACCCAAGTGTTCCCGCAAGCCCGATTCAAGATAAGCTCTGCTAGAAGCCGGTTCGGCTCCTCCCCCCCAGGGCCGGACCGTGCGGCGGCCCTCGCTCTCCCCCCCGGCGAGGGCCGCCCCCTTTTTAGCGTTGAAGCTGGTGAGCGGGTTGGTGCCGCCAGCGGCATAGATCCCAGTGACACATACCTCAGTGACACATACCTCAGTGACACTGAGCAGCGCGTCCAGCAGGGCCAGCGCCCCGCTTTTGGACAGCGGCATGTTTCCGTTTCCGCACTTAGGTGACTGTATGCACGACGGGCAGCCCGATTCGCATTCACATGACGCAATTGCGTGCCGGGTGGCCGTCAGCCAGGCGGCCGCGGCGTCATATCCGCGCTCGGCGAAACCGGCGCCCCCTTCGTGCCCGTCGTAGACAAATACGGTGAGCCGCCCGGTCGCGGGGTGCAGGTCGGTGGAGACCCCGCCAATGTCCCAGCGATCGCAGGTGGCGAACAGCGGGAGCAGGCCGATGGAGGCGTGCTCGGCGGCGTGCGCGGCCCCGGGCAGATCCACTCCGCCGGCGGCAAGCCGCTCGGCCTGCGGACCGGAAACCGTCCACCACATCGCCCGGGTGCGCAGCGTACGGGGCGGCAAGTCCAGCGGGGTCTCGCCCAGCATCCGGCCGTCGTCGGCCCGGCGCCGGACGAAGGAGGTGACCTGCCGGGTGACCTCGACATCCCCGAAGCAGACCTGGGCGTCCCCCCAGCGCATCTCGCGCTGCTGGCCGATCACCTCGATATCGGTCACCTGCCGGGCGGAGGTCACGTAGCCCGGGTCGCCCAGCCCGACCAGCGCGACCCCGTCGGCCAGGTCGAGCGTGCTGACCAGATAGGTGTCGCCCTGGTGCAGATAGGTGGCACCGTCGTGCGCCAGGACGTGCGCGGACGGCTCGTCCACCGTGCCGACCAGCCGCCCGGTCGTCTGTTCCACGATCTTGACGGGCTCAGCGCCTGTCCCGCGCAGGCTGGTCATCCGGGCCGCGTGCGCCCGGCGGGTCCAGTACCAGCCGGACGGCCTGCGGCGCAGCAGCGACCGGCGGCACAGGTCCGCGGCGACGTCGGCGGCGGCCGGGCCGAACAGCCCGAGATCCGCCTCGGTCAGCGGCAGCTCGGCGGCGGCCGCGCACAGGTGCGGGGCCAGCACGTAGGGATTCCCCGGATCGAGCACGGTCGCCTCGACCGGATGCCGCAGGATCTCCGGGTGGTGGACGAGGTAGGTGTCGAGCGGGTCGTCCCGGGCGATCAGCACCGCGACCGCGCTGGTGCCCCGCCGGCCGGCCCGGCCAGCCTGCTGCCACAGGGACGCCCTGGTGCCTGGCCAGCCGGCGATGAGCACGGCGTCCAGGCCGGTGATGTTGACCCCGAGTTCGAGGGCGGTGGTGGTGGCCAGGCCGGTCAGCCGGCCCCCGCGCAGCGCCGCCTCCACGCCGCGCCGGTCCTCGGCCAGGTATCCGGACCGGTACGCCGCGACCCGGTCGGCGTGGCCGGCCGCCCCCTGCTCGGCCAGCAGCCGCTTGGCGTGCAGCGCCACGGACTCGGCGGCGCGGCGGGAGCGGACGAACGCCAGCGTCGCGACGTTCTCGCGGACCAGGCCGGCGAGAAGCTCCGAGGCCTCGGCGGTCGCTGTGCGGCGCACCGGAGCACCCGCCTCGCCCCGGGCCTGGGTCAGCGGCGGTTCCCACAGGGCGAACGACACCGGCCCGTGCGGCGATCCGTCCGCGGTGACTTCCTCTGCGGCCAGGCCGGTCAGGCGGCGCGCAGTCTCACCTGCCTGCCCCGCGGTGGCGGAGGCGAGGATGAAGACCGGGCGGGACTCGGGGGCGTGGTGCGCGCACACCCGGCGGAGCCTGCGCAGCACGTGTCCCACATGGGACCCGAAGACCCCCCGGTATCCGTGGCACTCGTCGATGATCACATAGCGCAGCTGGCTGAAGAAGCCGGCCCAGCGGCGATGCTGCGGCAGCAGGACGTGATGCAGCATGTCGGGGTTGGTGAGCAGGTAACAGGCGTGCGACCGGGCCCAGGCGCGTTCGCCCGCACTCGTGTCGCCGTCCAGCGTGGCGGCCCGGATACCCGGCAGCCCGAGGGCCCGGATCGCGGCAAGCTGATCAGCGGCCAGCGCCTTCGTGGGCGCGATGTACAGCGCCGTCCCGCCCGTCAGGACCCCGGTCAGGGCGGGCAGCAGGTACCCGAGCGATTTCCCGGAGGCGGTCCCGGTCGAGATGATCACGTTGCGGCCGTGCCGGGCGTGATCGGCCGCCGTGACCTGATGCGACCACGGGGTCCGGACTCCCCAGCGGCCGAAGGCCGCGGTCAGCTCGGCGGGAACCCACTCCGGCCAGGCCGCGGGGATGCCGGTGCGGCCCGGGATCTGCTCCAGATGGATCAGCCGGCCGGTCCGCCGTCCCTCCTCCAGCAGGCCGAGGGCGGGAACCGGCGGAGCCTCCGGAGGCTCTGGCGCGGCCGGAGTCGCCGGAGTCTCTGCGGCGGGGGTGCCCGGCGCGGAGACTCCGGCCCGCAGGGCGCGGACCGCGGGGCGGACGGGGCCGGAGCCGGCGGCGGACCAGACCGCACGCGGGTTCCGTCCGCCCGCCGGCTCACTCGGCAGGGGGTTGATCGAAGCCACGGTTTCAGTGCCTCATCTGTCGTCGCGGCGTGCCCGGCACCTGGATTTCGTATAGACATGACACCGGAGCGTGGTTGAATGCCCCGAGGACCGTCCCGCACCCAGGGTCCGCCGGACCAGATGGCACGGGGGGGACGCCGAGACGACGGCTGCATGGCGCTGGAGGATTTTGTGGAACTGAAGCTGGGTCACCACACACAGGACGGCATCGAGGTCGTCGATGTTGAGGGCGAGATCGACGTGTACACCGCACCGCGGCTCCGTGAGCTGCTGATCGATCTGGTTAATAAGAACAACTACAACCTGGTCGTGAACATGGAGAGGGTGGAGTTTCTCGACTCTACCGGTCTCGGGGTCCTCGTTGGGGGACTTAAGCGCGTGCGCGCCTACGACGGTTCGCTCGACCTGGTCTGCACCCAGGAGCGGATCCTCAAGATCTTCCGCATCACGGGGCTCACGAAGGTCTTCGGCATCCACGACACGGTGGACGAGGCCATCGCCGCCCGCAAAGCTGAGAAGTAGCCCGCGCGGCATCTCTCGTGATGGCCACAGTTGAAGTCACGTTTACGCCGCTGCCCGCGCACGTCCGCACCGCGCGGCTGGTCGCCACCGCGGTCGCCCGCCGCAGCGGTGTGGCGGAGGCGCTGCTGGACGAGGTACGGCTCGCCGTGGGTGAGGCGTGCTCACGGGCGGTGGAGGCGCACCGGCGGCACTGCCCCGCCGAGCCCGTCCGCATCGAGCTCACCGACCTGGGCAGCCGTTTCGAAGTCGTGGTGACCGACGCGGCACCGCCGGACATCGGATCGGACGGGGGGTTCTCCCCGGTCATGGATACGGCGGCGGTGGCCGCGGCGAACGGGGGCTCGGCCCCGTTCCGTCCGGTGCCCGCGGAAACCAGGGACGGTGCGTTCCCTGCCGCGTTCGGCCTGGCGGTGATCTCGGGCCTGGCGGACGATGTGCAGGTTTCCTCGACCGACGCGGGGCTGAGCGTGCGCATGAGCTGGCCTGCGGGGCCGTCGGGTACGTGACGCGGCTCACAGTGAAAGCGTCAGTTCGGTCATGTTTGTATTACGGATAGGTCTCGAACGTGTTAGGAACCTCCCCCGTGTTTACCATTGCCGCCCGGCCTGCGTAGACTCCCGCCACTGTCTTTAGGTAACACTCTTCAGTGCGTGCGACACCAGCCTGGTGCCGGACGCGGCTGATCGCCGTTCCGGCCGTGCGCCGGTACGCGGCCGGTGCGGCGAAGTAACGCACGGCCCACCCAGAGCGGCACGATGCCTGGCTTGAGGGTCAAGGAGGACACGAATTGTCAAGGCTCAATGTCGCCGCGGCGGCGGGCGGGCCGGTCAGCTTGACCGGCCGCAACCTGGTACTGGTCATCATCGCGGGAGTCATCGCTCTGCTGGCCCTGGGCGTGGCCGCCGGGCTGGTCCGCGAGGTGCTGGCGGCCAGCAAGGGCACCGCGAAGATGCAGGAGATCGCCCTCGCCGTGCAAGAGGGCGCGGCCGCCTACCTGCGGCGCCAGTTCAGGACGCTGGGCGTCTTTGTCGTCATCATCTTCTTCATTCTGCTGGTGCTGCCTGCGGTCAATACCGACGTGCGCTGGGGCCGTAGCGGCTTCTTCCTGCTCG
>Ga0302228_10000380_pt1 | contig 37942 bp, 32 predicted proteins | sample II_Palsa_N1_2_FD_193519 | JGI IMG/M metagenome (GOLD analysis project Ga0302228, IMG submission 193519) | Peat permafrost microbial communities from Stordalen Mire near Abisko, Sweden - II_Palsa_N1_2 | ecosystem: Environmental > Terrestrial > Soil > Palsa > Peat permafrost | place: Sweden... | reverse complement strand
CCGGCTGCCCAAAGCTCATCAGGATGGCCAGCGCACAGGCTGTCCTCCCGATGACCACCGCCGACGAGTCTCTCCAGACCCGCAAACGGGCCATCCAAACTACCTTCAAATCAGCATCTCCCTGAGTTAGCCGCACCGGCGAAGTCTCAGTGCCACAGTACCATCCGCAGCGTCAAGGCCGCATAAATCGCGGCTGCGCCCATAAGTGCATTGTACTCGCGGTGGTGCCGGTAGCGCTCCGCAGAGAACCGCCCAACCGTACCATTGGTATCCCCAAATCGCGCAGCCGTCAGCCTCGGCAGCAGCCGTGGAACCTTTCCTGCATAGTCATCGAACGACGGAAACGCGCCGCGTAAAAATGCCTCCTCCGAAAGAATCGTCGGCACATAAATCGCCAGGAACATCCCTACCAGTAACACCACCAGCCACCACCGTCCGGCTGCCACGGCGAATCCGGCCGCAATTCCCATCGAGCCTAAATACAGCGGGTTGCGCGTATACGCATATGGCCCCGTCCGCGTAAGCTCAGCATTCTTCTTCACATACCCGGCCGCATACCCGCGCAGCCACAATCCTGGCAACACCAGCAGCACGCTCCACATCAGCGTATGCCAGCTCGGCTGAGCAAACGCCAGGAAGACCGCCGCCACCACAAATCCCAGCGGCACACGCACCCTGCGCGCAATCTTCTGCCAACCCGTCTTGCTCTTAGCTTCCGCCATCGTCGCCGAACCCATCCCACCATTCTCTCAAACTCAAACCAATCGACGAACCGCATCCAAAACGGCACCAACCGGAATCTTCGCCAACCCCGCGTCTTCCACATTTGTTCGCTTATAGCTCGTTACCGATGCCGGATCCCGCATCACCACCTTCGCGCCCGGTCCACGTGGCCCATTCCTCTCCGGGTCGGTCGGCCCGAACAGCGCCACCAGCGGAATCCCCAGTGCCGCCGCCAAGTGCGTGGGTCCCGAATCACCGCCCACCAGCACTGTCATTCGTCGCATCAGCGCAATCAACCCAGTCACATTGCACACGACAACCCGCGCCGCACCCCTGCTAGCCTCCACCACCGCCGCCGCCGCCGCGTCATCCTTTCGCGGAGCATTCACCACCACATCCATCCCCATCGCCTTCAATCCAACAGCCAGCGCGCCGTACTTGTGCACTTCCCAACACTTTGCCGGCCATCCAGCACTCGCAGCCAGCAGGCACGTTCGCCCGTCACCCACCACCTCCGCAGCCCAGTTGTCTGCCCACTCCTCATGCGGCAACTCCACGCCACCCGGCTTCAGCGAAACTCCACACGCCTCTCCCAGCAGCGCCGCCCCTTGCTCGATCACGTGCCTGCCCTTACGTTCGAGTCTCGTCTTGTAAAACTTCGCAGCCACAGCCTCGCGCGGATCGCCGTACCCCACAAACTGTCCCGCCCCCGACATGCGCCCGATCACCGCAGACCGCAACGTCCCCTGCATATCGACCGCAAGCTCATAGCTCTCGCCCCGCAGCGCGCGGCGCAGATTGTAGACCGAGCGCAACGTTGCAGGCGACGCCGGCGCCGTCTTCCATAGCTTCGTCTCCGCCACATGCACTCGCCGAACCACCGGCCCTTTTCCCGCCCCATCCACCAGCAGCGGAGACCAGTGAGGTGTCACCACCCAATCAATCTCCCAATCCGGCCGCGCGACCCGCAAGGCAGCGACTGCCGGCAACGCATGCAGCACGTCACCCATCGCACCTACGCGGAGTATCAGGATCTTCATCAGGCCTTCGCCTCCCCAGGCAGCAGCTTCGCTTCCAATGCCCGCAACACAGCCGCCGGATCTGCAAACTCCGCCTCCAGCGCGACCACCATCAACGGCCCGTGCTCTTCCAGCCGTCGGCGCATCGCCTCCGTCAGCTTCACCGCATCCTTCTCCGTCGTGATGAAGCCCGACCCATTCAAGCCCTTTGCCACCTCGATCACCCGCTCCATATCAGCCGAGCCGTAGCGATGATGATCGGCAAACGCCACCGTCTCCACCACGCCACATCCCGCACTGTGCAGCATCGCGGCAAAGTCCTCCGGCCGCGCAATCGCGCAAAACGCAACCGGCCGTAGCCCTGCCCCAAACACCCGCAGCGGAGCAGGGAAGCGCAGCGTCCTCCGCACAATCCACATCTGCCCGCGGTCGCGAAGCATCTCCCATGCGCGCTTGTTCACCGCCATAGCTCCCGCATCAATGTCCGCGTCGACTTCGTTCTGCCGCACGACCAGCACGTCCGCGCGCTGTAGTGCAGACAAGTCCTCACGCAGATTGCCCGCTGGCAGCAAGGAATCCTCAAGGTCCTCCGAAGTCACGAGCACGATATCAACGCTGCGCCCAAGCTGCCGATGCTGAAATCCATCATCCAGCAGATGCACGCCTCGCACACTGCCTTCAGTCTGTGCCTCCGCACGCTTTCCCGCAACATACCGATCCGCGCCTACCCACACCGGCACGCCCGTCTGCTCGGCAATCAACACCGGCTCATCCCCAAATCGCCGCGCCGCGTACGCTAACTCCGGCTCCGCCAACTCCATGCCCCACCCCTCGCGACCATACCCTCGCGAAAGCACATCGACCGTCCATCCACCGTCGCGCAATAGCTTTGCCAGCGCAATCACCACCGGCGTCTTCCCCGCGCCTCCCGCCGAAAGGCTTCCCACGCTCACCACCGGCCACTTCAGTGTGCGCGTGCGTGCAAGCCCCGCGCGGCGCAGCCAGTCCTTCAGCCGGATCGCCGCCGCATACACCGGAACCAGCGGCCTCGCCCATGGCCGTCTCGCGCTCATGCTGCCTCCCCCGAAATCAACGAAACAATCGCCTTCACCGACCGCGCCGTTGCCCCCTGCTGCTCTTCGAAAACCCTCCGCCCCGTCTCCCCAATCAACTTCGCCTCGTCCCGATCAGTCAGCAGTTCGGCGACCACCTTACCCATCTCATTCTCATCCTGCACAATCCGAATCCCGCCGACCTCCTTCAGCTTCGCAACCACGTCGCGGAAGTTTTCGTACGACGGCCCCATCACCACCGGCACCCCAAACTGCGCAGGCTCAAGTGGATTATGACCACCCTTCCGAATCAGGCTGCCGCCAAGAAACGCCGCATCCGCAACCCCGTACACAGCCGCAAGATCTCCAATCGTATCCAGCAGCACAACATCAATTCCCAGCGATGAAATCTCTGCGCCATCACCCGCCCCGAGATGCTCACTAGCCTTCACATAGCGAATCGATCGCAGCAGAACCTCCACCGCCGGAAACCTCTCCGGATGACGTGGCGCCAGCACCAGCAGCACGTTCGTCTCACCGCGCAGCGACTCTTTCCATGCCTTAATCACCAGTTCCTCTTCCGCAGGCACCCCGTCCACCGTGCTTCCCGCAACAAAGATCGCGCGCCCTCCCGCCACCGATCGAATCCACTCCGGCAAACCGCTCTGCTTCGGTGCGCGAATGTCATACTTCATATTCCCAGCAACCCGCACCCGTTCCGCGCGAACCCCCGCGACCACCAGCCGCAGTGCGTCCTGTTCACTCTGCGCCAACCAAAGCGCAGGCTTGCGCATAATTCGTCCCCACATCCATTGCATCTGCTGGGCTCGCGCAAACGACCGGTCACTCATCCGCGCATTCGCAACCACCACCGGCACGCCCCCGCGCCCACATTCATACAGCATGCGCGGCCATAACTCGCTCTCCATCAGAACCAGCCCGACAGGCCGCACCGCGCGCAAATACGCCCGTACAGAAAACGCAAAATCCAGCGGCATATAAAACACGCGATCCGCGCCAAACCGCTCCCGCGCCAGCGCCTGCCCCGTCCGCGTCGTAGTTGAAATCACCACGCGATACCGATCACCCAGTGCCGCTTCCAACTCTCCCACCAACCTGGACGCAGCCAGTACCTCACCCACGCTCACAGCGTGAACCCAAACCGCTCGCCTGCCCTCAACGACCGTCCTCAATGACTTCGGCACGGCCCCAAGCCGCTGTCGCAGGCCCTCACGATATCGCTGCGTTGTCGCCATCCGCAGCAGCCACCACGGCGAACTAAGCGCGAGCGCCAGCGTCAACAACGCGCTGTAAGCCAGCATCGTCACGACGCCCACACCGCCGTATTTTGTTTTCGCAGCATCCTGAAGAGGATAATCGAAGCGAACGACCAGCACTCACCCATGACCCAATCCCCGCTCATCCTCCGCCCCGCCACGCCCCTCGACGTCCCCACCATCCTCCGCTTCATTCGTGAGCTCGCCGACTTCGAGCGCGAGCCAAACGCCGTCGTCGCCACTGAAGCCGACCTCCTCCGCGATGGTTGGGGAACGCCCGCCCGCTTCACCGCCATCATCGCCGAATACAACGGCGCTCCAGCCGGCTTCGCCCTCTACTTCACCACCTACTCCACCTGGCGCGGCCACCACGGCATCCGCCTTGAGGACCTCTACGTCACCCCGTCCCTCCGCGGCCATGGCATCGGCAAAGCCCTCCTCGCGCGCCTCGCCCGCATCGCCGTAGATCAGGGCTGCCCCCGCCTCGAGTGGGATGTCCTCGAGTGGAATGAGTCCGCCATCGCCGTCTACCACCGCGTCGGCGCCAACGTCCTCACCGAGTGGCGCATCATGCGCCTCGCCGACGAGCCCCTCGCCGCCCTCGCCGCCACCGACACCGTATCCCCCAACACCGTATCCTAGAGAAGATGAAAAAGATCCACGTAATCGGCGGCGGCCTCGCCGGCCCCGAAGCCGCACTGCAAGCCGCCAGCCTCGGCTGCGACGTCATCCTCTCGGAGATGCGGCCCATCCGTTCCACCGAAGCGCACCAAACCTCCGACTTTGCCGAGCTCGTCTGCTCCAACTCACTCAAGAGCGAAAGTGAAAACACCGCACCCTGGCTGCTCAAACAGGAGATGCGCCGCGCCAACTCCTTCCTCCTCCAGGCCGCCGACGCCAGCGCCGTGCCCGCCGGCCACGCCCTCGCCGTAGACCGCATCGAGTTCTCCCGTCGCGTCGCCGACATCATCGCCGCGAACCCGAAGATCGAAGTCCGCCGCGAAGAAGTCACCCACCTCGACGAACGCGATCCCAACACCATCACCATCCTAGCCAGCGGCCCTCTCACCAGCTCGCCGCTCGCTGCCGAACTCCAACGCCTCACCGGCGCCGAGCAGCTAGCCTTCTACGACAGCATCTCCCCCATCGTCGACGCAACCACCATCGATATGGACAAGGTCTACTTCGCCGCCCGCTGGGACAAAGGCACCGCAGATTACATCAACTGCCCCTTCACCAAGGAAGAATACGAAGCCTTCCTCGATGCCCTCACCACCGCCGAAATCGTCGAAGCCAAAACCTGGGAAGCCCTTCCCGCCGATGGCGTCCCAACCACCGCGCCGCAAACCATGAACTACTTCGAAGGTTGCCTCCCTATCGAAGAGACGGCCCGCCGCGGCCGCGACACCCTCCGCTTCGGCCCCATGAAGCCCGCAGGCCTCACCAATCCGAAGACCGGCCGCTGGCCCTACGCCGCCGTCCAGCTCCGCCAGGAAAATCTCCGCGCCGACAGCTACAACCTCGTCGGCTTCCAGAACCACCTCAAGTTCGGCGAGCAGGCCCGCGTCCTCCGTATGATCCCCGGCCTCGAGCACGCTACCTTCCTTCGCTACGGCCAGATCCACCGCAATACCTACATCCACGCGCCCTCGCTGCTCACCGAAACCCTGCAACTCCGAGCCCACCCGACCATCCTGATCGCCGGCCAACTATCCGGCGTCGAAGGCTACACCGAGTCCATCGCCAGCGGTCTTCTAGCCGGTCGTTACGCCGCCGCGCTAGCCAGTGGCAACCAACCAACCCCCGCCCCCCGCATCACCGCCAACGGCTCCCTCACGCACTACATTACTCACGCAGAAACCAAAAAATTCCAGCCAGCCAACATCACCTTCGACCTACTACTCCCACTCGAAGAAGATCTCCGCAAAAAGATCCGCGACAAGAAAGAGCGCCACCGCATTCAGTGCGAACGCGCCCTCGCCGCCTGGGATGCGTGGCTCGCAAAATAAATCCTGCGAATCTCGGCAGACTGCGATACGCTTCCTGCAACGCCTTCACATCGAGGTGCAGCATGCGTCCGCTCTCCGCTACCGACGCCATCGGCCCCGCCTGGAATCATGCCACCCGCATTCTCGTCGCACCCCGAAACTGGCGTCTCGCGCTCAAGATCGGTGCCGTCGCCTTCTTTGCGCAAGTGGGCGGCTGTAACGGCACCTATAGCTCCCCAGGCCATCATCTGCCCACCGCTCCGCCGGCTCTCGTTGCAGGAATCGTCGCGATGGCTGTCATTCTTTTTACAGTTGGCCTTATCATCGGGCTCGTCTTCTTCTATCTCAGCTCGCGCCTGCAGTTTGTCTTCTTCGAGGTAGTCCTGCGTAGCGACACCACAATCGCGCCCATTTGGAGCCGCTACGGCAACGCCACCTGGTACTGGATGGGCCTCAAGATTCTCTACTTCATCACCGCAATCGTCTGTGCCGCGCCGATTCTGATCCCGGTCCTCATCCACTTCATTCACGCGCTAGGGCCGTCGTTCCACGGCGTGACGCCTCAGGATCCTGTCGCGGTCGTTCTAGCCATCCTCAGCTTCGGCAGTGCCATCTTCTTCGTCATCATTCTCATCAGCGTTGGCTACACCCTGCTATGTGACTTCGGCCTGCCCTTCATGGCACTCGAAAGCACGCCGCTCCCCGAGACCCTGCGTCGCGTCTGGAATCTCGTGCGCAACGAACCAGGACCGTTTGCGTTGTATGTGCTCATGCGTTTCCTGCTCGCGATCGCAGGCTCCCTCGCAGCCGACGGCATCTTCGTGATCGGAGCCCTCATCGCCTCCACGCCCTTCGTCGGTGTCGGCTTAATCACGTGGCTGTCCCTGCGTCACGCGGGGCTCGCCGGTCACATTACGATGTTCGCTGTCTTGATTATTCTTGGCGCTGTCTTGCTGGTCCTGCTGCTACTCGCCGGCATCATCCTCTTCGGCTTCGTCTACACCTTTTTCCAGGCGTATGCACTCTATTTCCTCGGCGGCCGTTATTCACTCGTAGGCGCCTACCTGGAGCCCTTTCTTCCGCCCCCCTACCCCTACTCCGGCTTTCCCGCCGCAGGTCCGCCGCCGGACTTACCCACCTCGCCCACCTCTTGACAACCCAGGCGCACGGTCTCAAACGATAATCCTGTGCCTATTTCGCCTTCTTCTTGTTCCGCGCCTTCACCTTGAACCAGATCGGGCTGCCGATAAACTTGAACGTATCGCGAATCTCATTGGCCAGAAAACGCTCATAACTGAAGTGCAGTTTCACATCGCGATCCGTAAACAGCACAAACGTAGGCGGCGCAACCGCAGCCTGCGTCATGTAATAAATCTTCACTCGCCGATTCATCGGCACACTCGCCCGCTGAAAATCAATCTTGTCCAAAAAGCGATTCATCGCGCCTGTCGACACCCGCTTCCGCCGCTCCCGAGCAACCAACTCAACCTTCTTGAACACTTCATCAATACCCTTCGACTCTGAAGCCGACACAAACAACAGCGGCGCGTAATCCAAATACTTCAACGAGTCCCGCACCTGCTGCTCATACAGCTTCTTGTCCGCCGGAGCGCTGCCGTCGAACAACGTCCTGCCATCTGCCCCAACTTTCGTCACAAGATCCCACTTGTTCACAACGATGATCACGCTGCGGCCACTCTCGTGTGCATACCCGCCAATGTTCGCATCCGCCGCCGCCACACCTTCCGTCGCATCGATCACCAGCAGCGACACATCCGCGGCCTCCAAATGCTTGCGGCTCATAATCACCGACAGCTTCTCCGCCATCAGCTTCGTCTTTCCCTTTCGCCGAATCCCCGCCGTATCGATGAACCGGAAGTTGTGTCCGTCGCGCTCCACAACCTCGTCCACCGCATCGCGCGTCGTGCCCGCAATCGGCGAAACGATCGCCCGATCACTATTCGTCAGCGCATTCAACAGCGTGCTCTTGCCAACATTCGGTCGCCCAATAATCGCAATCTTCGTCTCCCGCGATATATGTTCGCCGTGCGACCGCAGCCTGCGCCCTGGTTCCGCAGGTACTTCCTCGTCCGGCCCGGACTGCGCTCCAGGCAGCGGATCGCCGCCACCATCCATGTCCTCTTCAAACTCTTCTTCCTCGCCCTCAAATCTCTCCTCGGGCTCTTCCGCCACAAACTCCGGAGGCAGCGCCGCCCACACCTCATCCAGCAAATCGCCAATCCCCGAGCCATGTTCCGCCGATATCGGGCAAACGTTCTTGAACCCCAGCCGCCGAAAGTTCTCCGCCGCCGCATACATATCCGGCGCATCCATCTTGTTCACCGCCAGAAAGATCGGCTTGCCGCCACGCAGCAGCAATCGAGCCAACTCGACATCCGGCGAAGCCAATTCCGTGCGTCCGTCGACCACCATGATGATCACGTCCGCCTCTTCCAGCCCAACCTTCGCCTGGCGAAAAATCTCCGACGGAATCAGCGCTTCATCATCCGGAACCACGCCGCCGGTATCCACCAGCCGCACATCGCGTCCCGCCCACTCGACTTCGCCATAGATGCGATCGCGCGTAATCCCCGGCTCATCGCCCACAATCGAGCGCCGCGTCTGCGTCAGCCGATTAAACAGCGTCGACTTCCCAACATTCGGCCGCCCGCAAATCGCCACCAGCGGCAACCGCGCCGCCTCACGATGCCCCACATCCGTCGCCAGCGTCAGCGCCGAAGCAATCTTCTCCGCTTCCTTCCAGTCGCGCTCCTCATGCCCACTCCCCGCCCCACCCGCAACCGAACTCTTGTTGCGCTTACCCAGCGTCCGCGTGTCACGCGCTGCCCGCTCTTCGCGCTCATCGTCGAAGTCCCCGCCATACCCGCGCGTCCCCGCCTCATCCCGATTGCGCAGCACCACCTTATGCTCCCGATCAGGACTCTTCGTCGGCGTCTTCGCCAGCTTCACCGACGCAGCCTTCTTCGCCGCCAACTCCTTGCGCTTCTTCGGAGACACCGCCCCCGTCGTCGTCGTCCCCCGCGGAGCCGTCCTGCCCATCTTCGGCCGCGTGCTCGCCTGCCGATGCTTCTTCCCCAGCCGTTTCTTCTCAGTTCGCTTCGCCGCCATGGTCGCCGTCTCCCGCGCCTTGGCGCAATCTCCATTATAGGAACTTGCGCCGTCTTACGTGCTTCGCGGAGGGGAAGTTGCACGCTAATTCGTCCCTTATAGTGTTAGCCATGCGCCGCGCTACCATTTCAGTGTTCTGTCTCTTGCTCCCATTGACAGCCTCGACTCAAGCCCAGTCTTCTGATCAAACGCTGAAGGACTTTCGCGCCCAGGTCCTGAATCAGCGCCTGATCCTTCAGAACTTCAGCGCCGACGCCTCGCCCAACTTCCAATGGACCGCGAGCGGCCTTTTAAGCACCCCACCCAAGGTGCGCACTCTTGGCGTTTTCAAGTTCAACTCCGCAACGGTTCACAACGGCATTGTTGAGCTCGCCGGTAGCCGATCCACAATCTACAAAGACAAGAAAGAGAAACCCAAACTCTTAGGAGATGCTCCCGTGGTGATCAGGATTGCACTGAACGGTGCTGACCCGACGCAGGTGTTACCTCGGTTAAAGCAGCAGCTATTCTTCTCCACGCTTCAAGCTGCTATCGCAGCGGTCCCTCTCTTGGACCAGCAGATGCTATACCCAACCGACGAGCCCGAGCATCCCAACCCGCCCTGTCCAGTCACAGGCGCGCACTATGAACGTCCCAAGGTCATCTATCAGGAAGAACCAGATTTTACCGAGGAGGCGCTCAGGTCACGGCTCGGCGGCTCTGTCGCCATCAGCGGTACTATCGACGAGAACGGCCATCCATCCGACCTCTGGTTGAAAAAACCAGCTGGACTCGGCTTGGACGAGAAGGCGATTAAAGCTGTGTCTGACTACAAATTCCAACCGGCGACCTGCGATGGTACGGCGGTGAAGACACCCATCACGATTGAAGTAAATTCCTCCATCGTGGTCCAGTAGGCGGGTCACTCATCGCGCGGCGAAGAAACGGCGATTACACTCGTCATAGCGCATGCCTTCCGCCACACCACTCCCGCCGCTCACCCAGATCGACTCGTCGGGCCTCGACCAGAAGCTGCCCACGCTCCACGACTTCTTCCACCCCGGCGGCATCCTCGCAAACTCATCCCTCGCCTTCGAGCACCGCGCCGGCCAGTACACCATGGCCAAGCAGATCGAGCAGTCCTTCGCCGACCACCGCCACCTCATCGTCGAAGCCGGCACCGGCACCGGCAAAACCCTCGCCTACCTCCTGCCAGCCCTCCGCCGCGCTCGCGAGCATAAGCAGCGCATCATCATCTCTACCGGCACCAAAAACCTCCAGGAGCAGCTTTTCTTCAAGGACATACCCTTCCTCGAAACCCTCCTCGGCCCCCTCCGCGTCTGCTACATGAAGGGCCGCGCCAACTACATCTGCAAACAAAAGCTCTACGCCCTGCGCGACAATCCGCTCCTCACCGGCCTCGAAGAAATCTCGCAGTTCCACTCCATCATCCAGTGGGAGCGCACCACCGAAACCGGTGATCGTGCCGAGGTCGAAGACCTCCCCGAGCACTCCTCGCTCTGGCACAAACTCGACGCCCGCAGCGAAGTCTGCCTCGGCCAAACCTGCCCCAACTGGGAGTCGTGCTTCATCACCCAGATGCGCCGCAAGGCCCTCGAATCCGACATCGTCATCGTCAACCACCACCTCTTCTTCGCCGACCTCAGCATCAAGCAGCAGGCCGCGGGCGCACCCGACGCCGGCATCCTCCCCGAAGCTGCGGCCGTTATCTTCGACGAAGCCCACGAGCTCGAAGACATCGCCAGCCAATACTTCGGCATCGCCCTCTCCAACGCCCGCTTCGAAGAACTAGCCCGCGACACCGAATCCCTTCTCCGCGCCAAAGCCGTCAGCACCTCCGCCATCGAAAGCGCCACCCAGACCATCCGCGAGCGCTCCAAGCTCTTCTTCTCCTCGCTCCCCGTCGGCCCCTCCGACCTCGGCCGCCTCGAGTTCACCGACCGTGCAGATTTTCTGGAAGCTCGCGGCGACGCCTACCTCGGCGCCCTCAACTCTCTCCAGCGTCTCGAAGGCGAACTCGAACGCCTCCGCGAAGTCGACGAAGCCGCTGGCCTCCGCAAGCGTGCCGCCGACATCCGCAATCACCTGAAATTCCTCCTCGAATCCACCGACCCCAACACCGTCTTCTGGATCGAACGCCGCGCCACCAGCGGCCTCCGCAACGCAGCAAGATCAGGCGTGGGTGCAGCCTCAACTCCATTCGCCTTCAGCACCCACCTCCTCGCGACGCCCATCGACGTCTCCACCCTCCTCGCCGACACCCTCTTCGCCCACTACCCCAGCGTCATCCTCACCTCCGCCACGCTCGCCGTAGCCGCGCAGGACGGCACGCCCAGCTTCGAACATCTCAAGCGCCGCCTCGGCATCCCCTTCCCCAAAGAGCTAGTAGTCCCAAGCCACTTCGACTACGCCAAGCAAGCGCTCCTGTACCTACCCCCCGGCATGCCCCCGCCCCGCGACCCCAACTTCCTTCCCCAGGCCACAGAAAAAATCCGTCGTGTCCTCGAGATCACCCGCGGCCGCGCCTTCTGCCTCTTCACCTCGCACGCCCAGATGCGCGAGCTCCATGACCGCCTCCTCTCCCAACTCCCCTATCCGCTCCTCATGCAAGGCTCCGCCCCGCGCCACATCCTCCTGCAACAATTCCGCGACACCCCGAACGCCGTCCTCTTCGGCACCAGCTCCTTCTGGCAGGGCATCGACGTCCAGGGCGAACAACTCAGCTGCGTCATCATCGACAAGCTCCCTTTCGCCGTCCCCTCCGACCCCATCATGAAAGCCCGCACCGACGCCATCACCGCGGCTGGTGGAAATGCGTTCAACGACCTCCAGGTCCCCCAAGCCGTCATCGCCCTCAAGCAAGGCTTCGGCCGCCTCATCCGCTCGCTCTCCGACCGCGGCGTCCTCATGCTCCTAGACCCCCGCATCCGAACCACCCGCTACGGCGCCACCTTCCTCGACAGCCTCCCCCCCTATGCCCGCACCGACGACATCACAAAAGTAGAGCGCTTCTTCGAAGGGCACTAACGAGATATCCTTGCTGGTGCCTAACCGAAGCGCCTGAGGGCATGACGAAATGAAGACTTCCACAAAGCTGGGAATCGCAAGCCTCTTGCTAACGATTGGTTTCATCGTTCTGCCATTTCAGGCGGGTGACTCACCGTTCGGCGTGGTCTTCGGAGTGCTGGCTTTTGTCGTCGGGATTTTGGCCGCACGGCGAGGTAGCAAGTGGTGGCTCCTGGTTCCAGGCGCGATTTCAGTTTTGGTAGTGTTCATCCTTCTCATGACGTTCCATGCCGAGTGATTGGAAGCTGAATCGGACACAGATGGGTCGCCACGATAGACTTGATCTATCACCATGGGACGCAACCTCTACATCCTCGCCGCCACACTAGGAGCCCTCGCGCTCCTCTCCCTCGCGCTGTCCTTCACCAACATCGCCCAGCAGCCCGGCTCCCCCGGCGACGCCTCCCTCTGGCGCATGACCAGCATCGCCCTCCTCTGCGTCGCCCTCATCGTCACGCTGCTAGGCGTGCTCAGCTCCCTCTTCGAACAAGCCGAACGCCGCCACGATCTCGACCGCCAACACAAGCGCCGCAGCCGCCCCGAATAGCATTCCCGATACAATAGGAGATGGTGCCAACCCGCGCCGATCGGAGCCCCACACCCCATGTTCGAAGTCACGGTACAGGCCGGTTTCTCCTCAGGCCACTACCTCCGCAACTACCACGGCAAGTGCGAAAACCCGCACGGCCATAACTACCGCGTGCTCGTCACCCTCGTCGGCGACATGCTCGACGAAGCCGGCCTCCTCCTCGACTTCAAGCTCTTGAAGCAAGTCCTCCGCCCGACGGTTGAATATCTAGATCACCAGATGATCAACGACCTCGAACCCTTCACCACCCTCAACCCCTCGGCGGAGAATCTTGCCCGCTACTTCTACCAGAAGACCGCCACCCAACTCCACGACATGACCAACGGCCGCGTCCGCGTCAAAGACTGCACCCTCTACGAAACCGACACCAGCTTCGCGCGCTACTACGAGCCAGAAGCAGGGAAGTAATGCACCTCATCGAGCTCTACAAATCCGTGCAAGGCGAAAGCTCCTTCGCCGGCGTCCCCTGCATCTTCGTCCGCCTCGCCGGCTGCAACCTCCGCTGCTCCTGGTGCGACTCCGAGTACACCTTCACCGGCGGCAAGCCCTTCACTGCCGACGAAATCCTCGCCCAGATCGAAGCTCTCGCCCCCTGTCGCCTCATCGAGTTCACCGGCGGCGAACCCATGCTCCAGGCACGCGAGCTCCTGCCCCTCATGGACCGCCTCCTGGCAAACAATTACACCCTCATGATCGAGACCAGCGGCGAACAACCCCTCGCAGCCGTGCCCCGCGCGGTCCATAAAATCGTCGACGTAAAGTGTCCCGGCGCCGGCGCTGCCGCCAACACCTTCCGCATCGAAAACCTCGAAGCCCTCACCCCCCACGACGAAGTAAAATTCGTCCTCTCCGATCGCGCCGACTACGAGTTCGCCCGCGACTTCATCCACACCCACAGCCTCGCCACCCGCTGCGGCGAAATCCTTCTCTCCCCCGCATTCCTCAAGAACCCCACCGACCAGCGCTCCACCGACAACGCCGCCCTCGACCCGCGCCTCCTCGTCGAGTGGATGCTCGCGGACGGCCTACCAGCGCGCCTGAGCCTCCAAATCCACAAGTACATCTGGGAGCCCCGCAAAAAAGGCGTCTAGCGCAGAAACGGTCAGCCTTTAGACCGCAATCCTTTGACCATCTGCTTCAGCGCCGCCCACCGCATCGCCAATCCCTTGCCATGCATCAGCCGGATCATCCCGGCAAACATCGTCGCATCCTTATCGGTAGTCGGGTCGAGATGAAGCATCACCCCACCGCGCCGTATCAGCACCGTCTTCACGGCAGTCATCTCCAGCAAACCCTCGGCGCCCCGCGTCACCCCATAGCCGCTCGCTCCCCGACCGCCAAACGGCACGCGCGGATCTGCCGTCGGAGCGATGATGTCGTTAATCAGCAACGTTCCGGCCTCCAACATCGACCCCAGCATGCGTGCTTTCTTCTCATTGCCACGCGCGCAGAAGATCGCGACCGTCAGCCCATACGAGCACTGCGCATAAAGAGCCGGCACGTGCAGCATCGTCTCCGCCTCTATCAACGAAAGCACCGGCGCAAAAATGTCACTGCCAGCAACCGCCATGTTCGCCGTCGCGTGATCCACCAGCAAAGGCTTCTGTGCCTCCGGAGCAAACGTGCCTTTCACCTCTGCGCCTCCACCGGCAGCCTCATCCAGCATCGTTCGCAGTCGCGTCGATGTCCCCGCATCCAGCGCCACTCCTTGCACCTTCGCAAGTTCTGCACTTAGCAGCGGCCGCAACGCCGACATCGTCGACGGTGTAGCAAATAGCCTTCGCGGCGACATGCACACCGCGCCCCCATTTAACCGCAAACCGAATCCCACCGCTTTCGCCACCTGCTCAAGATCAGCTCCGGGCGCCACCACAATCGCATCCGCGCCAGAGAGCTCAAGCACCGCAGGCGTTGTCGTCGCGGCCAGCTCCGCAAGCAGGCTCTCACTCGTCTTCGTCGAACCCGTAAAGATAACTTTATCCGGTCTCGCTGCCAACGCCTCGCGCGCTGCTTCCACGCTCTCATCCGTAACCGTGAGCGCGCTAGCAGGCAGACCGGCCTCCACCAGCATCCGCGCCATCAGTTGCGCGACGGGGCCGCCGCCCAGACCCGGCTTCCACGTGACCCGGTTTCCAGCAGCCAGCGCCTGCAACACATGCGAACCCGGAATAAACAAAGGGAAGTTTGACGGCCCAATCACCAGCACATGCCCCAACGGTACGCGATGGATCTCAGCGGCAACCCCCGTCATCCACAACGGCCGTCCGCTCATACCGAGCCTCTGCGGCGCCAGGATTCTTCCCGCTTCGCGCTCCAGAAACTCGCATCCCGCCAGCAGTGGCAACAACTCCGTCGCCAGTGTGTCCGCCTTGGTCCGCGCAAGCTGAGGAGAGATCGCCGCACTAAACTCTTCCGCGCGAGCAGCCATCAAGTGCCGCGCCGCGCGCAGCACCCGCAGCCGCGCCTTCACCGGCATGCTCGTCCACCGAGCAAATTCGTCAGCCGGCGTTGCAGCCGTCGTGATCCCGCAGGCTCCCGAAAGCAATGGGCACGAGGCTCCCTCGACGCGCACGCTCCGTAGCTCTTCCGTCGCAGCCTTCACGCCGCAACCTGCATCATGCCATCTTCCATCGCAAGCTCCGAAGACGCTGACCACCGCGGTTCGATATCCAGGTCTTCCAGCAGCAACTTTCCAGCTGATCCGCGCCGACTGAAAGATGACCGGCAAGCCCGAACCCGGGTGAGTCCCGCCGCCAGTCAAGTATATGCCGTCCACGCCCTCGAATGGCAGTTGCTGGCCGTTTGCAACGGGACCAAGGTAACGAACGAATGAAACTCCCCACCACGCAAAGCATCGCGCAAATCCGCTAGAGCATGCTTCGCACGATACTCCGCACCCGCTCAGCCACCAGGCCATACACCACGTGACTCGTGGCTTCACTGCTCCGCTCCCGGAAGCTTTGCGCTTCTGCAGGCTCCGCCAGCTCCATCGCCGGCAGCGAGCTCCCGTGCGTGAACGACATCAGCGTTAGACCAAACGTTGCACCCTCTTTACTGGTCACGGCCGGATAATACTCTGCCACCGCGCCATACGCTGCGCCCACGGCCGCACCAAATCCCCAATGGATCGCTCTGCCTGCCGCTGTCTTGGTCTTGCGCTCCAGATGGTGCCCCGCGATCTTTTCCGCCAGCGCCTCCGGCGGCTCCGGCTCTCCATGCACACGCGGAGGAAACATCGCCTCAACGCACGACTTCGCCCCAGTGGCCACCAGCCCCGCTACCAACCCTGCTACCAGTCCCTTTGCCAGGGAACGTTCTGCTTTGTTTTTACTCACGCGGCTATCTCTCCTCGTCACTCAACCTGTTACAGACTCGCAATGCCGGCCTTGCTACCCCACCCGTTAATTGTCCGCGCACTCATGCGGAGAGCTGCATCAATGGCACGATCCGCATGCCGCCTATCCTTGCCTTCCTCTTCTTCCTCCTCAGCTTCCGGGGCATCTTCAGCATTCTTCTCCCCAACCTCTTCCTCCATCTCTTCCAGCTCCTCTTCAATGTCCATCCGCGAGTGCTTCCCAGGCCCATGGACATCTCTAGGTTCCGCAGTCCTTAGTACATCAGGATCATCGTCTTCCTCATCGTCCTCATATTCCCCATCGTCATCCTCGTCATCATCCTCATCTTCTTCATCCTCATCTTCGTCTTCGTCGTCATCATCCTCGTCTTCCAAACCCGCCTCCTCTTCCTCCTCTTCGCTGTCTTCCATATCATCTGTGTCGCGCAGCTCAAGATGGTCGCTGGAGGCATCAGCAGTTGGGTTCGAGTCCACAAAGTTTGGATCGCTCTCAAACGTCGCGCTCGCATCATCGCCGATCAAGTCGCGCAACTCCGCCGCACTATCGGTCGCTATCGGTGTCTTGTTCACTGCCATGAGAAATCTCCTTTGCTCGGTGACTGATCCTGCCAGATCCGTTGCCTGCGCCGTTAGATGCCGGAAATGCATCCGCGCACACTCAAAACAAAGCGTCTTTCGCCTGCGATCACCCTTCCTCAAACGGACGTAAATGGCTCTCGCTAGGTGGTTCGGTAGCCAAACTCACAATCAACAGGCACAGTAGCGATCCAACCAGCGCCGGAAGAATCGCATCCCGAGCCGCCAGCACAGCCGGCAGATGCGGCGTCAGCAAGTCCCAACCAACCGTAATCACCGTCCCTGCCGCAATACTCGCAACCGCACCTTTCGCCGTCGCGCGCCGCCAGAAAAATGCTGCCAGGATCACCGGAGTCAGCGCTGCAGAATAAATCGTATACGCATACAGCGACTTCTTAAGCACCGATGTCGTCCCCAGCGATTGATACAGCGCCCACGCCCCCAGCCCCACCACCGTCCCGCGGCTCACCAACAGCACCACCCAATTTTTCGCGTCCGGCTTGATGTACCGCAGAAACACGTCATTCACCAAATTCGTCGCAGGCGAAAAAAGATAATTATTCGCAGTCGACACCACCTTCGCAAAGATCGCGCCCACCAGCAGCGCGCCCAGCACGCTCAATGCCTTTGCGCCGAACCCCGCGTTATCCATATATTGCCCGAACGCGTGCGTCGCCGTATACGCCAGGATCTCCCTCGGTCGCGCAGCCACCTCGCCCGTCCGATACAGCGCCGACCCCACCACCGCGATCGCCACAATAATCGTCTCCAAAATCACCGTCCCCACCAGCCATCCACTCACCGCCCGCGTCGCGTCCTTCTCCGACTTCGCCGAAAAAAACTTCTGATACATCGACTGGTTGCCCAGCATCAGCAAGCACGTCGGCAGAAACAACTCCATAGCCTGCACCCCTGAAAGATCACCGAACCACTGAAAATGCGTAGCCGGCAAAACCGCCCGCACGCCCGTCCAGCCGCCAGCCATATGCAGCAGGACCGGCAACGACGCAATCAGCGTCCCCGTCGCCAGCAGCCCGATCACCACGTCCATATAAGCGACCGAACCCATCCCCGCGATCATCGTGAACACAATCACGAACCCTGCCAAGATGCACTGCCCCATCACGGCCGAGACCTGTGGGAAGATCAAATGCAGAATGTCACCGCCGCCAATAAACTGGTAGCTCGTAATCGCGGTATACGTAAACAGCACCGCAATTACCCCCAGCACCCGTGCCGTCTGGTTATAGCGCGACTCCAGCAAATCCGGAATCGTGAACTGCGCAAACTTCCTCGCCCTTGGCGCAATAAAGTAAATCAGCAGCAGCCCTGCCCATCCACCACCGGCCTGCCACAGCGCCGCGAACCCATGCTTATAAGCATTCTCAGCGCCACCCAGCAGCGAGCCCGATCCAATCCAGCTCGAAAGCAGCGTAAACACCAGCACAAACGCCGGCAGCGAGCGCCCGGCAACCAGGTAATCCGCCTTGGTCTTCACACTCCCCAACCGGGCAAGCGACACACCAAGCAGCGTCACAACGATAAGGCCAAGAACAATTGCGTATAGGATCATGCGTGCCCAATTCTATCGGAGCCCTCCCCCCTACGGCTCCCCCGCGTAAACTTATCGAACGAAGTATCTGCCTCAGGAGCTCACTGCATGTCGTTGTCTCGCCTCATCCCCATGGCCGCCCTCTGCGCCGCCACCCTCGCTATTAGCGCCCAGTCCGCACCCATCACTCTCTCCGTCGACCTCACCGACGCCCCCCGCAAAATTCTCCACGCCACTGAAATCATCCCCGTTCAGCCCGGCCCCCTCACCCTCGTCTATCCCGAGTGGATCCCAGGCGAGCACATGCCCTCAGGCCCCATCATCAACCAGGCCGGCTTCCTCATCTCCACGCCCTCCGGCCAGCCCGTCAAGTGGGAGCGCGACCTCACCGACATGTACAGCTACCACGTCACAGTTCCCGAGGGCGTCACGCAGCTAAACATCAAGATGGACTTCCTCGCCACCGGCGGCGCCAACTTCACCGAAGGCGGCTCCACCAGTGCCAACCTCGCGCTCCTCAGCTGGAACACCCTCCTCGTCTATCCCCTCAACACCGACATCGAGCACACCAAGGCTTCGGACGTCATGGTCACCCCCAGCATTACCATCCCCGACGGCTGGCACTTCGGCACGGCCCTCGAGCCCACAGGCGGCGCCACCGAAGCCTCCGGTCATGCCTCCTTCCAGACCGTCTCCCTCGAGCAACTCATCGACTCGCCAGTCCTCGCAGGCCGCTGGTTCCGCGAAATTGACCTCGCCCCCGAAGTCTCTCCCAAGCACTACCTCGACCTAGCTGGCGACGGCCCTGAAGACATCGCCCTCAACCAAACGCACATCGACCAGTTCTCCAAGCTAGTCCGTGAAACCGGCGCCCTCTACCAGTCGCGCCACTACGGCTCCTACCACTTCCTCGTCACGCTCTCTGACCAGGTAGCCCACTTCGGCCTCGAGCACCACCAGTCCTCCGACGACCGCGTCCCCGAAAAAACCTTCATCGACGAGGGTTCCTTCGCGGAAGAAGGCGACCTCCTTCCCCACGAGTTCACCCACTCCTGGAATGGAAAATATCGCCGCCCCGCCGGCCTCGCCACGCCCAACTACCAGGAGCCGATGAAAGGCAACCTCCTCTGGGTCTACGAAGGCCTCACCGACTACCTCGGCGGCGTCCTCGCCACGCGCTCCGGCATCTGGAGCGCCGATACCTTCCGCGACCGCCTCGCCACAATCGTCGCCGAGTTCAACGATGCTCGCCCCGGCCGCACCTGGCGCGATCTTCAGGACACCGCCACCGCCGCCCAGATCCTCTACAACGCCGGCGGCCCTTATGATAACTGGCGCCGCGACACCGACTACTACGCCGAAGGCGATCTCCTCTGGCTCGAAATCGACGAGACCATCCGCGAGAAATCGCAGGGCAAGAAGACCCTCAACAACTTCGTCGCCGCCTTCGAAGGCTTCGGCGGCAACACCCCACCCCGCGTCGTCCCCTACACCTTTGAGGACATCGTCTCCGGCCTCAACGCAGTCGTCCCCAACGACTGGGCCACCTTCCTTCGCACCCGCCTCGACTCCAACGATCTCCACGCCCCCGAGCTTGCCGGCATCAACAACCTCTCCGGCTACCACCTCACCTTCACCGACAAGCCCAACTACTGGTCAACCCTCAACGAAGGCGACGGCGTCAGCGCCACCTACTCGCTCGGCCTCACCGCCGGCTCCACGGGTACCATCGGCGACGTCATCATGAACAGCGTCGCCTACAAAGCAGGCCTTGCTCCCGGCTTCCAAATCATCGCTGTCAACGGCCGCGCCTTCACCCCAGGCCTCCTCCGCGCAGCCATCGACTCCGCGAAAGGTTCCGGCCCTGCCATCAACCTCATCGTCGAGAACACCGGCTACTTCAAAACCATCTCCCTCGACTACCACAACGGCGAACGCTACCCCCAACTCGAGCGCATAGAGAACTCCCCCGACCGCCTAGACACCATCCTCGACCCCCTCACCAAATAACCCACCCGGCTACCAAACACCCTGCCGTTACGATCACCGTAACGGCAGGGGTTCCCCCGCAGCAATCTTCGGCTCGGCGTCCACGTCCTGTGGAATCGCCCCACTATCTTTCAGCTTCTTCTCCGCCACCGCCGCCTGGATCTCGCTGTTCACCTCCGCGCCCAACAGCAGCATCAACCCCGTAATATAAAACCACGTCAGCAGAATAATCACGCCGCCCAGCGACCCATAAGTTAGCGAGAAGCTGTCGAAGAAGTGCAGATACGCGCGCATGCCCAGCGAACAAATCACCCACCCCACGATCCCAATCACCGCCCCTGGCGACGTCCAATGCCACCGCTTCACCTTCAGATCCGGAGCGAAGTAATAGATCGTGCTGAACTGCAACATCAGCAACCCACTCGCCGCCGTCCACTGCACAATGTGAATCACCAGCGCCGTACTGAACGCCAGTCCGTGATGCCAGATCTTCAGGTACATCAGTTTCGCGATCAGGTCGCCGCCCAGCAACACCGCCAGGTTCGCCGTCACCATCACCGACAGCAACATCGTCACCAAAATCGCCTGCCCGCGCGCCTTCCAGTACGGCCGTGACTCCCGCACCTTGTACACCGTGTTCATCCCGTCCTGGATCGCCGCAAACCCCACGGACGCCGACCAGATCGCTGCTACTAGTCCGATGGTGATCTTCCCCGTCGTCGCGTGTTCCGCCGTCTGATTGAATGTTTCGATGACCATCGTGTACGCCCCACCCGGCACCACCAGCGCAAGGTAGTGCAACAGCTTGTCGAAAATATGCGCCGCCTGCCGCGCCGCCAGCCCCAGGATCGCGCTCGCCGACACCAGCGTAGGAAACAACGCGAATAAAAAGTAGTACCCCATCTCTGCCGCACGCGAAAGCAGATCATCGCTCAGGATCGCCCGGAACGTCCGCGTCCACACCAGCTTCGCGCTCGCCCCCTGGAAGTCCCACATATCGTGCAGCGGCGACCGCGCCACCAGGTCCCATATCTGCTGAGCCAGCGGGTCAATCGCGGTTAGCCTGTGGTCTGTGACGCGCACGGGACACTTCCTCTTCGCTCTCTCAGATGCGTCCCACGCCCGCGCCGTCACCGCGCCGCAGCCCGCACCTTCAGCCCATCAAACTCTTCGCCCACCACTTCTCATCTGGTACGCCATCGACTCAAGCGCCCGCTCCGGATTCCCCTCCGGCACCCCCACCCCCATCTTCGCCGTCATCTGCGTCACCATCTGGTACGCCACCGACGCTCGCGTCTGTAGCGGCAAGTCCAGCATCCTCAAGAAGAACGTCTCGATCACCACCAGGTCCTGCGCACTCAACTTCGCCACCGCATCCGCAGGAAACATCGCTCGCACCGGCTGCCCCCACGGCAACACCGTCTCCTCCCCTAACGGCTGCGCACGAAACCCCACCGGAGCCACCAGCGTCGTGCTCGTCTGGTACAGCAGCGACGGCTCATCCAGCCGCTCATGCACCACAATCGTTCCCGCCGCCAGATCCCCCAGCCGCTGATTCCGTTTATTGCAAAGCATCGTAATCACGCCCACCAGGTAAAGACTCGGCAGATAATCCACCACCCGCAACAAGTTCCTAGCCATCGCCTCGAACAGCGTAATCTGCCGCCCGGAATCCTTGATCACACGTATCTTCATCGCGCGCTTGCCCGGCGTCTGCCCATGCCAGTAAGCCTCAAACAACGCAAAGAATCCCCACACAATCGCGAAGTTGATAAACACCACGAACGCGATAAACCACTTGCCCGCAGTCTCCGCCCAACCGCCGGCCGCCGGAGAGACCGAGCTCGCCGCCCCAATCATCACCATCACCATCAACTCAGCAAAGAAGAACGCGCTAAGTATCAGCGAGTCCAACAGCGCCGCAACAAACCGGCTGCCAATCCCCGCCACGCTAAACGCCAGCTCCACCTGCTCCGGCGTCTCGATATAATGCGTCTCAGTCTGCCCCACAGCCGCATCATCCCTGAAGTTACGCTGCTCAAAACTCGACATGATCGCGAACTCCCGCCAACGCTCTCTCTGATCTAAATCTTATGCTGACGAATCTCTGGATCGACTCTCGCAAGAATAACTGGAACCGCCTCGACGCGCTCGTCCATCAAGTCGAATCCTCCGGCGTCAAGTCGCTCCCTCCCGCCGACCTCCGCGATCTCGGCCTCCTCTACCGCCAGGCCGCCGCCGACCTCTCCGCCGTCCGCGCCGACCGCAGCTCGCAAGCTCTCACCCAATACCTCAACCGCCTCGTCTCCCGCGCCCACAACTACGTCTACTCCGGCCGCCGCATCTCATTCGCCAGCCTCTGGCAATTCTTCGCCCACGGTTATCCGCGCCTCTTGCGTCGCATGTCCGGCTACCTCCTCGCCGCCACCCTCATCAGCGTCGCCGCCGGCCTTCTCGGCGCCCTCATCGTCATGCTTCGTCCAGACTTCGGCGTCATGTTCCTCGGCGCCCAAACCGTCTCCAACCTCGACAAGCACAAGATGTGGACTGACAGCGTTCTCAGCATGAAGCCGCAAGCCGCCTCCGGCATCATGACCAACAACATCACGGTCTGCTTCCTCACCTTCGCCGGCGGCATCACCGCAGGCCTCTTCACCCTCTACTCGCTCTTCAACAACGGCCTCATGCTAGGCGCCATCGCGGTAGTCTGCCGCCAGCACCACATGGCCCTCAGCCTCTGGAGCTTCGTAGCCGCCCACGGCGCTCTCGAAATCCCCAGCATCATGATCTCCGGAGCCGCCGGCCTCCGCCTCGCCGCAGGCATCCTCTTCCCCGGCATGCTCAACCGCCGCGCCGCCCTCGCCCTCGCCGGCCTCGAAGCCGTCCAGCTAGTCTCCGCCACCATCCCTCTCCTCATCATCGCAGGAACCCTCGAAGCCTTCCTCTCCCCCACCCACGCCCCCATAGCCCTGAAGTTCGCCGTAGGCGCCGTCCTCCTCACCGCCCTAACCCTCTGGCTAACCGAAGGCGGCCGCAAGGAGATCGCATGATTAAACTCATACTTCTGTTGCCGTTCTTAATGATTTCGTCTAACTCCGGCGGCGACGCCTACAGGAAGCTGCCCTGCGAGACGCCTGCCCTCGCACCCTCCTGTTTACATATCCACGGTCGCTTAAACCAAGGCAATGGCACACCATCGACACGACTATGGCATATCGGTACGCACCATGAGTTTGGAATCTACAGCAACCAATATGGATTGCTTCATGACGACACAACGTTGGACAACGAAGCCCCGACGCTACCGGCGAGTGTAGAGCGGCAACGAACAAAAGACCGGTTTCTAGGTTATGTGTATGCAGACTTCGAGGTATGTCCTTTAGAACCTTACAAGGAAGACCACATGCAAGCTGCATGCATTCAGACCGCGACCCACATTGTCGTCTCGCAATGACTCAGGATTCTCGGTCCTTGCTTTCGTACAACACCTACAACAGCCCCTCAGCCTTCACCTCAAGATACTTACTCACCGCCCGCATCCCCACCTCCGCCGCAGTCGTCTCCACAATCAAAACCCCCTGCCGCTCCAGTTGCGCCACCGTCTCTCGCCGCCGCTCCAACATCTCCTGCGCCGCCGCCGAGTGAAACATCTCATCCTTAGTCTTCGGCTCTCGAGCCGCCAGCTCCTCCAGCTCCGGATGCTTCAACAGCACCAGCACCACCAGATGCCTCCGCACGAGTTCACTAGCAGCCACCACCAGCTCCGGTTTCCCCACGCTATCCACCAACTCCGTAATCCATACAATCAACCCCCGCCGCCTCTGTGCCGACTTCAGCCGCGCCACCGCATTCAAATGGTCCGCCTCCGCCGCCTCACTCCGCGTTTGGCTCAACAGATCAATCAGCAACCGAACATGCGCCGAGCCGTTACCCGGAGGCAGCAACTGCTGCACCTCGCGCCCATACGCCATCATCGCGAACTTATCGCCCGACCCCTGGATCACTTGCGCCAGCATCGTCGCGGCCGTCGCCGCCTGGTCCAACTGCGTCACCGTCAACACATGCGCAGCCTCCCGCTCCGCACTTGTCTCCGCAAAGCTCTCCACGCCGCCCCGCCGCAACTCAAACGCGGTCCGCGACAGTCGACCCGCATCCAGCAGCATCCAAACCTGCTGCGACCGCTCCACCGTAAACTGCCGCGTCACCAGCCTCCCCCTCCGCGCCGTAGCCGTCCACGAAATCTTCCGCAGCTCATCCCCCGGCTGATAATCCCGCAGACTCTCAAACTCCCGCCCCACCCCACGCAACTGCAACTTCCGCTTCTCCAACTCAATCTGCCGTGCTCGCAGCAAATAAAACTGCGTCTTCTCCCGACTATCCTCATGCGCCGGAAACACCCGCACCCTCTGTTGCCTCGCCTTGTCTTCCGCATTCACCGCCGCCACCACCGGCTCCGCAGCAGCCCACCGCTCCACCAATCGGAGCGCACCGCGGTACCGCAAATACACCCTCCCCAACCGAAAGTCCCCACGCTCCCGCGGATAAATCGTCGACAAGCTCACCGCATCCTCACGCGGAAACGCCTCCACCCGTTGCTCCACCGGCATCGCCACCAGCGCCACATTCAGATCATCCACCATCCGCACGTCAACACCTGCATCCGCATCGACGCGCACCCCCAACTCCACCCGCGTAGCCGTCCCCAACTGCGGCGAATCCAAAAACGTCCGCGTCACCAGGAACGCTTCAGGGCGGGGAAGCCGCAACGTATCCACCATCACCAGCAGCGCCACCAACCCATCCCACCCCAGCATGAAATAAATCTGCCGAGCATGAAAGAACGCCGGCACCGCCATCACCAATCCAGCAGAAAACAATCCCAGCGCCAACGGCGTAAGCCCAAACCCCAACACCCGCCCAGCCTTGCCCATCGGCTTAGCCCTCGCATTAGCGGATTGTGGAATCAATGTCTGCATGAATCGAGTACTTTGTGCCCGGAGTAAGGGTAATCAGCAATGTTTTCTCTACGCTCTATTCTCTATCCCCCATCCCCTGCTCTATTTCGGCACCTGCGTAGCCGCCAGCACATCCCGCACCACGCGATCCGTATCCAACCCTTCCAGCTCTGCCTCAGGCCTCAACACCAGCCGATGCCGCAGCACCGGCAGCGCCGCCTCCTTCACATCATCGGGAATCACAAAGTCCCTCTGCTCCCTCGCCGCAAACGCCTTCGCTACAAGCAGCAATCCAGTGCTAGCCCGAGGACTAGCCCCCAGCGCAATCGTCGGCCAGGCCCGCGTCCGCCTCACCACCGCCAGCAGGTAATCAAAAATCGCCGGCTCTACTCTCACCGCGCGAACCTCCCTCCGCGCCGCCGCCAGCAACTCAAACGGAACCGCCTCAACCGCCGTCTCCGCCAGCCCCGCACCATCAAGCGCCGCGTGATGCCGTTCCAGCACCAGCCGCTCCTCCGCCAGCTCCGGATACTCCATCTTGATCTTCAGCAGAAACCGATCCAGCTGCGCTTCGGGCAACGGATAAGTTCCCTCAAACTCCACCGGATTCTGCGTAGCGAACACGGTAAAGAAATCATCCAGCACATGCCGTTCGCCATCCGCTGTTACCTGCCGCTCTTCCATCGACTCCAGCAGCGCCGCCTGCGTTCTTGGCGGCATCCGATTAATTTCATCGGTCAGCAGAAACTGCGTGAATACCGGCCCTTTGTGAAAGCTGAACTCCCCAGTCTTCGGAGAGAACACACTCGTCCCCAAAATATCCGCGGGCATCATATCCGGCGTACCCGACACGCGCCGAAACTCGAGCCCCAGGAACCTCGCCAGCGTCTTCACCGCCAAAGTCTTCGCCACGCCCGGCACGCCCTCAATCAGCGCATGTCCGCCGCACAGCATCGTCATCAGCGCCTGCGCAATCACCTCCTGCTGCCCCGCAATCACGCGCCCAATCTGCTCCTGCCCGCGCGCAAATAACTCGTTCGCCGCAGCCACTCCCAAACTCTCTTCGCTCACAAGCTCTCCTCGTTCAACGCTTCTTCTACTCTCTACGCTCTACTCTCTACTGTCTGGCGCGGCGCCAGCTGCGCCCGCACGCTCTTCGCATCCTCGCTCAACGCGCGCACCAGCGCCAGCGCGCTCCGCATAGCAATCGCCTCATGCTCCGCCCGCTTCGCCTCCTGCAGATGCTCGCTCACCAACGACCAATCCCCACCCAGTCGCACCCGCAGCACCTCCGCAATCGCCTCCGGGCCTTCCTCAATCGTCCCCTGAGTCACACCAGCCTCACGCGTCAACACTCGCAGCAGCCTACGCTTCGCTGCCTCGGTCGCCGCGCTGCTCGCCGCAGCCTTCTCATACAAATCGCCCATCGACGTAGCAAACTCCACCGGCGAACTCCGCGGCAATCGCACCGGCGATCTCACCGGCCCGCGCCTCCGACTAAAGCTCACCACCAACAGCGCAAACAACAGCGCCGCCTGCAGAGCCACCCACTTCAGCGGCAGCCCCTTCGCCTCATCCCAAATCGACTTCACCGCGCCATGCAGCGACTCACCAAACACCACATCCCGCCCGGCCTCTTTCGCCAATCCTGTGCCCGCACCCACGCTAGCCAGCAGCAGCTTCAAACTAGCATCATTCTTCAGCCCCGCATTCTCCATCGGAGTAGACGAACTCCACCACACCGCCTCACCCTTACCCACCACGTACCGCACTACCACCGCGTCTTTCCCGCAGCGCTGCTCCACCACGTACTGCGGCCCGTCCTTCGCCCACTGCGATTCGTTCACCATCTCCACCCGCCCCGCGCGCGCCAGCGCTCCCGGCCCTTCCGGCGTCGTGCGGCATGGACCACTCGCCAGCATCCCCGCCGCCGACACCTCGCCACCCGGCAGCAACCCCGCGCCCGAAGCCCCCGTCGTCAACACCCTCCCTCCGCGCTCCAGAAACCGACTCACCGCCGCCGCCAAATCCTTCTCCTGCGTCGCGTCATACCGTGGCTCCGCCAGGATCAACGTCGTGCGCGCCACTTGCGCATCACTCAAATATCCATTCAGCTCCGCCAGCGGATGATTCCACGACGAAGTCTTAATCCCCAAACCCTCCAACATCAAATACGCCGCCTTGGCCCCATGCGGCCCAACATTCGTGATCGTCGGCCGCGGATCATTCTCCTGCGTCGACGGCGCCACCACGCACACCACCACAATCATCACCACCATCACGCCGCACAGAATCAGCAGCCGCCCCCGATCACCCAGCCGCTCGCCCGACCCCCTCCCCCGACTCACGCAACACCTCCCGCCGCCAGCCGCTCACTCGCCCCGCCCATACCTTCAGCCGCGTTTGCCGCCAGCCGCTCATACAAGTCACGAGCCTCCGCATACTCCCTCTCATCCGCATCGCGCAACCCGTACCACACGCGCTCAAAAATCTGTGTCAGCCTCCGTAGCCCCTGCTGCTGAGCAGACCCCGGCTTCAGCAGCCGCACATACTCCCTCGGCGTTCGCGTCGGATTATGCCGCCACGCCCTCCGAGACTCCAGCAGCACAATCGCCGCCCAATACAAACAGTGCACCGCCTCGCGCCACTCGCCCGCCTCCGCATGTCCGGCCGCCCACTTCGCCCAGTCATCAGCCTCGCTCTCCCACGCCGACTTCTGCACCGCCTCGCCCCCCAGCGCCACCCTCAACCGCTGCCGAGCCACATTCCGCAGCAGGAAGAACAGCAATCCCACCGCCGCTCCCACAAAGAACACCCACTCCAGCAACGTCCCCAGCCACGGCGCCGCCGTCCCCACACCCACCAAGCCGTCAATCATCCGCTGCAGCCACCCAAGCATCTTCATCTTCGCGCGATCCCACCACGTCAATCCCACCGCCCCCTGGAACTGCGGCTGTGCGAGCACCTCATTCGCCACCGCTCGCGCCTGCGCAAACCCATTCTCCGTCGCCCCGCCACCCGCACTCTCTCGACTCATCGCATCCAGCCGCGCATCCAACTCGTGCATCAGCTTCGCGCGTTCACCATCCTTCGCCGTCTTCGCATCCTTCAGCGCGCCGCGCAGCCAATCCCAGTGCTCCTCGAACCCACCATTCGCCACATCCCCCACGCGCACATCATCGCCCACCGCATCCGCGTTACATCCCGCCGCCGCATTCGCGCAAGCCGCCACCACCCCCTGCAGCCGGACGACGTCCGCACGAAACGCATCCGCTGTAACTTCCTTCACCCCCGCCGCATGCGCCGCCCACGCAAGCCCCAGCACGCACGCAACCGCAACGCACCGCGTCTCCACTCGACCATTCCACCAATCCCTAAACCTGCCCATCACTCCCCATCGGCTCAGCCGTCTCCCCGCTCGCGCTCTCCGTGGCCGCTGCCGGAGCCCACGCCGCCACCTCCGGCGCAGCCGAACCACCCATCAGCATCACCAGGTCGAACGCCTCCATCCGCACTCGCTGATCGAAGTACACCAGCGTCAATCCAATCAACGCCACCGGCGACACCAGCGTGTGTCCCACAAACCCAATCAGCAGCACTGCCGCCTGCGCCATCACATGTTCCTGGAACGGACTTCGCGCAATGAAAAACAGCATCGGCGACTGAATCGCACCCGCCACCATATACAAGGCAAACGCAATCAGCAGCACAACGAAGATCCGCCCTTTGGTGTCCGTCGCCAGCGTCTTGCTTCGCCGCATCGACGCCCGCACCCCCGTCTCCTCCATCAGCGCTGCCGGAATCGCCAGCGAGTTACGAATGTACGCGATCACACCGTACACGAGGCCACCGGTAGCCCCAACAAACAGCACAAACCCGCCCACCAACAACAGCGCCGGCGCTCTCCTTCCCATCGCCACAAGAAAGAAACCCGGCACCACCACAACCATCACCACCCACACCGCGCTCCATCCCTGCCACAACGCAATTCCCACATATCGCAACCATCGCCCCGCCGTAGCCTGCAACGACTCCTTCGCCGTAGTCCTTCGCCCCAGGTACACCTCGCACAGCGCATACACCGACGCCGCATACACCACCGCCGCCACCGGCAACATCAGAAGCCCCATCGCCCCGCTCGATACCTGCGTCACCAGCGCCGCAATCTTAATTCCGTAACGTAGCAGCACGATATGGTGCATCACCATCTCAATCGCGTTCAGAATCAGGCTGAACGCTCCCTCCAGCGATGCCAGCCCCGCGAACAGCCAGAAATGCGCCCGGTAGATCGCAAACGCCCGGTCCAGCACCTCTCCTGTGCTCAGCGGCCGCAGCGCATACGCCGCTGCCTGCTCCGAACTCCCAGATCCCGCCCAGCCCTCCGGCGCACGCAATGCCTCCGGCGACTCCCAATCCTGTGGCGTCATCTCCCCATTCTCCTCTGCACCCGCAGGCCTGCCTCCGCCCACGACGCCAGACTTCTCTCTGCACCGATTTGGGGAAGAATAGCACCAACCGCCGCGCCGTCAATCCGCGAGCCGCCTGTGCCGCGCTTCACACGGCCTTCACGCAGCCATAGCTATAATTCACCTCAGCAAACGAAACCTGCCCAACTCCCTTGTCCACCTCACGCCCTCATTCGAGAGCCTTTCTCATAGAACGTATCCACTATGGTTCTTTCCCCCAGACCACTTCCTCATGCATGGTGGAGACACCTGTTTCTGTTAGCGAATGTTTACCTTCCACGCTCAATGGGCTGTAACCTCCCGAAGTATTTGTGGATTGCAAGTTTCGAGATGGTATTCTTGGCGCGTTACCTCAAGTTTTTACCCGACTGTTTCTTCTGCGGAAATTGTGCGGAGTTGTTGAATCTATTATGGGTAGCAGATTAGCCATCGTCCGGTTTGGGGTGCACGCGCCCACTCCTCCCGACCCTAACCTTCTACCGATCCGGGGAACCTGCTTGTTCTGTGCTTTGTCGGCCCTTGTTGGAGGAATGATGACTGTCTCGCTGCGCGAAGCTCACTCGAGCAAGCTCCGAATCTCGCTCGCGGCAGTACGCTCCACTTTGCTCATGTTGTTGGCATTACTCGGGCTCTGCGGTGCTTCGTCCGCCTTCGCCCAGGGCCTGCAGCCAGCCACCAACTACGAGTTCAACCCCACTAACGTCGGCAGCACCGCGTCCCACACCATCAACCTCAACGGTCCCGTCGGTGGAGTTTCCATCCAGTCCATCGTCGTCGTTACCGAGGGCGCCGCCTCCAAAGACTTCAACCTCGTCCCCACCCCCACGCAGTGCGCCGGCACCGTCGACTACCTCGTCCCCTGCACCATCAGCATCACCTTCACTCCCTCGCAGATTGGCACCCGCCTCGGCGCCATCATTATTACCAACACCAGCAACGTGGTCGTCAACACCATCTACATCTCCGGTGTGGGCGTCGGTCCGCAGTTCGTCTTCCAGCCAGCCACCGCCACGGCCATCGATACCGCCGCCACTGTTGGCAGCTTCACCGCCGGCGCTGCCGTCCAGGACGGCAACGGCAACATCTTCTTTACCGACGTCGCCAATAACCGCATTCTCGAGGAATCTGCCGGCCCCACCCCCGTCTTCTCCGTCGCCTACTCCGGCGCCCCGCTCGCGCTCACCACCACCACCGGCCTCGCCATGGACGGCGTTGGTAACCTCTACGTCTCCTCCGGCGCCAACGTCTACGTTCTCGCACCTGGCGGCGCCACTCTCACCGCCTTGGCCACCCCGGGAATCACCCTCAAGAAGCCCACCGGCCTCGCCGTCGACGTCTTTGGCGATCTCTACATCTCCGACGCCCAGGCCAACGTCGTCTATCAGGTCCCGCTCGACGGCAGCACAGCTGTCGCCCTCACCTTGCCCGGCCTCCCCGCGCCTCCTCTCGCCGGCCCCACCGGCCTCGCCGTCGACGACAACAACACCCTATACATCGCCGACTCGGGTAACAATCGCATCGTCGAGCGCCCCCTCACCGCCCCCGTCCCCGTCGCCACCGTTCTCGCCCTCACCACCATCACACTCAATAACCCCACCGGCGTCGCAGTCGATCCCGCCGGCACCGTCTACATCGCCGATACCGGCAACCATCAGATCGTCGAGGCCACCGTCCCCGGCGACCAGTTCGTCCTCGCCACCTCCCCAGCCTTCACCCTCGATAATCCTGCCAGCATCCTCATCCTCAACAGCAGCGGCGACCTCATCGTAAGCGACACCACCCTCGGCCTCGTCACCTTCGATCGAACCACTGCCGCCGTAAACTTCCCCACCCCCACAGAAGTCGGCACCCTCGATACCACCGACGATCCTGAGACCGTCACCATCCAGGGAACCGGCAACGTCGCGAGCTCCCTTACCACCAGCTTCTCCGGCACGAATCCCACCGCGTTCCCGCTTGCGCCCGCCGGCAGAACCTGCACAGTTCCCACCGGCGTGAACTTCGTCATCGGCGACGTCTGCACCTACGACATCAACTTCCAGCCCACAGTCGTTGGCCCCAACACCGCCAACCTCGTCTTCACTGGCGGCGCCGCCCCGCTCACCGCCACGCTCACCGGCATCGGCTTCACCACCCTCAAGTACTTCACGCTCGTCGCCATCAGCAATCCTCCGACCACGCCCACCACCGTCAACCTCCACGGCACCGTCGAGCTGGTACTCACTGCCTTCAGGTCCGATGGCACCATCGCCACCGACTACGTCGGCATCATCACCTTCACCACGACGGACTCCACTGCTCTCTACTTCGGTGGCACTCCCGCCAGCGCCAACACCGTAACGTATAACTTCACCGCAGCCGACAACGGCGTCCTCACCATCCCCAACGCCCCCCCAGCCTCCGGCCTGCAACTCAATCAGTACGGCATCTGGACCGCCACTGCTACGGCGAATGCTGCATCGCTTCCGCCAAACCCGCCCGGCGCCAACCCCGTCGCGGTCAGCAATCCCATCTACGTCATCGAGCCCGCAACCTTCTCGCTCACCAGTTCGGTCAACCCCTCGCTCGTCAACCAGACCACCACCTTCACCCTCCACATCACCACCACCGGAACCATCACCCCAACCGGCACAGTCGACTTCTTCAACGGCGCCACCCTCATCGGCACTGCCACCGTAACTGGCTCCGGCACCACCGTCACCGCCAGCATCAACGACAGCTTCCCCACGCCCGGCTCCTTTCCCATCAAGGCCGTCTATACCCCCACCAGCTTCACGCAGCCCGGCTCCGCCACCCTTACTCAGGTAGTCGGCAACGCCGCCTCGGTCTCGCTCACCAGCTCCATCAATCCCTCGCTTGTCGGCCAGTCCACCAACCTCACCGCGACCATCATGTCGAACCCCGTATTCGGGGCCGTCACCGGCAGCGTCCAGTTCTTTGACGGCGCCACCTCGCTCGGCACAGTTGCCGTCTCCGGCTCCGCCGCCACGCTACCCTTCGCCTTTACCACCGCCGGCAACCACACCCTCACCGCGGTCTACACCAGCACTAACCCCAATCTCACCGGCGCGACCTCCGGCCCCTACATCCAGCACGTCCTCAACGTCGCCACCCTCTCGTTGACGAGCTCCGTCAATCCCTCGACGCCCGGCCAGTCCACCACGCTCACTGCCACGCTCACCGCGCTCGGCACGCCCGGCGGCACCATCAAGTTCTACGACGGCACTACCCTCATCGGCACCGTCACCCTCCCCACCGACTCCGTCTCCGTCTCGTTCTCCACCCCCGGCAACCACATCCTCACCGCCGTCTACTCCGGCGACGCCAACACCGAGACCATCACCTCGCCGCCCCTCACCCAGGTCGTTCTCTACGCCACCACCGCCACACTCTCGAGCTCAGTCAACCCCGTAGACGTCAACGCCAATACCACCCTCACCGCAACCGTGAAGTCCACCACCGGCACGCCCACCGGCACCGTCACCTTCAAGAGCAACGGCGTCACCATCGGCACAGCAACCCTCAACAACGGCGTCGCCACTCTGGTCACCAGCTTCACGCTCCCCGGCACCTACACCCTCGTTGCTACGTACGGGGGAGACGCCAGCAATCAGCCCGCCACCACCAACACCGTCCTTGAGACGGTCCTCAACGTAGTCAACATCGCGCTCACCAGCTCGGTCAACCCTGTCTTCCTCGACAACCCCACCGTCCTCACCGCGACCGTAACCACCGCCGCCGTCGGAACCCCGCCCACCGGCGCAGTCAACTTCTTTGACGGCGTCACCCCCATCGGCTCTGGCACCATCGTCAACGGTCAGGTCAGCATCACCGCCAGCTTCGTCTACGCCGGCCCCCACTCCATCACCGCGGTCTTCGCCGGCGACGCCGTAAACGCGCCCGCCACCTCACCCGTCTTCACCCAGACCGTCGCTGACTTCTCCCTCACCGTCGCCTCCGGTGGCTCGAGCAGCGCCTCCACCATCGCCGGCGGCACCGCCAATTACTCGCTGGTCGTCACCCCAATCATCACCAGCACGTTCCCCGGGCCCATCACCCTCACCTTCTCCGGCCTTCCCGCCAGCGTCACCGGAACCATCACTCCAACGACCATCGCCACCGGCGCCGGCGCCACGCCTGTAACCTTCTCGGCGACGGCCGAAACGCTCCTGCAACTCGGCCACCTCCAGCACCCGCCCGTGCATCGTTCGCCCCTGCGCTATGCGCCCATCAGCCTCGCGCTCTTGGCCCTTCCTTTGGCGTGGTTCCGCCGCCGCAAGCGCTTCGCCTCGCTCTTCGCCTCCATCTGCCTCCTCTTCGCTATCACCGCGGGCATCTCCGGTTGCGCTGGCCCCGCCGACACCGGCTATTATGGCGAGACCCCAAAGACATATAACCTAACGGTGACCGCTACGTCCGGCAATCTCGTTCGGTCCATCTACCTCACGCTCACCGTCCAGTAACCAGGAGTGTCCTTCGGCATGCGTCAGACCGCTTCACCAATCCGGCCCGCGATCCACCGCCCAGCAGCCCACGCGGCGTGGGTGTCCTCCGCCCTGCGCCGGATCGCGACCGCGGTTCTCCTGCTCCTGCCCTTCGCTGGCTTCCTTCCCACAGCCCACGCCCAGACCCCTTACGACCTCGGCATGACCTACACCCAGCAGCGCACCAAGTTCGTCGGCGCCAGCCCCTCTGACAACTTCTACATGCGCGGCGCCACCGTCGACCTCGGTGCCGCGCTCTTCCACGGCATCGGCCCCGTCGTCTCCCTCAACGGCATGGCCGTCACCAACCTCCGCTCCGAAATCGACATCCACCAGGCCTCCTACCTCTTCGGCGGCCGTTACACCTACAGCTTCGGTCACATCTCCCCCACCGTCTGGAGCCGCCGCGCCAGCCTCTTTGGCGAAGGCCTCTTCGGCATCACCCACGCCACTTCCGGCCTCTATCCCACCGGCCCCCTCGGCCCCAAAACTAACACCCTCACCAACACCGCCACCGGCTTCACCTACTCCCTCGGCGGCGGCGTCAACTACAACATCTACCATCGCTTCGAGCTCCGCGTCATGGCCCACTACTTCGTTACCGAGCTCCCCAACGGCGGCACCAATCAGCAGCGAGACACCCAGGTCAGCGCCGGCGTCAACTGGCATCTCGGCAACTAGCACCGTACCCCCGGCCCCTCTCCGCCCCCCAACACCTGAAATCCAGGCCCCTGCGATATAACCAACGCCTACCGCCGCGTCCGTTCTCCCCAGGACCCCAGCGTTACCAATCGAGCGCGCCATACGGCTGAATTTCCTCACGTTGCATCCAAACAGAGCGATGGGATTCGACTCCAAAATGGCTTTTTCGCCTGACGGTTCACAGAACGAAAAGCGTCTCCGCCTCCTCGTGGAAACAGGCATCCTCCTCGCCTCCGAGCGCTCCCTCGACGTCATCGTCCAGGCAGCTCTCGACGCCGGCCTCCACCTCTGCAGCGCCCGCTACGGCGCCTTCTTTTACAACAACATCGGCGACGACAACAAATCCTACAGCCTCTACAAAGAAGCTGGCCCCGACCTCAATATCTTCGCCACCTTTCCTGAACCCCACTGCACGGAGATTCCCAAGGACAGCTTTCTCAACCAACTCATCATCCGCTCGCCCGACATCACCCTCGACCCCCGCTTCACCGAAGATCTTCCCTTCGCCGACCTCTCGCCGCACCACGCTCCCGTTCGCAGCTACCTCTCCGTCCCCGTTCGCAGCCGCGCCGGCGAGAGCCTCGGCTGCCTCATCTACGGCCATCCCGACGTCGACCACTTCACCCCCGCCAGCGAAGACCTCGTCGCCACCATCGCCTCCCAGGCCGCCGTCGCCATCGACAACCTTCGCCTCTCCAACAGCCTCACCCTCGAGATCGCCCACGTCGACGCCGCCCGCGCCCTCCAGCGCGAGACCGCCGATCGCCTCCGTCACGCCCTCGACGCCGCCCAGCTAGGCACCTGGACCTGGGATCGCGCCACCGACCTCCTCGACCTCGATGAGCGCGCCGCCCGTCTCTTCCACGCCGAAGCCCACGTCCCCATCACGCGCACCGCGCTGCGCCAACGCGTAGTCGCCGTCGAAGACCAGGCCCACGCCAGCGAAAGCCTCCAGAACTCCCTCCAGTCCGGCGGCAGCTACATCGCAGAATACCGTGTCGAGTCCGAAGACGGCATCCGCACCTGGGTCTCCGCCATCGGCAACGCCACCTTCGCCCCCAACTCCACCGAGATCATCGGCATGGTGGGCACCATTCAGGACATCACCACCCGCAAAACCCAGGAGACCGCCCTCCGCCAAAGCGAAAAGCTAGCCGCCACCGGCCGCCTCGCCGCCACCATCGCCCACGAGATCAATAACCCGCTCGAAGCCGTCACCAACCTCATCTATCTCTCCCGCACTGACCCCGACGTCCCCGAACCCGTCCAGCTCCTGCTCGAAACCGCCGACACCGAGCTCGCGCGTGTCGCCCAGATCGCCCAGCAAACCCTCGGCTTCTACCGCGACACCACCCGCCCCATCGAAATCAACCTCAACGAACTCCTGCAAAGCGTCGTCGACCTCTTTGCCCGCAAGATGGTCTCCCGCAAGATCACCTGCACCCTCGACCTCGAACGCGACCTCTGCATTAACGGCCTCCAGGGCGAGATCCGCCAAGTCTTCTCTAACCTCATCGTCAACGCCATCGACGCCTTCACCTTTGCCCCCATGATGAAACCCGGCCGCATCCACATCCGCGGCCGCCATCTGCACGGCCTGTTCGGCGGCGGCCAGGGCGCAGTCTCCGTCCTCGTCTGTGACGAAGGTTCCGGCATCCCTCCGTCCGCGCGCGCCCGCATCTTCTCCCCCTTCTTCACCACCAAGCTTTCCGTCGGCACCGGCCTAGGTCTCTGGGTCACCCGTGGATTTGTCGAAAAGCAAGGCGGCAGCATTAGCTTCCATACCCGCACCGGCGATCACTCCGGAACCGTCTTCCGCGTCGTTCTCCCCGTCCACATGCCTTCCCATCGCGTGCCGCCCACCGACGCACCCCGCGTCTCCGTCTAAAGGCCGTTTTAGAAATCAACCTTTCTATCGCCTATCGATAAAACTTCCCGCCCAGTTTTGTGTTTGGCATACCGAGTCCGCTAAACTCAAGCCAACGATTAGCGAACAGTCCAGGGCCCCCATGCACAACACTTTTCCTTCCAACGACGAACGCGAAGCTCTGCCCACTCCAGCATCCCTCGCGGACGGCAGCAGCGCTCGCGCGACCTCTTCCATCCGAATCCTCGTCGTAGACGACGAACCGCTTATCGCCGACACCATCGTTCAAATCCTCAACCGCAACGGTTTCATCGCCCATGCCGCCTACGGGGGCAGGGAAGCCATCGACTGCGCCCGCCTCACCAACCCCGAGCTCATCCTCTCCGACGTCCTCATGCCCCACGTCGACGGCGTCGAAGCCGCCATCACCATCCAGAAGTTCCTCCCCAACACCCGCATCGTCCTCTTCAGCGGCCAGGCCGCCACGGTCGAGATCCTCGCCCGTGCCCGCAAGCGCGGCTACCACTTCGAGCTCCTCGCCAAACCCCTCCACCCCACCCAACTAATCAAACACCTCCGCCAGGAATAGCCTCGGCACCAGCGCCTTCTTTGCCGTTGTTGCCTTTCTGGCTGTCATCCCGCAGGGATCTGCTTCTGTATTTGCCCTTGCCCTTGCTTTTCTTTGACAATTTCTAAAAGAAATTGTCATTCTGAGCGGAGCGAAGAACCTGCTTTCTCCCGTTCTTGCCCTTGCCTTTCTTTCTGTCATTCCCCTTGGAAATCTGCTTCTTCTACGCGCCGCCGGGTGACCAGGCAAACTCCAGAAGGGCCAGCGGCCCGACATATACCAGGCTGGGCCGAAGGTCTGGGAAACCAATCCGCGTCGCAGACGCTTCCGCCCTGCCGGAGAACCGGGCCCCGAGCGAGCGGTCGTTGCTCGCATGGGTGGTCGGCCGGAGTGAAGCCGTAGGCGTAACGACTGAATTGCTCCCCCTGTTCGCCCAAGACCAATATTCAGCGTCCCTACACCTCTCGCCAACGTCATATCCTGTACATCTATGTCGACCCTACCCATCGCCATCTACTACGAGCAGCCCCACTGGTTCAAACCCCTCTTCGCTGAGCTCGACCGCCGCGGAACCCCGTACGTAAA
>Ga0302228_10000376_pt1 | contig 38084 bp, 37 predicted proteins | sample II_Palsa_N1_2_FD_193519 | JGI IMG/M metagenome (GOLD analysis project Ga0302228, IMG submission 193519) | Peat permafrost microbial communities from Stordalen Mire near Abisko, Sweden - II_Palsa_N1_2 | ecosystem: Environmental > Terrestrial > Soil > Palsa > Peat permafrost | place: Sweden... | reverse complement strand
GGGCGCGCGAGGCGGCTCACAAAGGTCTGCTGCGATCGGGAAACATGGGACTGCGCTTGCAAGGCGCAGGCTGACTGCCTTATTGCCTGATTCAGGCGGAGAGGGATCGAGCGATCCCTGCTCCGCGATTAAATATGCTTATCGGCTATGAGTAAAAAATCAGTGGCCGGTTTTGAGCTGAGCCCAAAGACGGTTTTCAAGGCGCAGGATGTCGCTCGGCATCGGCTTCATCAGCGTCATCTTGCTCAGCACTTCGTCACCCGGATAGACGGTGGTGTCCTGAGCGACACCCGGCGTCACGAACTGACGGGCTGCCTTGTTGGCGGTCGGGTAGAACACTTCGTTGGTGATGGCGGCGTTGACCTTCGGATCTTCGATGTAGTTGATCCACTTGAGCGCGGCTTCAGGGTGCGGTGCATCCTTCGGGATCACCATCACGTCGAACCACAGCAGGCCGCCTTCCTTGACGTTGGAGAACTTGACCGTGTACGAGCGCTTCGCTTCAGCGGCACGGCGGCTGGCGATGCCGACGTCGCCCGACCATGCCACGGCGACGCACACGTCGTTGTTGGCGAGGTCGTTGATGTAACCGGACGAGTTGAACTGGGTGATATACGGACGGACTTTCTTCAGCACTTCGAAGGCGGCCTGGTAGTCGGCCGGGTTCGTGCTGTTCGGGTCCTTGTGCATGTATTGCAGCACGGAGGCGAATACGTCGACGGCCTGGTCGAGGAACGACACGCCGCAACCCTTCAGCTTGGAGAGGTTGGCCGGATCGAACACGAGGGCCCAGCTATCCACCGGTGCATTGGCGCCGAGCGCTTTCTGCACCGCTTCCACGTTATAGCCGATACCGTCCGTCCCGTAGGCCCAGGGTACGCCGTACTGGTTACCCGGATCGGCGTCGGTGATCATCTTCATCAGAACCGGGTCGAGATTCGCCAGGTTCGGCAGCTTCGACTTGTCGAGCTTCTGGTACACGCCGGCCTGAATCTGCTTGGCCATGTAGTTCGAGGTCGGCACCACAATGTCGTAGCCCGAACTGCCGGCGAGCAGCTTGGCCTGCAGCGTGTCGTCGCTATCGTAGTTGTCGTACTTGACGTGGATGCCATCCTGCTTCTCGAAGTTCGGAATCGTGTCCTTGGCGATGTAATCCGACCAGTTGTACACGTTCAGATCGGTGTCGGCCGCAAGCGCCGGTGTGACCGACAGCGCCGCAAAGCTCGTGACGGCGAGAAGCGCGGCCCCCGCGACCGCATGACGAAGATGACGTCCAGTATGACTAGCGCTCATGACTTTTTTTCCCTTGAAGTTGAAGTCCCGGCATGAGCGCGTGTCGTGATGCGCCCACGCCGGAAAAGAACTGCCGTTACGAAATTCCGAGTTGTTGTGCGGTCGCGTCAATGGCCTTTTTCGCCTTCGACACGATCTCGTCGATCTCCTGCTTCGTGATCACGAGCGGCGGCGACAGCAGCATCCGGTCGCCGGTGGCGCGCATGATCAGGTTGCCGTTGAAGCAGAAGTCGCGGCAGATCGTGCCGACCTCGCCTCCATTGGCAAAACGCTTGCGCGTTTTCGGTTCCTGCGCGAGTTGCAGGCCGGCCACCAGCCCCACACCGGCGATATCGCCGACGATCGGATGGTTCGCAAAGGTGTCGCGCAGCTTCTTCTGGAAGTACGGGCCCGTATCGGTCTTGACGCGCTCGATGATTTTTCCGTCGCGCAGCAGCTTCAGGTTGGCGACCGCCACGGCTGCCGCGACCGGATGGCCGGAGTAGGTGAGGCCGTGATTGAAGTCGCCGTTCTCGATGATCGCGCGGGCGACGCGGTCGTGCAGACCCACTGCGCCCATCGGCACGTAGCCGCTCGTCAGACCCTTGGCGAGCGTGATGAGATCGGGTTCGAAGCCGAAGTGCTGATGCGCGAACCATTCGCCGGTGCGGCCGAAACCGCCGATTACTTCATCGGCCACCAGCAGGATGTCGTACTTGCGGCAGATGCGCTGGATTTCAGGCCAGTAAGTGGACGGCGGGAAAATCACTCCGCCCGCTCCCTGGAAAGGCTCACCGATAAACGCGGCGACGTTCTCTGCACCGACCTCGAGGATCTTCGCTTCGAGTTGCTGCGCGCGGGCGAGGCCGAATTCTTCCGGCGTCAGGTTGCCCTCGGCTTCGCCGAAGAAATACGGCTGGTCGATGTGGACGATGTTCTCGACCTTCGAGGGCATCTGCTCATGCATATAGCCCATGCCGCCGAGCGTACCGCCGGCAATCGTCGAACCGTGGTAACCGTTCTTGCGCGAGATCACCACTTTCTTCGCTGCCTTGCCTTGCGTCGCCCAGTATTGATGGACGATGCGCAGCACGGTGTCGTTGCCTTCCGAACCGCTGTTGCAATAGAAGAAGTGGTTGAAGGGCGCCGGCGCCAGTTCCGCGAGCAGCGCGGAGAGTTCGATCACCGGCGGATGCGTGGTCTTGAAGAAGGTGTTGTAGAAGGGCAGTTCCTGCATTTGCCGGTATGCCGCGTCCGCGAGTTCCTTGCGGCCGTAGCCGACGTTCACGCACCACAGGCCCGCCATGCCGTCGATGATCTGATTGCCTTCGGAGTCCCACAGGTACACGCCCTTGGCCTTCACGATCACGCGGCTGCCGGCCTTGTTGAGCGAACCCATGTCCGAAAACGGATGGATGTGGTGCGCGGCGTCGAGCGCGCGATATTCGGCCGTGCTGCGTTGTTGCGAAACCTGCGCGGCTGCAGCCGGCTGGGCCGGTTGCACGTACGCGACTTCTTCTGCTCTGTAGCTCATGTTGCCTCCAGTTGTTCTGTTTGCTCAGGCGCGTCCTAGACGTGCAGCAGCAAATGCCGGCGTTCCCACGAACTGATCACGCGGAAGAACGCTTCGTATTCGGTTTCCTTCAATGCCAGGTAGGCCTTGACGAATTTCTCGCCGAGCACTTCGGCGATCGGTTCGCACGCGCCCATCAGCGTCAAACCCTCTTCGAGATTGCGCGGCAGTTGGTAGGGCAGTTCGTAGCCGTCGCTGATCAGCGGTTCGGTGGGGCGCAGATTTTGCGTCATGCCGAGATAGCCGGCCGCGAGTGTGGCGGCAATCGCGAGGTACGGATTGCAGTCGACACCCGGAATGCGGTTTTCGATGCGGCGCGCAGCCGGGCCCGAATGCGGAATCCGGAAGCCCACCGTGCGGTTGTCGTAGCCCCACGCTACGTTGATCGGCGCTGCCATGAAGCGCGAGAGCCGGCGGTACGAGTTGATGTACGGTGCAAAAATCGGCATCAACGCCGGGGTGTACTTCTGCAGGCCGGCGATATAGCCGTCGAATAGCTGGGTGGGCTTGCCGTCGGCGCCGGTGAACAGGTTGTGGCCGCTTTCCTCGTCGACGAGACTCTGATGCATGTGCATCGCCGAGCCCGGTTCGTTTTCCATCGGCTTGGCCATGAACGTCGCATACATCTTGTGACGCAGCGCGGCCTCGCGCACCGTGCGCTTGAACAGGAACACGCTGTCCGCGAGCTTGAGCGGATCGCCGTGCATGAAGTTGATTTCCATCTGCGCCGCGCCGACTTCGTGAATCAGCGTGTCGACTTCCAGTTCCTGAATGTCGCAGTACTCATAGATGTCTTCGAAGAGCGGATCGAATTCGTTGACCGCTTCGATCGAGTACGCCTGACGGCCCGTCTCCGGACGCCCGGTCCGGCCGATCGGCGGTTGCAGCGGCAGATCCGGGTCCTTGTTCATGTCGACGAGGTAGAACTCGAGTTCCGGCGCGATCACCGGCTTCCAGCCCTTTGCCTTGTACAGTTCGAGCACCTGACGCAGTACCCGGCGCGGCGAGATCGCCACGGGCGTGCCGTCGAAGTGCACGCAGTCGTGAATCACCTGCGCGGTGGGGTCGACAGCCCACGGGATCAGGCGAATGGTCGATGCATCGGGAACGCAGACCATGTCCGGGTCGGTGACGCCGGTCAGGGATCCGTCTTCCGGATAGTCCCCCGTGACGGTCTGGATCATCACCGCTTGCGGCAGGCGCATGGATTCGCCGGATTCGAACTTGCTGCGCGGAATGATCTTGCCGCGCGCGATCCCGGCCATGTCGGGAATGATTGCTTCGATCTCGGTGATGCGGTGTTGCTTCAGAAATTCGTCGATGTCTTGCATGATTGTTCTCTCAGTTTTTGCGCGGACCGGCCTAGGCGTGCGTGGCGGCGGTGGATACCGCGCCGTGGCCGGCCCTGGTGCGCATTCGATCGCGGCATGCGTCGCCGAACGCCCGGAAGATCGCGGTGGACAGCGCGTCGCTCGCATGCTTCCACTCGGGGTGCCACTGCACACCCAGAGCGAAGGCGCGCGCATCCTTGACGCTCACCGCTTCGATCAATCCGTCCGGCGCAGTGGCTTCGGCCACAAGGCCGTTGCCCAGCCGCTCGACGCCCTGGCCGTGCAGGGAATTCACCCGCGCTTCGTTCGCCCCTGCCGCGAGGCGCTGCAACAAGCCGCCTCGCGTCAGTGCGATGGAATGCGACGGTGCGTATTGCACGTCCAGTTCGTCTTCCTTGTTCTCGCGGTGATCGTTCAAGCCGGTCACTGCGTGAACGCTTTGATGCAGCGTCCCGCCAAACACCACGTTCATTTCCTGAAAGCCGCGACAGACAGCAAGGACCGGCACACCGGCGTCGATGGCCGCGGCAAGCAGCGGCAGCGTCGTCGCATCGCGTGCGGCGTCGTGCAGCGTGCCCGGCGCACTGGCGTGGCCGCCGTAATGCTGCGGTTCCACATTCGAATAGCTGCCGGTAAACAGCAACCCGTCGACCGCCTCGAGAATCTCGGCGGCGGCCTGACGGTTGCCGAGCGCGGGCAGCAGCATCGCCAGCGCCTGTGAGCCGTCGACCACGGCAGCGATGTACTTCTCGCCCACCGTGTGCGACGGGTGCACTCCCATCATCGTTCTATCGGCGCTAATGCCGACCAGAGGTCTGGTTCGCATGACTAATTGAATGGACGTGTTGGTTCCCCGCGGGATGCGGCACGAACAACGTTAAAACAGGCGCGGCACGATTCCGCAGCCGTGCGCAGGGCGCAAAGCCACCAGAAGTCCAGGCGGGGGTCGTTAGCGGACCGCGCCGCGCGTTGCTATCAGGAAGACCGTTCGATTCAGCCCGTTATCCTGCGCGATCCGCAGAACATGCGCACACGGCAGGCGAAACAAGGCACGCACAAGCGCGGACGCCATCGAAGGCACGCTCAGGCAAACAGGTGAACCGAACGGTAAGCGGGAGAGAGGCGCTACGGCAGCAGCGAAGCGACTTCGTCCGTGCGTACGGCGATGAAAGCGCGCGCAGAGACGGAATTGTGGCGTCGGACAGAACGGCGGGACAGGATCGTGAAGACGGACAGAAAGCGGCGAAACGCAAGGCTGCCGTTGCTGCCGTCGGCGATGGTGCCTTCAGGACGAAGACATCTCGCCTGACTGCGTTCCCACCTAACCAAAGGGCCTCGGACTCTCACGATTACACTCGACTAGCGACGTTGAAAGTATTGAACGCCTCGCTCCAGAAACGCACCGTGCGTTTAAAGAAACGTGACGCGGGATGATCGCCGGGTAGCCTCGCGAATCGGGATTACCCGCTTCGCTGCGCCGCAAAACACTGTGTTCAGCGTCTGTGACGTAGGCATGACGATCGCCTGTGAACCAGCATATACGAGCCAATATTGCCGTCAAATCATTTTTATAAAAGATTTATCAGGGCTTACCCGAGGCAATAGGCCTAAACCCGGGGGTTGGGTATGCGCGTTGCGTCAGTCAGTATTTCGAAATGCTTGCAGGGTTTTCCCTAGCAGCGGCGGCAATAAAGTGATTAGAATATTCAACACTCGCGCCGGTCGTGCATGACCCATGTGTGCCCAATGCGCGACCTGTGTCCGATTTCTGCCTGTTTCCTAAACCGGTTCATCCACTCTGAGAGTGCAGCGATGTCCATCGAAGTAGCGACCCGCTTGCAGTACATCCGTAAGAAGAATGGCCTGTCTCAGCGCGAGCTGGCCAAGCGGGCGGGGGTCACCAACGGCACCATTTCGTTGATCGAACAAAATCGCGTGAGCCCCTCGGTCGGTTCGTTGAAGAAGCTGCTCGAATCCATTCCGATGAGCCTCGCCGAGTTCTTTACGTTCGAAGTCGAAGCGGACTGCTCCGTGGTGTCGCGCCGCGTCGACATGCCGAATCTCGGCAACGAGTCGATTGAGTTCTATCTCGCCGGTGCGGGCGTAAAAGACCGCAACATGGGCATCCTGCGCGAGGTCTATCAGCCGCTCGCGGACACGGGGCCGGAAATGCTGGTGCATACAGGACACGAGGGCGGCGTGATCGTCAGCGGCCAGATCGAATTGACCGTGGACGGCGCCACATGGCTGCTCGACCCCGGCGACAGCTACTACTTCGAAAGCCGCCGGCCGCATCGTTTTCGCAATCCCAGCGCGGAACACGTCTGCGAAATCGTCTCGGCGAATTCACCGCCGAGCTTCTAGACATTCCGCGTCAACGTCGTTGCGACGCGCGTGATGGCTGCAAGGGCAACCCTCACGTTGAACGTCGAACGCATAACATTGAGGCATCCTGATGGAAAAGACTCTCGCTTACTGGCAAGACAAGGCCGCAACGCTTTCAATCGAAGGCCGCGCGTTTATCGACGGCGAATATCGCCACGCAGCCAGCGGGCGCACCTTCGATTGCCTGAGCCCGATCGACGGCAAGCTGCTCGTCAAGGTGGCCGATAGCGCCAGCGAAGACGTGAACGCAGCCGTGGCCGCGGCGCGCCGCGCCTTCGACTCGGGTGCCTGGTCCGGCCTGAATCCGCGCAAACGCAAAGCAATCCTGCTGCGTTGGGCCGGTCTATTGCGCGAGCATCTCGACGAGCTGTCGCTGCTCGAGACGCTCGATGCGGGCAAGCCGATCGGCGATACGACCTCGGTGGATGTGCCGGGCGCGGCGTATTGCGTCGAGTGGTTTGCCGAAGCGATCGACAAGATCGGCGGCGAAGTGGCCCCGGCCGACCATCATCTGGTCGGGCTCGTCACGCGTGAGCCGATCGGTGTGGTGGCCGCGGTGGTGCCGTGGAATTTCCCGATCCTGATGGCGTCGTGGAAGTTCGGCCCGGCTCTCGCCGCGGGCAACAGCGTCGTGCTGAAGCCCTCCGAAAAATCGCCGCTGACGGCCATTCGTATCGCGCAGCTCGCGCATGAGGCCGGCATTCCGGCGGGCGTGTTCAACGTCGTGCCGGGTGCGGGCGAGCCGGGCAAACTGCTCGCCTTGCATCCCGACGTCGATTGCCTGGCCTTCACCGGCTCGACCAACGTCGGCAAGCTGATCATGCAGTACGCCGGCCAATCGAATCTGAAGCGCGTGTGGCTCGAGCTCGGCGGCAAGTCGCCGAACATCGTGATGCCCGACTGTGCCGATCTCGACCGCGCCGCCAATGCGGCAGCGGGCGCGATCTTCTACAACATGGGCGAGATGTGCACGGCGGGTTCGCGCCTGCTCGTGCATCGCGATATCAAGGACGTGTTCCTTGACAAGCTGATCGCAGCGGCGCGCAGTTATACGCCGGGCAATCCGCTGGATCCGAAGACGTCGATGGGGGCGATCGTCGACCAGGTGCAACTGGACCGCGTGTTGAGCTATATCGAGGCGGGACGGGCGGAATCGAAGCTGCTGCTCGGCGGCGGCCGCGTGAAGCAGGAAAGCGGCGGCTACTATATCGAGCCGACCATCTTCGACACCAAGGCGGATGCTAAAATCGCCCGTGAAGAAATCTTCGGACCGGTGCTGTCGGTGATCACGTTCGATACGGCTGAAGAAGCCATCAGGATTGCCAACAATAGCGAGTACGGTCTTGCCGCTGCGGTCTGGACCTCCAACCTCACCACCGCGCATGAAATGGCGCGCAGCCTGCGGGCCGGCACGGTGTGGGTCAACTGCTACGACGAAGGGGGCGATATGAACTTCCCGTTCGGCGGCTACAAACAATCGGGCAACGGCCGTGACAAGTCGTTGCACGCACTGGAGAAGTACACCGAGCTGAAGTCTACGCTGGTGCGGCTGCGCTAAAGGATTCGCAAGCCAGCGCGGCGGTGCGTCGTTCCGGCGCCGTCGCGTTCCCAATGAATCCGAAGCCGGGCGATACGCGCACAACCTCAGGAAAACCGCGCGTGTTGCCGGCATGTTTTATCAGGTCATCCCATGACTGAACTCCTCTATGGCGACGGTGCAATCCGCCGTCCGTCCCTCTACGGGTCCTCGATCGAAAATACCTACGCGGGCGTGCTGTCGTTCATGCGGCGCAAGTACACGCGCGAACTGGCCGGGGCCGACGTGGTCGTTTCCGGCGTGCCGCTCGATCTGGCTACCACCTTTCGCTCCGGCGCGCGCCTCGGTCCCGCTGCGGTGCGGGCGGCGAGCGTGCAGTTGTCCGAGTTGCATCCCTATCCGTGGGGCTTCAATCCGTTCGACGATCTCGCCGTGACCGATTACGGCGACTGCTGGTTCGACGCGCACAACCCGATGACCGTCAAGCCGGCCATCGTCGAGCATGCCCGCACGATTCTGCGTTCGGATGCGAAGATGCTGACGTTGGGCGGCGATCACTACATCACCTATCCGTTGCTGATCGCGCATGCGGAGAAGTATGGCAAGCCCTTGTCGCTGATCCATTTCGACGCCCACTGCGATACCTGGGCCGACGATAGTCCGGACAGTCTGAATCACGGCTCGATGTTCTACAAGGCGGTGAAGGACGGCCTGATCGATCCGAAGACGTCGGTGCAGATCGGCATCCGCACGTGGAACGACGACTTCATGGGTATCAACATCCTCGATGCGGCGTGGGTGCATGAGCATGGCACGCGCGCTGCGGTGGAGCGGATCATGTCGATTGTCGGCGAGCGTCCCACGTATCTGACCTTCGATATCGACTGTCTCGATCCGGCTTTTGCACCGGGCACGGGCACGCCGGTAGCCGGCGGCTTGTCGTCGGCACAGGGGCTCGCCATCGTGCGGGGCCTGGGCGGCGTGAACCTGATTGGCGCGGACGTCGTCGAAGTGGCGCCCGCCTACGACCAGAGCGAGATCACCGCCATTGCCGCCGCGCACATTGCCTGCGACGTGCTGTGCCTGTGGCGGCAACGCAAGGTAGCGGGGCGTTGACGTTGTTGTAAGCAGCGCGGCCGGCGTCAGCTCGCGGAGGACGCTTCGCGGGGTTGGCGCCGGCCTTCCAGTAGACCGAGTGTGTATATGGCAAGCGCGCCGCTGGCGAGCGCGAGTTGCCACATCAGCATGTCGCTGCCTAGCGCCTTCATGGCGAAGCCGGCGAGCAACGGACCGGCAATCGAGCTGACCGTGAAGGTCAGCGAAACCAGCCGCATGTTGCGGGTCAAGGCGGCTTTATCGCCGCTTGCGGCGGCGAACATGCCTAGCGTGATAAAGGCGCTATTCATTCCACCCAGCAAGACTGCGCTCGCCGCCAGCAGCCCCGACGCAGGCGCGGCCAGGGCGAACGACACGACTGCAAGCGCGCTTGCTGCTGCACAGACGACGACCGCTGCGGCGAGACTGACGCGCTGGGCGAACCAGCCAACCGGAAACTGCAACGCCATCCCGCCGATACCGAAGCAGGTGAGCAGGGTAGCGGTTTGTGTCGCGCTGAGTCCGCGTCCGTCGGCGAAGAGCGGAAAGAGGCCGTAGAGCGCGCCGTCGCCGAGACCACCGAATGCCACGACCACCATGCCGAGACAGACGAGCGGGCCGATTGCCGGTGTTTGGAACCTGGCCTTGGCAGGTTCGGTTGCGAGGTGTGCGGGTAAGTGAGGTTGCAGTGCTAGCTCGCGGGTCTGCGGCGTCGTTGGCGCAGCGAGCGGATTCGCTGGACGTCCGCTTGAGCGCGCAGCGTTGGGGCGGCGCGACTCGGCAGCGGTCAACCATAGCGGAATCGCCGCGGCAAACGTGAACAACGCCCCCGCACCAAAGGTGATGCGGCCATCGACGGCGCACCACGTTGCAAGAGCCGGCCCGATTACACCGGCCGCTGCGATCAGCGCTTCATGAATGCCGACCACCCGGCCACTGGCCCGCTCGGGCACTAGTCTGTACAACCAGGTTTCATTGGCGATCCAGCGCAGGCCGATGCCGAGTCCGGTCAGCATGCCGGGAATCAGCCACCACGGCCACGCCAGCCAGCCTATCGTTGCGAATGCGACGATGCTCGCCGCAAGCCCCAGCGTAACGGTTGCCTTTGCACCGATTCGCTCCGCCAGATGCGGCGCCGCCAGCAGCCCCGCGACCATGCCGGCCCACTGGGCAGCGGAAAACAGCCCCGCGCGCGGTGCGTCGAGGCCGTGATGCGCCAGCCAGACCGGCAACACCATAAAGCCGATCCCGAACTGGCCGATCTGCGCCAGCGCCGACACGGCGGTCAGCGCGCCGATCGCACGCCAGCGCACCGGCGTCGCGGGATTCATGAGCCGCTCCGTTCGGGCATCGGCAAGCCCTGTTCGCGGCATTCGACCGGGCAACCTGCTGCGAGGCACGGACCGTCGTCGCATAGACGACACAACTGCATGGCATGCGCAGGGTCGCGCGTTTCATGCCAGAGAATCTTGATCAACAGGTCTTCGAACACGACCCGTTCGTCGTCATCGAGCCGGCTTACCACGCGCTGCAGCATGCGTTCGCGCGCTGTCTGCATGCGCTTCGCTTCGCGCCGGCCAGCAGTGGTCAGCGCCAGCGCCACCGCGCGTTTGTCGGCGCCTGGTTTCTTTTCGATCAGGCCGGCCTCGGCCAGACCCGCCACCGCGCGGACGGCCGCCGGATGCGACAGATCGACCGCATCGCGCAGCACTTCAATGGAGGAGTCCGGATACTGGCCCACCGCATTGAGGATGGCGCGCGCCGTGGGACCGGCGAGCGCGGCCACGGTGGTCTGCGCATTCATCTCGTCCGTCACCAGCAGGGCGAGCACCCCAAGCAGATTTTCTGTGCGCTGCGTCATGGCAATACCTCAATGTGTGCTGTCTGCATATATGCATGATGCACACATTGAGGAAGGAGCGCAAGTTTACTTTTGCGGTGGCGAGTCAGCCTGAAATCGCCGCTTAGGCCTGCTGCGTCCTCGTTGATGCGATCACATCGGCCACGCTCGTAGCGGTCGCAGCGGACAGCGTCCAGCCAAGATGCCCGTGTCCGGTGTTATAGAACACGCCGGGCAGGCGGCCTTTGCCGACCTTTGGCAACATGCTGGGCAGCATCGGACGCAAACCGGCCCATGGAATGACGCGCGACGTATTCACCTGCGGGAAGTAGCGACGGGTCCATTCGGTGAGCGGAGCAATGCGTTCGGCGCGGATATCGCGATTGAAGCCGTTGATTTCCGCTGTGCCGGCCACGCGGAAGCGGTCGGCGCCGAGACGGCTCGTGACGATCTTCGCGCTGTCGTCGAGCAGGCTGACCCAGGGCGCGCCTTGCTGGCTCGCGGCGTCGTCGAGGCTCACGGTGATCGAATAGCCTTTGACCGGGTAGATGTTGACGCGGTCGCCGAGCATCGACGCGAATGCGCGGCTCTTCACGCCGGCACACACGACGATCTGCGCAAACGTCTGCTGAAACGGCTCGCCCGCCTGCCTCGCGGCGACGCTGAAGGCGCCGGCGGAATCGCGCGTGATCGACGCAATCTCCGTGTCGTAGCGGAATTCGACGCCATGACGCTCGCACGCTTGCGCGAGGCCGCGGGTGAACTTGTGGATGTCGCCGGTCGAATCTGAGGGCGTGAAGAAGCCACCGTGGAAGGCGCCGTCGAGCGTCGGTTCAATGCGGCGAATGTCGGCCACGCTCACCGCGTTGCGCTCGAGGCCGCCTTCGTTGAGCAGCGCATTCACCTTCGCTGCTGCATCGAACTCCTTGCGGGTCTTGTAGACGTGCAGAATGCCGCGCTTTTCGAGGTCGAAATCGATCTGCTCGCGCGCCGCAATCGAAAACAGATGCTCGCGCGCGGCGATCGCCAGCCGCACGGTTTCGATGGTGTTGGCACGGTAATGCGGAATCTGCCGCAGGAACTCGCCCATCCACGAGTACTTGTGCCAGCTCGGCAGCGGATTGAGCAGCAGCGGGGCGTCGCGCGTCAGCATCCAGCGCAGGCCTTTGACGACCGTGGCGGTGCTGTTCCACACCTCGGCGTTGCTGACCGATAGCTGGCCGCCGTTGGCGAATGAGGTTTCCATCGCGGCGTAGCGGTGGCGTTCGAACACGGTAACGTTGAAGCCGCGTTGCGCGAGGGCGTAAGCGGTCGTGACGCCGGTAATGCCGGCGCCAATGATGGCGATGCGTGACATGTCATGGTCCAGAGTGAGTGAGCAGGGCCGTTGCCGGCTTCCATGCCCCATCTGTCCATGTACCTGAGAGTTTCTTTCCGCGCGCATCCCGTTGCCGGGCGGGCGGAAATCCCCTTCGGTGGGCGCGTTAAGCGCCGCTCTCCAGATGTTCCCGCTGGGCGGTCCTTGTGCCTGAGAGTTTCCGGGGCGGTTGCTCCGTCGGCGCCGTCACCGCATTTCTGCGTGACAGTCTCTCCCGCGACAGCGTGTAGAACGGCGTAACGGTAGCCGTTCGCAAATAATCCGGCAAGCGTTTTTTTGCGGTTGCGGTTTTCTGTCCTAGCGGCGCGGGTGGTTCGCATATTTGCGCCGGGTGCATCAATCGTATAGCCTTGGTCAGGTTCGCCAGCCTTGATCCAACCTAACTATCCTGCACCGTGAAGGACATCCTCGCCCTCAAGCTCTACACCCGCGTTGCGCGTCTCGGCAGTTTCTCGGCTGCGGCGCGTGAGTTCGGGCTGTCGCAATCGCAGGTGTCGCGCATCGTCGCCGAGCTGGAAGGCGACCTGGGCGCGCGCCTGCTCACGCGTACCACGCGGGCGGTCGTGTTGACCGACGCGGGCGCCGAGTTCCTGTCGCGTCTGGATCCGATCCTCATGGCGCTCGAGGATGCCGAGCAGAGCGTGCGCGAAGGCAGCGAGTTGCGCGGCATGTTGCGCATGAGCATGCCCAGCAGTGTCGCAATCCGCGAAGTCATTCCACGGCTCGCGCCGTTTCTCCAACGTCATCCGGAGTTGCGTCTGCAGATGTTGCTCGGCGACCGCCCGCAGGATCTCGTCAAGGACGCGGTGGATGTCGCCATCCGGCTCGGGCGTCTGGTGGATTCGAGCGCGACGGCCACGCTGATCACGCAGATTGCGCGGGTGATCGTCGCCTCGCCCGATTACCTCGAACGCCATGGTGTGCCGGTGACGCCCGATCAACTGACGCAGCACCGCATCGTGGGTGGACCCGCGTCCGTGGTCCCGACGGGCTGGAAGTTCGCACGCGCAGGCGAGGAGGTGGCGCTCGACCTCGACGCGCATTTCTCGACCAACGAGAACGAGGGCGCCGTCGCTGCCGCGGCTGCCGGCATCGGCATTGCTTCGACCAGCGAATGGGCTTGCCGCCGCGAACTGGCCGATGGCTCGCTGGTCCGGCTGCTGGTCGACTGGAAGACGGCCGACATCCCGGTGCATGCGTACTTTCCGATGGGCCGCGCAACCCGCGCCGCCGGGCGCGCAGTCGTCGAACATCTCATGGCCGATTTCAGGCGCGAACAGCGCGCCGCTGTTTTGTGAACCTCACGATTCCTGCGCCTTAGTGCCGGCTTGTCGCGGCGGCCTCCGGCTGCCTGGCGTATGACGTATGGCCCGGCCGCCGCGTCGCCATCTATGCATCCCATACATAAGACATAGCAGAAACCGATGGCTACCGCCGGCGGCGGCGCGCGCTTATCTTCTCCATCATCCGCTTCGCCAATACCTGACTAACATGGGGCGGCGGCGATTCGATTCATTCACGTTCATCGAGACTGACATGAGCAAAACGACACCGGAGCAAAACAAGGCCCTCGTCCTGGAGGCATTCGATACGCTGTTCAACCAGCGCGACTATGAGGTGGCCGAACGCTTCTGGTCAGACCGCTACATTCAGCACAGTGCGCATATCGCGCCGGGACGCGAGGGTCTGTTTGCGCTGATCCGCACGCTGCCCGACACGCTGCGCTACGAGAATCAGTTGATCGTGGCCGAAGGCGACTACGTGATCGCGCACGGCCGTTTCTCCGGCAGCGGCAGACCGGCCGCGTGGATTGCTGCGGACGTCGTCCGCTTTGAGGACGGCAAGCTCGCCGAACACTGGGACGTGCTGCAAGACGAAGTCACTGCGGCGCAATCGGTCAGCGGTCTGCCGATGTTCGGCGACCGGTTCCCCGGTTGAGCGCTGAAGTCACTATTACGGCAGTCTCAACCTATCTGCGATATCCGTAAGGAGTCCATTATGAAACTCAGCGGCAACACAATCTTTATTACGGGCGGCGGTTCAGGCATTGGCCGTGGGCTGGCCGAGGCGCTGCATCGGCGCGGCAACAAGGTGATCATCGGCGGACGGCGGCGCAGCCATCTCGACGAGGTGGTGGCCGCGAACCCCGGCATGGCGGCAGTCGAGCTGGACATCACCGATGCGGCGAACATCGAGCGAGTGGCGGCGCAACTGATCAAGGCGTATCCCGCTCTCAACGTGCTGATCAACAACGCGGGTGTGATGCAAACGGATGCGGCGGCCGGCCGCATCGACGATGCGCTGATGGTTTCCACCATCACGACCAACCTGATGGGGCCGATCCGCATGACTTCCGCGCTGATCGATCATCTCAAGACGAAGAACGATGCCGTGGTCGCCTATACCAGTTCGGTGCTGGCGTTCGTGCCGCTGGCGGTGACGGCGGTGTATTCGTCGACCAAGGCGGCACTGCATTCCTATGTCATGTCGCAACGCTTCATGCTGCGCGATACCACGGTACGTGTGCTCGAAATCGCGCCGCCGTGGGTGCGCACCGATCTGATGAACAGCCGCGAGGCCGAACAGGCCATGCCGCTAGATGCGTTTATCGACGAAACGATTGCCGCTCTCGGCACCGACGCCAATGAGGTGCTGGTCGAGAACGCCAGGTTGTTCCGCGGTAACCCCGGACCGGGCGAGCATGATCTTGTGAACGGCTTTAACGCGCAGATGGTGGAAGTGTTCTCGGGGTGAGGCGGGGTCTTTATGAAGCGCCATGCGTACTCGGGCTACTTAACCTCAAACACGCTATAGACCGGGCCATCCGCAAACCGGTGGCCCGTTCCGATCGCGACCACCCGGTTCAGCCATTCATACTTGCCGGCAGGTGCTTCAAAGAGCGGATTGATGCGGAAGTAGTAGCTGGCCGGATCGACTTTCTCGCCTTTTTCCAGCCGCTGGATCACGTCGGCCGCGCCGTGGCGGATGCCGCGATAGGCCATCGTGATGTGGGCACCGTCCTCGGTTTCAAGGATCAGGCGCACGTCGAGCGTGGTGCTGCCGTCGCTGCGCACGGTCTGCCAGTCGCTGCCGCCGTCCAGCACCTTGCCGGATAGACGCTCGCCGGCGAAGGTGCCGGACGGCACGATACCGATGCGTCGAAACGGTCCCGGCGTCGCGCCGACCGTCACGATCGGTTTGACGTCGAGGCGCATCACGAACAGCGGTCGTGTTTGCACACTCTGGAGCGGTGCGGGGAGCTCGTGGAAAGCGGGCGTGGACATCGTAATCACCTTGAGCGTTGAGCGCATGACGTTGCGTGCCGTGCGGTTGAGTTTACCGGTTCTGATGGATCGTCGGGGCGGCTACTTCAGCGGCGAGAACTCCGTGGGACGCATGATTCTCTCCTGAAGCCACGGCACGCCTTGAGTCGGTGCTGCCGGTGATCGCTGCCGTAGAACGCATCAGCAATGACACAGAAGGCTCAATAAAAATAAACCGGATAACTAAACAAATACCAATTTATCCAGGCCGAACGAAACCTGCATGACAGACACCGCCGATCGTTACGCAGCGGTTCTGCCGCCGTTGACCCTGAGAATTTCGCCGGTCATGAAGCTGGCCTTTTCCGACGCCACGAACACGATCGCCTCAGCGATTTCCTCCGGCGTTCCGGCCTTACGTTCCGCGCCGGCGGTGAGCCGGTTCAGCATTGCGGTTTCAACAGGACCGGGCGCGACGGCGTTGACCCGCACGCCGAATGCCGCGGCTTCGAGCGCCGCCGATTTGGTGAGTCCCTCTACGGCATGCTTGCTGGCGACATACAGCGAGAGGCCGGCCGCGCCTCGCAGGCCCATGGTCGACGAGATATTGACGATGCTGCCGCTGCCTTGCGCCGACATGACGCGCAGTTCGTGTTTCATCGCGAGCAGCGTGCCGAGCACGTTGGTGTCGAACACAGCCGTGTAGCGCTCGGGTGTCTGATCCAGCACCGGGATGGTTTCGCCCTCGGTGCCTGCCGCGTTCACGGCGATGTCCAACCGGCCGAAGCGTGCGACGACGGCGTCCACCAGCTTGCTCACGTCGTCTTCGAAGCGCACGTCCGATTGCACGAACTCGGCTTGTGCGCCGGTGGAACGCAGTTCCTCGGCGAGTTGCCGGCCTTCTTCCACGCGCCGGCCTGAGACGACGACACGGGCCTTGTCACGCGCAAAAGCAAAAGCGGTGGCGCGACCGATACCGGTGAGCGCGCCGGTGATGAGTACAACGGGTTGGGTGGTCATGGATAGTCCTTGATCGGGTGGCGCGAGCCGTCCTTGCGGCGGCTCGCTGCCGAGCTCAGTCCTGCACGTCGATGGCGTCGACGCGGTCGGGGTAGAAAGCGACGTGAGCCTTGATCTCTTCGACCGCCGCATACGGATTCTCATACGTCCAAACCGCATTCACCGAGCGCGCGCCGCCCGCTGGAATCGAGTAGTACGAGCAGTCGCCCTTGTAGGGGCAATACGTGGCATGCTCGGTGCGTTCCAGCAAGGTCATGTCCACGTCCTTTCGCGGGATGTACAGCACAGCGGGGTAGGCGGCCTCGCGCAGCGTCAGCGCCTCGCGCGTATCGGCGATCACCTTGCCGGCAAGCGTGACCACGACGCGCGCCGGGTTCGGCTCGATGGTGATCGGATGATCGGGGCCCGGTACCTTGACGGTCTTGCCTGACGGGTTGAGGTTGCTTGACATGGAAACACTCCTTGAGTTGATCGCCGTGCGCAAGAGCCAGGCGAGACCGGTGCTGCGGGCCGCTGCCGTTCAGGCGGCAGACGGCAGGAAGTCGAAATATGAACGTTCGTCGCCGCGTTGCAGGATGTCCTCGGCGCCTTCGCGGTCGAATCCACCTGCTGCCATGATGGGCCCTTTGAAGAATTTGCGCAGAAACGATGATGCGACCGGCGACTGACCCCGGCCCAGGCCGTTCAGGTTCATTTCGACATCCTGATTGATGGAAGCTGTCTCAGTTCTAAAAGCCAGCCTCTGTCAGCTCTTCACCGCGGCAATCAAAGCTTCGAACCGCCGTCGACGTGCAGCGTGTCGCCCGTCACCCAGCGTGCGTCGTCGGAGGCGAGGAAAGCGACGGCGCCGGCGATGTCGTCGGGTTGTGCGATGCGCTTGAGCGCCTGCATGCCCAACGTCATATCGCGGCCAGCATCGGTCTTGGTGAAGCTCGACATGTCGGTGGCGACTACGCCGGGCGCGACGGCGTTGACGGGAATGCCGCGTTCGCCGAGTGCAGCGGCAAAGTGCTTGACCAGCGTATCGACGGCGCCTTTGGTCGCTGCGTAAGCCGACAGGGCGCCGACTGCGGCATGCGCCGCCAGCGAGGACAGCAGCACAACGCTGCTGCCTTCGCCCAGCACCGGCAGCAACTGCTGTACGAGGAAATAGGGCGCCCGCACATTCACGGCGAACAGGTTGTCGAAGTCTTCGACGGTGGTGTCTTCGATGCTCGCGGCCTTCGCGATGCCGGCGTTGGCGACAAGCACATCCAGACGCGCGCCGACGATCTCGCGCACTTGCCTGGCAAGCGTCTGCGGACCGTCAGCCGCGCGCAGATCGGCGCCGACTTTCTGGGCCTTGCCGCCTGCCGCGCGGATTTCGGCGACCACCGCATCCGCTTCCTTTTCTCCACTGCTGTAGTGCACCAGTACTTCGGCGCCCTGTTTGGCGAGGGCTAGGGCGCTGGCGCGGCCAATGCCGCGGGAAGCGCCGGTGACGAGGGCGGTCTTGCCGTTCAGATTAGTCATGATCAAGCTCCTGTGAGGTTGAAAGCTGGTGTGCCTGCGGAGTGGGGATGCGCGCCGCGTGACCTGCGAATCGGAGCAGCGGTGCGTGGCGTCATATCCGTTTGCGTCGCTGTCTTGGAAGCTAATTTAGTGGCGCGCGCGGCAAAGGAAAAAGACTTTGTGGGCTGGTGGCCATGCTTCGGGAGCATGCCTCAGTGGTGTCGCGCGCAATTGTTCGCGCTGTGCAGCCCAATAGGGCGTGATACGGCGGGATGTCGGAAGAATGAAAGCATGCGGGCGCATGCATGGCTGGGGGTGTGGTGCCGCGCGACGGCAGCGGAGGAGACTAATGGACCATCTACAAGGAGGCGGCGGAGGTGTCCGTTAAAGTGCGGCGGCGGGTCGGGATAAGCGCCACGGAGGGCCGGCGCGCGGCGGCTAGCGGGCCACCGCCCACCGTCCACCGCTCGCACCGAATCGCAGCTATACGCTCTTTCAGGCCGCCCCTTCCAGATACTCGATCGCTTCGGCCAGCACCATTTGCGCGGCATTGGCCGGACGTGCCGCCGTGCGGCCGGCCGGTCCATACACGGCGTCGCCGCGCACGATGCTGTTGCCCGTGAGCGCGCAGACGCCTTGCGAACGCGCGATGCGGCGAATCCACAACTGCTCGCAATAGTTGGCCGCAGTGGAGTCGCGCCAGGTAATCGATACGGACTTCGCGGTGAAACGCTCGACAAAAGTCACGACGGCGCTCTTCGCAAGCGCTGATGGCGCGCGTGCACGATCGGCCGCGGCGCCGCGGCGCACGCGCCCGGTGCATTCGCGCCCGGCGCGTTGCGCGGACTGGCGAAGGTCTTCGGTGGCTTTCCGCGCGGCTGCATTGACTTTCGATTCGCTTTCACTCGCTTCGTTCGACACCGGCTCGGCGTCGTCCCCCACGTGCTTGGCGTCCTTCAGTCCGGCAATGACGAAAGCCCATGGGTCCGCAAGGCGGGCAGGCGTCAAGGTGGACACCATCGCCGGTCCGGCGGGCGGCGCCAAGGCCTCGCCGCCTGACGGGAAGGCACGTTCGGTGGCGTCGTGATGGTCGGCAGAGTCGGCCTTCAGGCGTCGATTGCGCGGCGCGGTCCGTTGATGCGTGGCCGCGAAGTCTGACCCGGTTCCTGTTCCGTTCACGTCGAATCCTTTGTTTGGCTCTATCCTCGCGGACAGAACGGACTGTAACGATGTGCTGCCTCGATGCACTTCGGCACCCCTGCCGCAGCGCGGCGAGAAGACGCCAATGCCCGTCGTGGCGGCATGCGGCACAACGGGATATGAAGTGTGGATGCCCTTTACGACACCCTCGACGCATCATATCGACTGCGTTGCAGCGGATAAATACGCGTTCCCTGAAAACTCCGTTTGCGTTCGGCTAACAATCGGCCATGGGTCGCGCGGGCGCCCTATGGCGGTCACACGGTCACGACGATCTTGCCGAACTGGCCGTTTTCCTCCAGATGGCAGTGGACGTCCAGGATATCGTCGAACTTGAAGGTACGATCGATCACCGGTTCGAGTGCGCCGCTCTCCAGGCCTTTGAGGACAAATTCCATTGCCGCTTCGCGGCGGGTATGGTCGCCGCTCGGATGCTTCACGACCGCGTAGTCAGGCGCGGTGATGACTTCGCCGTAGGTCGAGTAGTGCGGTAGGGTTGCTAATTAAGATTGCTAATTAAATTAACTGGCTAAAACTTCGATCTACCGTCGACGTATAACGTCTCGCCGGTGATCCAGCGCGCGTCATCCGAGGCCAGAAAAACCACGGTGCCGCCGATGTCCTCGGGCCGCGCGATCCGCATGAACGTCTGCATCGCGGGCGCGGCCTCGCGACCCCCCCGGTTGCCGCGAGCGCCGGCACGGCCACCGGCTGAGCGGATCTGTGCGACCACTTCGTTCGCCGCCTGGTCTTCGTGACAATAATGCACGAGCACCTGGGCGCCGGCGTGTGCAAGGGCCAGCGCGCTGGCGCGGCCAATGCCGCGCGAGGCGCCCGTGACGAGCGCGGTCTTGCCGCTGAGAGGGCTCATAGTCGGACTTGTCGCGTTTCAATGCTCACCGCTGATCACCACAACCGGTGTGCTCATGTCGGTTCTTCAACGGCATAGATGGAAGGCATGAGGCGCAGCCGCTACCGAACCCGATCGTGCTGATCGTGTTGCCGTCGCTTCTGCCTCTGCTGCTCAATCTAGCCGGGGCTTGCGCAAAGTGAAAAGACTTTGTAGGCTGGCCGGCATGCCTGTCAGGCATGGACCGCCACCGAGGGCCTATGGAGCTTCGCCATTTGCGGTATTTCATCGCCGTTGCCGAGACCGGCAGCTTGACGGTTGCAGCCGAACGCCGGCTGTTCACCTCGCAGCCGTCGCTGAGCCGCCAGATCCGCGATCTGGAAGAGGAGGTCGGTGCCGAACTGTTCAATCGCAGTGCGCGTGGCGTCGAGCTGACCGCGTCGGGCAAGGCGTTTCTCGATCATGCGCGGCTCGCGCTGTCGCAAGTCGATGCCGCCACCGAAGCCGCGCAGCGCGCCTCGCAGCCCACCCGGCAGGTCTTCGCGCTGGGCTTTCTGACGGGCGAGGAGATGACGTGGCTGCCGCGCGCGATGCAGGTGCTGCGCGACGAATTGCCGAAGATCGACGTCACCGTGTCGAGTCACTATTCGCCGGATCTGGCCGACGGGCTGGCGCGCGGCAAGCTCGATCTCGCGTTTCTACGCGCCGAACCGGGCTTCGATCTCGACTATCGCGTGGTGAGCCGCGAGAAACTCATTGTGCTGATGCCGAGCGACCATCCGCTGACCGAGCGCACCAGCATCCGCCCAGAGGATTTCAGGGGCGAGCCCTTCATCATGGCGACGAACAAGGCGACGGTGCTGAATCAGGTGATCCTGCGGTATCTGCGCGAGAACGCGATCGATGTCGCGCCCGAACACGGGGTCGACAATCTCGCGATGGCTATGTCGCTGGTGGCGTCGACGCGTGGGCTCGCGCTATTGCCGGAATACGCCAACAATCTGCTCCCGTGGTCGGTGGTAAGCCGTCCGCTCGAAGGCGAGGCGCCGACCATCGATCTGGTGATCGGTTATAGCAAGTCGAATACGTCTGCCGTGTTGAAGCTGTTTCTTTCCAGAGCGGACGAGTTGATGGGCGGACTGTATTCGACGACGAGTATCTGACCTGGGTTCGCCTTCAACGACCCGCCATGACACAGCCGGGATGTTAGAGGGCGCTCAACCATCAGGCGATGCCGCCCAGCTTCAAGGCATCGAGCGTCATGTGTGCGCCGAGCGTGACCAGAACGGCTCCCATCGCCCAGCGTTGCGCGAGCAGAAGTCCCGGCCGTCTCGCGAGGAACGTCGCCATGCTGCCGGAGCAGACGGCTACGAAGCCATTGACCGAAGCGAACGCAACAATTAACGACGAGCCGAGCACGAGCGATTGCCTGAGTACGCTGCCGTCCTGATAGTCGATGAATTGCGGCAGGAGCGACAGGAAGATCATCGCCAGCTTGGGATTCAGCAGACTGGTCGTGGCGCCCATCGCGAGGAGCCGGCGGGGCTGCTCACGAGGCAGTTCGCGAACTTCGAGGGGAGAGCGGCCACCCGGCTTCACCGCCTGCCACGCCAGATAGAACAGATACGCGGCACCCACCGCACCCAACGCGCTGGCTGCGTAAGGCACGCTCAGGAACAACGCCGTGATGCCGAACGCTGCCGCGAACATATAGAAGAGGTATCCGAGCATGACGCCCGCCAGCGATATCAAGCCGGCCGTGCGTCCTTGCGCAATGGAGCGCGACATCACGTAGACCATGTTCGGGCCGGGCGTCACAGCCAACATGCCACCCACCATCAGAAATCCATAAATCGACCCTGTACCGTGCATTTCGCGGGCTCCCCCAAGTGCGCATGGGTCGTAGTATCGGTTTGACGCCTAATCTGGTAAAACGAATTAAATTGAATGAATTGATCAGATTTTCTGACGAACATGAAAAAACTCGATCTGGACGTGCTTGAAATGCTGGTCGCGGTTGCCGATACGGGATCGTTTGCTCGCGGTGCGGAGTCCGTGCATCGTTCGCCGTCGGCGGTGAGCATGCAGGTCAAGGCGCTTGAAGAAGCGCTGGGAAAGCCGCTCTTCGTGCGCAGCACGCGTAACGTGGCGATTACCGCAGAGGGCAAGACGCTGCTGGACTATGGCCGGCGAATGCTGGCGATGCGCGAGGAAGCGTGGGCGTCGGTCGTTCGCCCGGAGATGAAGGGCCGCGTCACGATTGGCGTGCCTGACGACTACGTTTCTTCGGTGCTGCCCCAGGTTCTGGGAAAGTTTGCCATGGCTCATCCACGTGTCGAGATTCGGGTCATCGGTCTGCCTAGCAGCGCGCTCGCGCCCTTGCTCAAAGACAACACGCTGGATCTCGCGTGCATGACGAAAACAAAGGGCGTCGCAGGCGATTTCATCCGTTTCGAGCCGATGGTGTGGGCCGGGTCGTCCGCAAGAAAGGTGTGGAAAGAGCGTCCGCTTCCGCTTGCCGTTTTCGCCGACGGCAGCACTGCGCGTGCTTATGCCGTCAGCGCGCTTCAGCGTGCAAATATCAAGTATCGGATGTCCTACGAAAGCCCGAGTTTGCTGGGCCTGATCAGCATGGTCGAAGCCGGGCTCGCGGTCGCGCCGCTCGCAAGATGCAGCGTGCCGGACCATCTGGTTCAGTTGTCGCAGAACGAAGGCTTGCCGCCCCTAGATGAGCTCGAAGTCATTCTTGCGCGCAGTGCCCGGTCCGCGCGACCGCCCTGCGATTTTCTCGCTGAGCAGATTCTGGCCGAGTTGAGGACCTGATGCGGTGGTTCTGCTTCGAGGGCGATGTGCGATAGAACGTGGTTAGTCTTCAAAGCCGTTCAATGATCGCCTTCGCCGCGGCCGGATTGCGCTCCTTGAAACCGCTGATCACGTAGAGATAAACATCGCGGCCGCCCTTGGCGGCGGCCTTCGCCTCCACCGGCCGCAGATCGTCAGGGACCGTGCCGGCGGCCAACTGATGGGCCCGCTCGGCCCAGGCGTCGAGCGCCTTCTTCGAATAGCCTTGCGCCTGCGCGTCGGACGTCCCCATGATGCGCGCATACACGAACGGCGCGGTGATGTTGGCGATCTGCGGATAGTCGCTGTCGCCGGCGAGTACGATCGCCACGTCGTATTTGCGCGCCAACGCGACGAAGGTTTCAGTGCGGAAACTCTCGTGCCGCACTTCGACAGCATGCCTCAGCGTAAGGCCGTCCAGTTTCTTCGGCAGCAAGGCCAGAAATGCTTCGAAATCCTCTGCATCGAATTGCTTGGTGGTGGCGAACTGCCAGTTGATCGGGCCGAGTTTCTGTTTCAGATGCTCGAGGCCGCTGCCGAAGAAGCGCTCGATACTGTCGCCGGCTTCGGCCAGCACGCGCCGGTTCGTCGCGTAGCGCGGCGCCTTTAAGGCGAACGCGAAGTCGTCGGGCGTTTCGTCGTGCCACTTCATATAGCTCTCGGGCTTTTGCAAGCCGTAGAACGTGCCGTTGATTTCGATGGTGGTCAACTGGCGGCTCGCGTACTCGAGCTCGCGCTTTTGCGTGAGGTCGTCGGGATAAAACACGCCGCGCCATGGGGCATAGGTCCAGCCTCCAATGCCGACCCGAATGTGCGGTTTCGTGCGCGTTGCCATATGCGGTTTTCCTCGTTGTTCCGGTTTGCCTTCGGCGAGCGCCCAGCTTAACGCAGCCGCCGTGCCGTTGTCTCAGATCTGCCGCAAACACCTTCTCCTGCTGCCCTCAGGCCCTCATGGGCTATCTCAAAACGGGATAGTTGTTATCTGTTATATCGCGTTGCGCGATATGCCGGGTAGTCGGCACACTGGGGCCACAAATCAATCGCCGCAGCAAGGAGACAATCATGCGCACTCAAGTCGGCATCATCGGCGCCGGGCCGGCAGGCCTGCTTCTTTCCCATTTGCTTCATCTGCGTGGCATCGAGTCGGTCGTGCTCGAATCGCGTACGCGTGAGCAGATCGAATCCACCATTCGTGCAGGCGTGCTCGAACAGGGCACCATGGACTTGCTGAGCGAATCCGGCGTCGGCGCGCGCATGAAGGCGGAGGGGGCGCTGCATCACGGTTTCGAACTGGCCTACGAGGGCAAGCGCCGGCGTATCGATCTGACCGGACTGACGGGCCACGCCATCACCGTCTATGCGCAGCACGAGGTTATCAAGGACCTGGTCGCCGCGCGCGTGGAGGCGGGCGGCGCCTTGCTGTTCGGCGTCTCCGAGACGTCGATACACGGCATCGATACCGCCGCCCCGTCGATCCGCTTCACGCATCAAGGCGAGCCGTGCGAACTCCAGTGCGACTTCGTGATCGGCTGCGACGGCTCGCAAGGGGTGTCGCGTGCGTCGATTCCCGCGGCGTTGCGCAAGGACTATGAACGGGTCTATCCGTTCGGCTGGTTCGGGATTCTCTGCGAAGGACCGCCGTAGTCCGACGAACTGATCTATGCGCGCCATGAACGCGGTTTTGCACTCGTCAGCACCCGTTCGGCGAACGTGCAGCGGATGTATTTCCAGTGCGACCCGAAGGAGTCGGTGAACAACTGGTCCGACGATCGCATCTGGGCTGAGCTGCATGCACGGGTCGATTCCGCGGACGGTCAGAAGGTCGTGGACGGCAAGATATTCCAGAAGAATATTGTCGGCATGCGCAGTTTTGTTTCGACCACCATGCAGCATGGCCGGCTCTTTCTGGCCGGCGATGCGGCGCATATCGTGCCGCCTACCGGGGCGAAAGGCCTGAACCTTGCAGTGGCGGACGTGCGCGTGCTAACCGCTGCCTTGCGGGCGTTCTATGAAGAGAACCGCACGGATCTGCTCGATGGCTACAGCGCTACCGCGCTCAAACGCATCTGGCGTGCCGAGCATTTCTCGTACTGGATGACGCGCATGATGCACCGGCTCGACGATGCTTCGCCGTTCGAGCAGCAGCTTCAGGTCGCGGAACTGGAGCATGTCACGACCTCGCGTGCCGCGGCTACCGCGATGGCGGAGAACTACGTGGGTGTGGCGCCGGTATAGGCCAACGCGCTGGCCGGAAGATCGGATGCGCGAAGCGACGCGTTACGCACCATCCGCACCACCGACCTTCCGGCCGCGCCGCCCAGCCGGCGCGGCTGCGCTTGCCGCCCGCTGCGCCGCTTCGGCCGTCTCGGCCGCTTCCAGGCGCCGGCTTGCTTCGCCCACCTCATGCCTGAATTGCACCAACGCGGCCAGCGCCGCATCGGGCGGCTGCAGGGCCGCCCATAACACTTCGATCAGACTGTCCGCGGTGGCTTCGATATCCGTGCGGCGGTTGGCGAGCGTCGCGTCCCACAAGACGTGCTCCATCGGCCCGAACACCATGGAACGCAAGAGCCGCAACGGCACATCCGCGCGCACCTGGCCGGTTTCCTGGCCGTGCGCCAGCACGCGCATCAGCGAGGCCGTATAGCGCCGCTGCATATCGGTCAGCGTTTCGCTGAGTTCGTGATGCCGCGCACGCCCCTCCGACAGCACCAGCGCGCACAGGTCCGTGCCGTTCACCAGCATCAATCGCAGATGCATCCGCACAATGAAGGCGAATTGTTGCCGCACGCTGCCGTCGCGCGGCAGGCCGGTTTCGATTGCCTCGATGATTTCGTCATACCAGTCGCCTATCACCCGCGCGCACAACTCGCGCTTGCCGCGAAAGTAGCTGAATACCGTTGCCTCGGAGATACCCAGGCGCTGCGCGATCTCCGCCGTGGTGGCGCGCTCGTAGCCCTTCTCGGAGAACACGTCGCGCCCGGCCTGAAGAATTTCCTTCACGCGCTGCTGCGATTTGCGGCCGGCCGGCTGGCGGCGCGATGCCGGCGCTTCGGCCCTGGTTACGGCCTTCGGTGCGGCCATCATATGAGTCCAGTTCAAGTTTCGATTCCGGACAATCCCGGTGCCGCCGAGTTTAGCACGCTGGAACACGGCTAAAACGTGCTTCCGGCATATCTGAGTATCACTCAAAAATACCTATTGACGTATACGTAAATCTAGCGTGAAATTCGGCTTGGGCGAGCGCGTGTGGCCGCCGCGTCCGCAAGCGCGGCTGAGCGCGCACGAATGCCGATGAATTCCTGGAGACACTGCAATGAGTAACCTGCCCGGTTTGCAATTCCCGCTTGGTGAAGAGATCGAAATGCTGCGCGACAGCCTCGCCGGCTTTGCGGCGAAGGAAATCGCGCCGCGCGCCGCGGAGATCGATCGCACCGACCAGTTCCCGATGGACCTGTGGAAGAAGTTCGGCGATCTGGGCGTGCTGGGCATGACCGTGTCGGAGGAATATGGCGGCGCCAACATGGGCTACACGGCGCACATGATCGCCATGGAGGAGATCTCGCGGGCGTCGGCTTCGGTCGGCCTGTCGTATGGCGCGCATTCGAACCTGTGCGTGAACCAGATCCACCGCAACGGCACCGAGGCGCAAAAGCAGAAGTACTTGCCGAAGCTGGTGTCGGGCGAACACGTCGGCGCGCTCGCCATGAGCGAGCCGAACGCCGGCTCGGACGTGGTCAGCATGAAGCTGCGCGCGGACAAGAAGGGCGACCACTACGTGCTGAACGGCACCAAGATGTGGATCACCAACGGCCCCGATTGCGACACGCTGGTCGTCTACGCAAAGACGGATCTCGAAGCCGGCCCGCGCGGCATCACGGCGTTTATCGTCGAAAAGGGCATGAAGGGTTTTTCGGTTGCGCAGAAGCTCGACAAGCTCGGCATGCGCGGCTCGCATACGGGCGAACTGGTGTTCGAGAACGTCGAAGTGCCGGAAGAAAACATCCTCGGCCAACTGAACGGCGGCGTGAAGGTGCTGATGAGCGGGCTCGATTACGAGCGCGCGGTGCTGGCGGGCGGCCCCACCGGCATCATGGTCGCGGTGATGGACGCGGTGGTCCCGTACATTCACGACCGCAAGCAGTTCGGTCAGTCGATCGGCGAATTCCAGCTCATTCAAGGCAAGGTGGCCGATCTGTACACCACGCTGCAGGCATGCCGCGCGTATCTGTACGCGGTGGGCCGTCAGCTCGACACCATGGGCGCCGAGCACGTGCGCCAGATGCGCAAGGACTGCGCGGGCGTGATTCTCTATACCGCGGAAAAAGCCACGTGGATGGCCGGCGAAGCGATCCAGATTCTCGGCGGTAACGGTTACATCAACGAATATCCGGTGGGACGTCTGTGGCGCGATGCGAAGCTCTATGAGATCGGCGCGGGCACCAGCGAGATCCGCCGCATGCTGATTGGCCGCGAACTGTTTGCGGAAACGGCTTGATCCCTGAGCAGGGCCACCCGGCCGCCCCGGTTTAACGGAGCGGCGAAGAGAACCACGGCGCACAGGAGAGCCACGCAATGCCGATCATCGAAACAAAGCTGAATCCGCGCTCGGACGATTTCCGCAACAACGCGGCCGCGCTCGAGGCACTGGTTGCCGATCTGCGCGCCAAGGTCGACAAGCTCGCGCTGGGCGGCGGCCAGGCTGCGCGCGACAAGCACGTGGGACGCGGCAAGCTGCTGCCGCGCGACCGGATCGCGCAACTGCTCGATCCGGGCACGCCATTCCTCGAACTGTCGCAACTGGCCGCGTTCGGCATGTATCACGACGACGCGCCGGGTGCCGGCGTGATCACCGGCATTGGCCGCATTGCCGGGCAGGAATGCGTGATCGTTTGCAACGACGCCACGGTGAAGGGCGGCACGTACTACCCGGTGACGGTGAAGAAGCACGTGCGTGCCCAGGAGATCGCAGCGGAGAACCACTTGCCGTGCGTGTATCTGGTGGATTCCGGCGGCGCGAACCTGCCGAATCAGGACGATGTGTTCCCCGATCGCGATCACTTCGGGCGCATCTTCTTCAATCAGGCCAACCTGTCCGCGGCCGGCATTCCGCAGATCGCGGTGGTGATGGGCTCGTGCACGGCAGGCGGCGCGTATGTGCCGGCGATGAGCGACGAGTCGATCATCGTCAAGAATCAAGGGACGATTTTTCTGGGCGGCCCGCCTCTGGTGAAGGCCGCCACCGGCGAAGTGGTCAGCGCCGAAGATCTCGGCGGCGGCGACGTGCATACGCGTCTGTCCGGCGTGGTCGATCATCTCGCGCAGAACGACGCGCATGCGTTGGGGATTGCGCGCAGCATCGTCGGCAATCTGAATCGCACGAAGCAGGTGCCGGTGGCACTGCAGGAGCCGAAGCCGCCGCGCTACGACCCGAAGAGCCTGTACGGCGTGATTCCGGTCGATACGCGCAAGCCGTTCGATATTCGCGAGGTGATCGCGCGCATCGTCGACGATTCCGCCTTCGATGAATTCAAGGCCCGCTACGGCACCACGCTCGTCACCGGCTTCGCGCATATCTGGGGGCATCCGGTCGGCATCATCGCCAACAACGGCATCCTGTTTTCGGAGTCGGCGTTAAAGGGCGCGCACTTTATCGAACTGTGCTGCCAGCGCAAGATTCCGCTCGTGTTCCTGCAGAACATCACGGGCTTCATGGTAGGCCGCAAGTACGAAAACGAAGGTATTGCGCGCAACGGCGCCAAGATGGTGACGGCAGTGGCCACGGCCAAGGTGCCGAAGTTCACGGTGATCATCGGCGGCTCGTTCGGCGCGGGCAACTACGGCATGTGCGGTCGCGCCTATTCGCCGCGCTTCCTGTGGATGTGGCCGAACGCGCGCATCTCGGTGATGGGCGGCGAGCAGGCCGCTTCAGTGCTGGCGACCGTCAAACGCGACGGCATCGAAGGCAAGGGCGGCACGTGGACGGCCGAGCAGGAAGAGGCGTTCAAGCAGCCGATTCGCGAGCAATATGAACACCAGGGGCATCCGTATTACGCCAGCGCCCGCCTGTGGGACGACGGCGTGATCGACCCGGCGCAAACCCGCGATGTGCTCGGCCTCGGACTGTCCGCATCGATGAACGCACCGATCGAAGACACGCGCTTCGGCGTGTTCAGAATGTAAGGCCGGGCCTCGAGCGAAGGAGTCGATCGATATGCAATACGAAACTTTAAGCCTGACTGTCGCCGGCCAGGTGGCGACGGTCACGCTGAACCGCCCGGACGTGCGCAACGCGTTCAACGAAACGATGATCGCGGAACTGACCGCGGCGTTTGTCGCATTGAACGCGCGCGACGACATCAGGGCAGTCGTGCTGGCCGCCAACGGCAAGGCTTTTTGCGCGGGCGCGGATCTGAACTGGATGAAGAAGATGGCCGGTTACTCCGACGAGGAGAACCGCGCCGACGCCCTGCGTCTCGCGGCGATGCTTTCGGCAATCTACCGCTGCAACAAGCCGGTGATCGCGCGCGTCAACGGCGACGCTTACGCGGGCGGCATGGGTTTGATCTGCGCCTGCGACATCGTGGTGGCGCTGGACACGGCGCGCTTCTGTCTCTCCGAAGCGCGCCTCGGCCTGATCCCTGCGACGATCGCGCCATACGTGATTCGCGCCCTCGGCGAGCAGGCTTCGCGGCGTTACTTTACGACCGCCGAGCTGTTCGACTGCGCGACGGCGCTGCGTCTGGGCCTCGTCAGCGAAGCCGTGAGCGAAGACCGGCTCGACGCGACCGTGCAGCAACTGGCCGACACGCTCTGCGCCAACGGCCCGCACGCGGTGCGTGCCTGCAAGCAGCTCGTGCAGGACATCGCGGGACGTGAGCTGAACGAAGCGCTGATCGAAGACACGGCCTCGCGCATCGCCCGTGTGCGCGCCGGCGCGGAAGGCCGCGAAGGGGTGGCGTCATTCCTCGAAAAGCGCGCGCCGGCATGGCGCAACTGACGCCTGCGCATGCCACGACAAACCGCAGAACCCCAGTCCTGAACGGGACACCTGAGCGAGACATCTCATGTTCAACAAGATTCTGATCGCCAACCGCGGCGAGATTGCCTGCCGGGTTGCCGCGACCTGCAAGCGTCTCGGCATCGCGAGCGTGGCGGTGTATTCCGATGCGGATGCCAACGCGAAGCACGTCGCGGCGTGCGACGAAGCGGTGCATATCGGCGGTTCGACCGCGGCTGAGAGTTATCTGCGCTACGAGCGCATCATCGCGGCGGCGCTCGCCACCGGCGCGCAGGCGGTGCATCCGGGCTACGGATTTCTGTCGGAAAACGAAGCTTTTGCGCAGGCTTGCGAAGCGGCGGGCATTGTTTTTATCGGGCCGCCGGTCGAGGCGATCGCGGCAATGGGTTCGAAAGCGGCCGCCAAGGCGTTGATGCATGCAGCGGCCGTGCCGCTGGTGCCCGGCTATCACGGCGACGATCAGGACGCGCAATTGCTGCAGCGTGAAGCGGATGCGATGGGCTATCCGGTGCTGCTTAAGGCGAGCGCGGGTGGTGGTGGTAAAGGCATGCGGGTGGTCGAGCGCAGCGAAGACTTCGCGGCGGCGCTTGCTTCGTGCAAACGCGAGGCGGCCAGCAGCTTCGGCAACGACCGGGTGCTGATCGAGAAGTATCTGACGCGGCCGCGTCACGTCGAAGTGCAAGTATTTGCCGATCAGCATGGCGGCGCCGTGTATCTGTTCGATCGCGATTGCTCGGTGCAGCGCCGCCATCAGAAGGTACTGGAAGAAGCGCCGGCGCCGGGTCTGTCCGCCGAACTGCGCCGCGAGATGGGCGAGGCGGCGGTGGCGGCGGCACGCGCGGTGAACTACGTCGGCGCGGGCACGGTCGAGTTCATCATGACCGGCGCGAGCGATTTCTACTTCATGGAAATGAACACGCGCCTGCAGGTCGAGCATCCGGTGACCGAGATGGTGACGGGCCTCGATCTGGTCGAATGGCAATTGCGTGTCGCGTCCGGCGAGCCGTTGCCGCTCACGCAGGCGCAACTGAAACTCGACGGTCATGCCATCGAGGCGCGCATCTATGCCGAGCATCCGGCGCGCGGCTTCCTGCCGTCGACGGGCACGCTCAAGCATCTGCGCATGCCGGAAGGCGTGGAGTTCACGATCAGTCCGGCGGGTGCGCCCGGCTCACGCGCGGCCGTGCGGATCGACAGCGGCGTGCGCGAAGGCGATACGATCACGCCGTTCTACGATCCGATGATCGCCAAGCTGATCGTGCACGGCGCCACGCGCGCCGAAGCGCTCGCGCGGATGAGCCGCGCATTGCGGGCTTGCGAGGTGGTGGGCCCGCATACCAATGTCGAGTTCCTGCAGCGTATCGTTGCGAGCGAACCGTTCTCTGGCGGCGATCTCGATACCGGCCTGATCGAGCGGCATCACGAGGCCCTGTTCGCGCCGGTGAAAAAGCCCTTCCGGGAAGCGCTGGCGCTGGCTTGTGCGGCGTTGCTCACACGTGAGGGTGGTACCGCGCATGGCGCGTCGCCCTGGGATGCCTTGTCGCACTGGCGCCTGAACGGCGGCTATACGCAGACCTTCGCGTGGCGCGATATCGAAAGCGAAACCGCCTTTGCCGCGACTTTCGCGCGCGATAGCCGGGATAGCCACGACAGCGGCGGGCAGACGCTGGAATACGCGGGGCAGCGCGACAGCTTTACATGGTGGAGCGGCACGGGTGCGCACGAGTTCGGCGCGACGCTCGGCGACTCGCATGTCACGGGGCGCGTGTTTGTCGACGGCGACGTATTTCATGTGTTCTGCCTCGGCGAGGCGCAGGCCTTCGAATGGCAGAACCTGCTTGCGCATGCCGCGGATGCCGAACACGGCGAAGGGCGCCTTACCGCGCCGATGCCAGGCAAGGTGATCGCGGTGTTAGTTGAACCGGGTACGGTGGTCGAGAAAGGCACACCGCTGATCGTGATGGAAGCCATGAAGATGGAGCATACGATCGGGGCGCCGGCGGCCGGCACGGTGTCGGAAGTGCTGTATGCGGTGGGCGATCAGGTGGCCGATGGGGCGCAGTTGCTGGTGCTTGAGGTGGGTTTATCCGGCGCGGCGTGATGTGACGTGCCGCAAGCGCCATTCGTGCTGCCGTAGTTACCGCAGCGGCAGTGGCAGTGGTCGTCGCAGTGGCCGTCGTAGTTGAAGTCACACCGCCAGTTCAGGCGAGGCGCGCGTAGCCCAAAGCTTGCGCCTCGTTTTCCAGTTGCGTAATGCGGGCATAGTCGCTTAGCGGCAAGCTCGCAAATCCCTTCAGTCGCAGCCGTGCAGCACGTTCGGGCTGCGCCGCCACGGCTTCGTTCAGCGCCGCACGCAACGCCTCGATCACAGCCAGCGGCACCGTGTTGGCGGCAATCAACGGCAAACCCGGCGATGCAGCGGTCCAGCCGATTTCCCGCACCTGTCGTGCGAGTTCCGGCATGTCGTCGCGCACGAACGCAAAGGTCACGCAGTCGATGGCGGCGATATCCGCGCGGTCTTCCGCCACCGCTCGCAGCGAGCCGAGGTGAGACCCGGTGCGGTTCACCTCGCTAAAAAATCTCCCGCCTCGTGCCAGCGGCGCGACCGCGTGCCGCAACACATTCATGCCGCTATTCGAATCGTCCTGGTTGTACGCGGCGCGTGCGCCACGGCATGCCTCAAGCGTGTCGAACGGTGCGTCGGAGCGTGTGATCAGGACACTTGAATAATCCGCATCCGTGCAACCCGGTGCATCGAATAACGGCGTCGCGATCAACTGGACGTGCTCATGCAGGCCGCTCATCAGCGGATAGCCGCAGGTCTGCGAAACCAGCAGGTCGGGGCGGCGCCACAGGGCGTGCAGATCGTCGCCGGGGTCCACGATGCGGGCGTGCGGGTCGACGGCTTGCAGGACGTCACCGAGCAAAGCGCGCCACTCGGCGGCGAGGGCGGGCGTGACGTTGTACATGGGGAGGGCGGCGATCCGGTTCATGGATGCGATTCTGGCATATCGCTCGCCCGATGGGGTACCGCCTGGCGTTTTACCTCGAGGCGGGAGAGGTGGCGGCGAGGGCATCCTGCGCGGCTTTGGGAAACAGCGATTGCGCCATGAAGTCGATCAGCACGCGGTTTTTCGGCGGCAGATGGCGGCTCGACGGCCACAGGACCCAGAAGGTACCGGTCACGCTGTAGTCGGTGAGGATCGCGCGCAGCGCGCCGCTGGCGAACGCTTCGCGAGCGACGAAATCGGGCAGGTAAGCGATGCCCGTGCCGCTGACGCAGGCCGACAACACGGCTTCGATGTTGTTCATCACGGCGGCCGGGGAGATTCTGGCCTGAACGACGCGATTCCCCGACTTTAATGTCCAGCTTTGCAATTTACCGTTTGACGGGAACCTGAAATAAATGCCGTCGAAAGCGGATAGCGCATCAAGCGAATCGGGTTCGCCATAGCGATTCAGAAAATCGGGCGAAGCATACAGATTAACGCGGTATTGGCCGAGCGGTTTCGACATCAGGCTGGAATCGGGCAGATCGCCGCTGCGGACCACGGCGTCGAAGCCTTCTTCGACCAGATCGACCATCCGGTCGCTGAAATCGAGTTCAAGTTCGATGTGCGGATAGAGGCGCCGGAAGGCGGGCAGGACAGGGGCGATCAGGCGGTAGCCGACCGCCGGAAAGCTGACCCGCACGCGGCCGCGCGGCTCGCCGACGTTCAGGCTCAGTTCGGCCTCGGCGTTCTCAAGGTCGCGCACGATGTCGCGGCAGCGGGCGAAGAATTGCGCCCCTTCCTGAGTCAGGCTGATCTGGCGGGTGTTGCGATGGAACAGACGGACGCCGAGTCGTTCTTCGAGGCGCGTAATGCTTTTACCGACTGCCGACGACGAAATGCCGAGGTTGCGGCCGGCAATCGTAAAGCTTTCGTGTTGAGCGGCCTGCACGAATACGGTGAGGCTGTTCAGATTATCCACGCGCCTCCCACTTTGGCCTATTTGTCCGATCAGCGCGGAGTTTATCACCTCAATTTGATTACGTTGCCGAACATATGATCGAGAGCAGCTACCACGGGTCATGCCATTAGTCGTTGCGTCGATGGCGCGTGGTTTTTAATTGAGGCGATTCAATTTCTATGCAAACAACATCATGAAGACTGATCAGATCGACATCCGGGCGGGACGACGTTCCGGCGCCCAGAAGCTGCTGGGGTTGTGCGCGGTGTGTCTGGCCGCGCTGTGCATGCCGCTTAGTTTCACCGGGCCGGCGGTCGCGCTGCCGGATATCGCCCGCGAGCTCGGTGGCAGCCCGCTCGCGCTGAGCTGGATCACCAATGCCTTCATGCTCTGCTTCGGCGGCTTCCTGCTGGTGGCCGGCGCGTTGGCGGACCGCGTCGGCCGCAAGAAAGTGTTCCTCGCCGGCGTGGTGGTGTTCATCGCCGCCTCGTTCAGCCTGTCGCACGCATCGAGCATCGTTGCGCTCGACCTGCTGCGCGCGTTGCAGGGTCTGGCGGCCGCGGCCGCGCTGTCGGGTGGCGGCGCCGCACTTGCGCAGGACTTCGAAGGCGCGGCCATGACACGGGCCTTCAGTTGCCTCGGCAGCTCGTTTGGGGCCGGCCTGGCATTCGGCCCGATCCTTGCCGGTTTCCTGATCCAGCACAGCGGGTGGCGCAGTGTGTTTGCGGGCACCACGGCGATCGGCATTGTCGCGCTCGTGCTGGCGACGCTCTGCATGCGCGATTCCCGCGACCGCGCCGCAACAGGTCTCGACTGGCCCGGCTCGGCGAGCTTTACGGCCGCGCTCGCACTGCTGACCTACGCCGTGCTGCGCGCTCCCGATAGCGGTTGGAACAGCCCGTCGGTACTCGGCCTGCTGGCGTGCGCCGTTGTGTTGTTCGGAGCGTTCGTGGCGATCGAGAACACGGTGCATCGCCCGCTGCTGGATCTGTCGCTGTTCCGCTACCGCCGCTTCATCGGCGTGCAGTTTCTTGCGGCCGCGCCGGCCTATTCGTACGTTGTACTACTGGTGTTGCTGCCGGTGCGGCTGATCAGTATCGAAGGCTACGGTTCGCTCGAAGCCGGTCAGATCATGTTCGCGATTTCCGCGCCGCTGCTCGTGCTGCCGATGGTGGCCGGGCTCCTGACGCGCTGGTTCAGTGCGGGTTCGATCTGCGGCGTCGGCCTGGTGGTGGCCGCGGCTGGTTTGCTGTGGCTCGCGCAATGTCCGCCGGCTCACTCGGCGGTGGCGATCGTGCCGGCCATGTTCATCATCGGCGTGGGTGTGTCGTTGCCGTGGGGTTTGATGGACGGCCTCGCGGTCAGCGTGGTGCCGAAGGAGCGTGCTGGTATGGCGACCGGCGTGTTCAACACCACCCGGGTCGCCGGCGAAAGCATTGCGCTGGCGGTCGTCGCCGCAGTGCTCGCGGCGTTCGCCGAAACCGGCTTGCGCGACGCGACGGCCGGCGCGAGTTTGCCGCCGGCGTCGCAAGCGCTGTCGGAAGCTGCGCATTGGCTGTCGCTCGGGAGCGTCGGAGAAGTCTCGCGGCTGCTGCCGGGCCTCGATCATGCCGCGCTGCTGGCGAGCTACGGGCGTGCGTTCAGCGACCTCGTCTATGTGCTTGCCGCCATCACGCTGCTCTCCGCCGTGATGATCTTCAGCTTCCTGACGCGGGCTTGCCCGGCCGTTTCGACACACCTTGGCGGCGCCGATTCGGTCGCTGAGTAATCCGGGTGACGTGCGGCGTCCTGGCTCAGGTGAATGCGTTGCTCGAAGCGGCTCTGAGCCGGTTGCTTCGCCAGGTGCGAATGCGTAGCGTCGCAACCATTCGCTATAACCCTGGATTGTCGACGATCGGTTCGCGGCGATAATGACAATTGCCTTCGCGGAACACCCGTCTGGCTTTTCCATCAGCTTCGCATAGCTCGGACAGTTGAAGGCTCTTCCTGCCCTGAAGCATTTCCGCCAAACTGTGCGGAATCGATTTGTCAGCGTGGAATTACGGAGCCTCACATGCCCAAGATTAACATCGCCGACGTACCGGAACGTCAAGGTACAGGTTATCCGCGACCGTTCGATGCCCCCTGCGCCGACCGTATACGTCAGCGACTGGGCAACGCCGGCGGACTCAGTGACTTTGGGGTCAATCTTATGCGCTTGCCGCCGGGCAATTGGTCAAGCCAACGCCATTGGCACTCTGCCGAAGACGAATTTGTCTACGTGCTTGAAGGCGAGCTTACCTTGATCGAGGACGGCGGCGAAACGGTGCTCCAGGCAGGCGACTGTGCTGCCTTTCCAAAAAACACCGGAAACGGCCATCACATGATTAACAGGTCGAACGTGATGGCCGTTTACCTCGAAGTCGGTTCGCGGTCGCCTGCGGATGTCATTACCTGCTCCGACGTCGACATGATGAGCCCGAGTGTCGACGGCCGGTTCTTGCATAAAGACGGTACCCCGTATTCCGATACTTGACGACCATGCAATATCCTGGATGACGACCTGAAGCCACGTTCTTATGGGGACGCCGCGTCCGTAAAGTAGTGGAACGCGGACCGTTATGCACCAATTATTTCCATCCAACCATGCCTGTCGACACTGAACGCAACCTGACGGAGCCGTGGAATGCGGCCACGATCCTGATGATGCTCATGGGTTGCGTTGTGCTTACCTACATCGCATGGCATACCTTTCAGACCGCTGCGTTCCTGCACCATGCGACCCGCGTCACGGGGGTGGTCGTCGATCCTGCAGGACACCCCAGGATACGGTTCAGTACTGCCGATGGTGTGCCGGTTGAATTCGTACAAAACGGTTTCATTTCGCGCCCGCGTGGCGCGGCGGTGCCGGTAGCTTACGACCCGCACAATCCCGCCATGACGGCGCAAGCGGCAACCTTCTGGGCAAACTGGGGCGAATCATTGTGGTTGCTGCCGATAGGACTGGGCTTTACTCTGCTGCCGCTGTTCGGCGCACGGGCGCGGTTTCGTCCGGGACGATATTGATCACGGCTCTTGAGGTTCTGTGTCATGTTCGATGCGCGAAAGGCGCTGGGACAGAACTTGCCGAAGGCACAGTTGGCGCCCTAAGAGGTCAAGAAGGCGATGTTGGTGATTGGGGGCCGAACTGGATCGGGAATATCCAATAGGGACGCTGCTACGCACGCGGTATCGCAACGCGGCGTTGCACCCGGATCAGGCGAGTGCTGCCGATACTTGCCTTGTTGGGCAGGTTGACTTGCATCTCATGCTGACGCCCGACCCGACGTCAAGAGATGTGATGCTACTGACGGGCGAGGTTGGGGGTTACGCCTGATGCGCCACGCGTCCCTCCAGCTTGCCTGAAGGGAAAGCCTCGACTATAGGTCTCACTCATGTCTGGAATGGACCGACCTGTTTTCTATTCTCGGTCGGGGCTCGTATTGCCTGGGCCGACCGAGTAGTTCCGGGTTCGGCCAACTCCAGCCGTTCGGCCGCGCGCCAGGAAGGGCACTCGAACTCGGTTTTTGTGTTTCATTGCCTACCAACCAAATATGCGTTTTGCTATTGCCCAATTGTTAAATATCTCAATGTTTCGACTTCAATTGGTTTTAGTAGACAAATGAAAAATCCTATGCGAAAGTTTCATTGAGCGCTTACAAGAACTTACTTGCCTTGAGCTGCGACACAAAAAGTCGAATTCGACGCGAATGTTTTCCGGTCGTCAGATTGCGTAGTGCGCAAAATTTTGCCGAAATAGAAATGTGACGCTTGCAGCGCGGAATGAGCGTTTGCCCTGTCGCGCCGAGAACACGATGCAGTACCTCATTTGGGGGGCGGAAATTATGAGTATTCCGGACAAGACAATGCAAGGCAAACGTTTGGCAAGCCAACGATTGCGTTTAGACATGCAATTAGCTCCCCGTCACACAGTTGACATCGATATGCCGTTGCCCTTCGGACCTTCATAAGCCAACGGTCCGCACCGCCGAGGTGCAAGAAAAATAGAAGTATTTTA